>Ga0268276_1000687_pt1 | contig 38050 bp, 27 predicted proteins | sample saktaG_4_FD_190145 | JGI IMG/M metagenome (GOLD analysis project Ga0268276, IMG submission 190145) | Saline water microbial communities from Sakinaw Lake, British Columbia, Canada - sak_2010_1_5_45m | ecosystem: Environmental > Aquatic > Non-marine Saline and Alkaline > Saline ...
ATGGGAGGTCGAAGCGATGGAACTCCTGGCAGAAGCTATCTCGCAACCGGTGAAGCTGAACTACCTGAACGAGAGCCTTCTCCTCCACCCGCAGGATGTCGGCTTTCAATTCAAGGCCGACGAGATGTTAGAGGAAGTCAATAGCTCAAGGGCGGAGACCAGCTTTTGGGCGGGCTTCGCCGATTACCTCCTGAACGACGAGGCGCCGCCCGCGGACATCCCCCTCCCGGCCAGCTACGACGAGCAACAGTTGAAGGACTTCCTGACCAGTATCGCCGACGAGTACGACCGTCCGCGGCAAGAGCCTAACGCCAACGCCGCCACCCTGGCCTTCGTGCCGGGCCGGCCCGACCAGCGGCTCGACATCGAGGTCTCTCTACCGCTGGTCGTCGCCGCGCTGAACTCGGCCACCGACCGCCAGGTGGATCTGGTGGTGAACCTGGGCCCGTCCCCGCGCGAGCCTGGCCTGTGGATGATGGGGCAGATGATTGAGGGTATCCTGGCGGACTTTCCAGGTTTCTACAGCATCTACGTCAAGAACCTGGTTACCGGCGAGGAGTTCAGCGACGACGCAGACGTGGCCTACGCCGGCATGAGCATTCTCAAAATCGCCATCATGATGGAGGCATATAAGCACCTGAGCGGCCCACCGGACGCTGACACCACTAAGATCCTGACCGAGACCATGACCCTCAGCGGGAACTACACCGCCAACCTTCTGCTGCGCGACACCATCGGCGGCGGCGATGCTTACGAGGGCGTGCGGAGGCTTAACGAGACGATGAAGCTCATCGGGCTGGTCAACACTTTCATGGCCACCCCCTACGACGAGGACGTTCTGCCGCAGCACATCAGCACCCCCGCCAATCAGCGCACCGACGTGAGCACCAATCCCGACCCCTTCATGCAGACCACGCCGCAGGACATGGGCCGCCTGCTGGAGATGATCTACCAGTGCGCCGACGAAGGCGGTACGCTCATCGCCGCCTATCCTGACGAGCTGACCCCCGACGAGTGCCAGGCCATGCTCGACGTGATGTCGCAGAACCACATCGGCGCGCTCATTGAGGCTGGGGTGCCGGAGGGGACACCAGTGGCCCACAAACACGGCTGGGTGGGGGACTCCCACGGCGACGCCGGCATCGTCTTCACGCCGGGTGGTGACTACGTGCTGTGCATCTACTTATACCACACAGACTGGCTGGAGTGGGAGGTTAGCTCCCCGCTCATGGCCCGCATCTCAGAGGCCGTCTACCATTACTTCAATCGGTGACATTACGATGGAGATTAGAGATTGGATATTGGTATCTTCTCAATAAGTCGGGGGCGTCTATAGGCGAGGTAAGGGTGCCCCGTCTACCCGGCAGGCACGGCAGTAGGTTGCCGCACAGACGTTTCTAACCGTGGGCAAAGAGCGGGTGCTGAGATTGGCCAGCACATTAACAATTGGCAGCCCTAGCAGCCTGTCGGAGAGGGCGTGCTCCCAGACTTCGGAAGTCTTGATCTGAGAACTCTTAGTGCATCAACTACCTGAAATCGACTGAAATCCCTGCAAGCTTGAGCTACTATGGAGACTTCCGAAGTCTTCTCCGACAAGCCCCTAGCTGTGCGGGGTGAGCAGAACAGGCTATGCGCCGCTAGCCTCCGCCTGGAGCGGCAAGCGTTGGAATCACTGACTGCACTGAACACCGCTGAGGCCACTGAAAGCGGTGCTTCCCTCAGCGCCTTCAGTGTTCTCTCAGCGGCATCAGCAGTTCAAACTCGCCAGCCTGGCCAGGTTCGAGCGGATGCGGGAGAAGGGGTACTTGGATTTGGTTTATGGGAACGAGAAGGTGAGATTCTATCAGGTGAAAGGAGTGAAAGACAATGCATGCAGAACAAGACATTCTGACAGGTATTGACTTTGTGCGATACAAGATCGAACATCTGGAAACGAAGGTAGACGAGATACACGCTATCCTTGAGTATTTGCTGCTCATCATCCCTCCCGTGACTTTTACCATGCCCGACGGAAGTCAGCGGCTTTTCCGCCCAAACAGGCCGGTCTCGCGGCAGACGCTGGACACCATGGCTCGGGTGGAAGAGATGTCTCAGGCGTGGCGTCACCTGTCATCCGAGGAGCGTACGAAAGTCTTCTTGCAGGCCATAGAGCGGGCACGAGCTGAGGCCATCCGCAAGGGCATCGCTATAGACGACGAGCGGGAGGCCGCCGTTGGAGACTGAACGACAGCGTCTGCGAGCAGTCTTCGATACGAACATCTTCGTGGCCGCTCATCTCAGCAAGAACCCCCAGAGCCCCACGATGGAACTACTGAGACGTTGGCGGCAAAAGGAGTTTGAGTTACTTTACTCTGATGACCTGCTGGTTGAAATTGATGAGAAGTTCTCAGCCAGAGGAATTGGTGATGAGTACAAAGATAGCCTGCTAGTCGAACTGCGTGATCTGGCTACCTATGTGGAAGTCAAGCCCTCGGACGTGGAATCCGTCATCATCGCCGATCCTGACGACGATTTCATCCTGGCCTGTGCCGTTGTTGGTCGGGCTGACTATCTGGTGACCTACGATGCACACTTTGACGTATTAGAAGGCGAGTATCGAGGTGTCAGGATCGCAGAGGCACTTCCTTTCCTGTGGGCTATGCGGGGTGACAGGCCGCCATCAAAAGGAAAGCACTGAGGCCACTGAAAGTGGTGCTCCCCTCAGCGTGTTCAGTGCTCTCAGTGGCATCAGCGGTTCAACCCCGCCGGCTTGGCCAGGTTCGATGAGGTGGTGCGGCGAGGGGAGTTGGAGGTGGTTTACGGGAATGAGAGGACGAGGATTGATAGGGTGAGAGGATAGAGGCTCTCATCTACCGCCGCAAGAAGGAGGAAAGTATCATGAAGCAAAGACGCATTAACGCAACACTCACAATTGCTGCTCTGGCCCTAACCACTTTCCTCATCCTGGCCACCCTGCCTCTGGACAGCATCGCTGCCCCCCGACTGGAGGTAAAGCTGGATACTTTCTCCTGCGATGACGTAACGGAGATACCCCAGGCGGAATGTGAAGCCCTGGTGGCACTCTACAACAGTACGGACGGCACTAACTGGAGCAACAACAGCGGCTGGTTGGACACCAACACGCCGTGCGACTGGTACGGCGTGACATGCGGCGCAGGCCATGTCACGAAACTTTCCCTGGGCTCCAACCAAGTGACTGGCAGCATACCCGCGCAGTTGGGCAACCTGACCAATTTGCAAGATCTCTACCTACAAAATAACCAACTGAGTGGCAGCATACCCCCGGAGTTGGGTAACCTGACCAATTTGGAAGACTTCTACCTACACATCAACCAACTGAGTGGTAGCATACCTGTAGAGTTAGGAAACTTGGTTAATTTGGATCATCTCGACCTGGATAATAACCAACTGAGCGGCAACATACCCTCGGAGTTGGGCAACCTGACCAGTTTGCAAGATCTCTACCTACAAAACAACCAACTGAGTGGCAGCATACCCCCGCAGTTAGGCAACTTGACTAATTTGCAGTATCTCTCCCTGGATCTCAACCAACTGAGCGGCAGCATACCACCAGAGTCGGGCAGCCTGGCCAGTTTGCAGACGCTTGGCCTGAGCAGCAACCAACTGAGTGGCAGCATACCACCGGAGTTGGGCAACCTGGCTAGTTTGTGGTCGCTCCACCTGAGCAACAACCAGCTGAGCGGCGGCATCCCTCCGCAGTTGGGCAACCTGGCCGATTTGCAGCGGCTCGACCTAAACCTCAACCAACTGAGCGGCAGCATACCAACAGAGTTGGGCAACTTGGCTAGTTTGCGGACGCTCGACCTGAGCAGTAACCAACTGAGTGGCAACATACCCACTTGGTTGGGCAACCTGACTGACTTGCAATACCTGCACCTGAGCATCAACCAACTGAGTGGTAGCATACCCTCAGAGTTGGGCAACCTGGCCAATTTGCAATACCTCTACCTGTGGGACAACCAACTGAGCGACAGTATACCACCGGAGTTGGGCAACCTGGCTAGTTTGCGATCGCTCGACCTGCGCATCAACCAACTGAGCGGCAGCATACCCCCAGAGTTGGGCAACCTGGCTAGTTTGTGGTCGCTCGACCTGCGCATCAACCAACTGAGCGGCAGCATACCCCCAGAGCTGGGCAACCTGACCAATTTAGAACACCTCCGGCTGAATAGCAACCAGTTCAGTGGGGCGCTGCCGGGGACCCTGACGAACCTCACCAATCTGTATCGCTTCTGGTTCCAAAACACCGACCTGTGCGAACCAGCGGACGCTGCTTTCCAGACCTGGCTGGCCGGCATTAGTGATTTGAAGAGCACTGGTGTCATCTGCCCTCCGACCGACAAGCCGCCGGTGGTGCTGGTGCATGGCTGGCAAGGGTTACCTGGCAGTGATACGCGCCAGTGCAGCGAAGGGGTCAAACTCCTGGCTCCAGGCGTGGTCCACACCTTTGGCGAGATGGCCCAGTGGTTTGTGGACGCTGGCTACGACGTCTGGATCGCCAGCCTGGATACAGGGCCACTATACACGCCGCCCATCGAAGTGAACGCCCAATGCCTGAAGAACCAGGTCGCCAGCGTGCGGCAACAAACTGGCCAGAAGGTCATCCTCGTTGCCCACAGTATGGGTGGCTTGGTCAGCCGGGCTTGCCTCAACCTAGATGAGTGCCGAGACAGTGTAGCCGCGCTCTACACCTTGGGCTCACCTAGCGCTGGCATCAACAGCGCTTTCCTCCTCAAGCTCGTAGCCTACTTCAAGGCACCTGTCGCCGAAGAACTCATCTGCGAGTGGCAACCCGCCCTGTGCCAGTTCACTACCGACGGCATGCTCTGGTTTAACCTCTTCAATCCCAACCGCGACGGCGTCGCTTACAGCTTTATCGGCGGTACCAAGACACCATTCCCCCTGGGCTGGCTTCTCCTGCCCTTCGACGGCCGCAACGATGGAGTGGTTGGCAGCTACAGCGCCGTAGGCTGGCTCTACCCTACAAAGCTGAACGTTGTCCTGGGGCCGGCGGCCAGCCGCTACTGGACCAACGAGACCCACTCGAGTGGTGTTGGGCATCCCTCCTACTTTGAAGCATCTGGCGGGCCTGAGAGTCAGGCCTTCCGCTGCATCGCCTGGGGCGACTGCACCGAAGCAACCACTCTAGCTCTCAGTGTAACGCAGACGGAGCCGACCCTATCCGCCACCACGGTTGATGTGGTTGGTCATCTCGGCAGCGGTCAGAGCGTGAACCACACCTTGCAAGTAGACACCAGCGATCATTCCCTGTTCTACCTCTCCTGGCTCACCGGCACACCGTCCTTCACACTCACTCAGCCAGATGGGCAGGTCATCACCCCCGCCTACGCTGATGCCCATCCGGATGTAGTCACCTACACAACTGGTCTGGGGGATTACGCAATGCCTCCCTTTGCCGCCTATGCCTTCACGACCACAGTGCCTGGGCTCTACACCGCGACCATCACCGCTGGCGATGTAGGCATCACTGGCACCGACTACCTGCTCTTTGCCGCTCTGGAGACGACACGCACCTTCTCCATCTCCACCGACGCCAATCTCTATGAGGTCGGCCAGACAGCGACCTTTACTGGCACGCTACAAGGGCCTTGGGGCGGCATTACCGGCGCTACCGTCAAGGCCGCCCTCATTCGCTCCGATGGCGTGACCGAGACGTTGCCTCTCAACGACCTCGGAAGCGGTGTCTACGGTGCTACCTGGACGATCCCCGATGCGCCGGGCTATCTGCAAGCCACCTTCACGGCTGTGGGTGATGACAGCGGCACGGCCTTTACCCGGCAGATGGATGAACTGCTGGCCATTGCCCCTTACGCTGCGCAGCTTGCTGATACCTACGCTGACCGGCCTGAGGACAGGGACGGTGACGGCTTCGATGACACCCTGGCACTTGACATCGGCGTGATGGCAACCCAGGTAGGGACCTATACCCTCTCGGCGGATCTCGTCGCTTCAGGGCAAACCGTTGCCCATGCCCTTGAGTACGCCGTCCTCGCCACCGGCACGCAGACCGTCACTCTCGGCTTCGATGGCTGGGACATCCGCCGGTCGCGTGTAGATGGGCCGTATACCGTGACCCATGTCTCTCTGGTGGACCTCGGAGTGGGCGGCATCCCCGCCCAGATCGCCGACGACGTGTGGGTGATTGCTGCCTACGATTGGCAGGACTTTGGTTTTGAGAGTCTGTACCTGCCTCTGATTCTGCGAAACCACTGAGGGCAACCAGGTGCCGAGGCAGGCGCGGGCCTGCACCAGTGCCTCAACCAACAAATGAGAACAGGGAGAGCTACCATGGCACGCATCAAAATTGCCTTCGACTGGCGGCCAGGTCGGATTGATCCCAACATCTACGACAGTTTCGCCGAACACCTGAGCTGCTGCATCTGTGGCCGCATCCATGAGCAGGACTCACGTCTCAGCGACGAGCGAAGGTTCCGCTTGTACACGTGATCATAGGTGACAACTGGCGGGCGATGTGGCTTCCGAAAAGGGAGCACTCTTGAGCGAGTACACCAGGGAAGAGATACTGAAGCTGATAAGCCTCCCACGGGTATGGCTGCGAGGAGAGTCGGCATTGTCTTGGCATACGGAGAATAGGCGAGATGAACGAGACAAATGAAATTCAGCACCTCATAGAAGACATCTTACAAAAGATCGTCGCAGGGTACTCGCCGCAAAAGGTCATCCTTTTCGGTTCCCACGCTTATGGCCAACCGGATGAGAACAGTGACATTGATCTACTGATCATCAAGGAGACCAAAAAACGACCTATCGAAAGGTGGATGGAAGTCAAACGGCTGGTGAGGGACCGCAATAGGACGGTATCTATATCACCTCTCGTCTATACACCCAGGGAGCTCGAGGAAAGGCTGGCCATCAAGGACTTCTTCATCCAAGAGGTGCTGGAGAAGGGGAAGGTGCTCTATGGAAGTTCGTGAGCCTCAATCGAACGATGAGAAGCTGAAGCAACAAGCGCTGGAGTGGTTCGAACGGGGAGACCGCGAAATCGAAACGGCGCAATTGCTCTACAACGAGCAGGGATACACGGACGCTATCGCTTACCATATCCAGCAGGCCATCGAAAAGTACCTGAAAGGCTATCTCGTTCTCAAAGGGGAGAGACCACCGTGGGTCCACGAGTTGGATACCTTGCTCACCCTCGTGGCCAACTTCGAGGCTGATCTGTACGAGCCGTTTATCGAGCTTTGCGAGAAGGCTACGAGATACTATATCGAAGACCGCTACCCTCCAGGGCCACCCGCCGAGTACAACCACGAGGAAATAAAGGCGGATTTAGAGCTGGCGTGGAATCTCGTGCGGGCGATCCAAGGAAAGGTGGGTCTGTAAAACAACTGCTGAGGAGGGAGGAGGGTTCAATCATGGCCGAAATCACACCACGAGAATGGACCTTCGACGAAGCGATCCAGCAGGTCGGCTTCGGACGGTTTCAGCGCAAGCTGATGATTATCTGCGGCGTGGGCTGGGCGGCAGACGCTATGGAGGTGCTGCTCATCTCCTTCGCCCTGCCCGCGGTGATCAGCGAGTGGGGGCTGAACAAAGGCCAGGCTGGCTTCATCGGCACGGCCATCTTCCTGGGTATGCTGGTCGGGGCCTGGTTCTGGGGCACGATCTCCGACTACATCGGCCGCAAGACGGGCTTCCAGGCCACGGTGCTCATTGATTCCGTGTTCGGCTTCCTCTCGGCCCTGTCGCCCAGCTACCTGTGGCTGGCCCTGCTGCGGGGCATCACTGGCTTCGGCGTGGGGGGCACGCTGCCGGTGGACTACTCCATCTTCGCCGAGTACCTGCCCACCGAGAAGCGGGGACGCTACCTGGTCTACCTGGAGAGCTTCTGGGCGCTGGGCACCATCGCGGCGGCAGGGCTGGCCTGGCTGGTGGTGCCTCGCTTCGGCTGGCGGGTTCTGCTGGCTATCTCGGCCCTGCCGGGGCTCATCGTCTACTTCATCCGCCGCTACGTTCCTGAGTCCCCCCGCTACCTGCTGGTGGATGGACGGGAGGCGGAGGCCCTGGCGGTGCTGCGGCAGGTGGCCGCCGAGAACGGGGTCGAATTCTCCGTGGAGCGGCTCAGGGTGGAGGAGCGAAAGCGAAAGGTGACCATCTCCGCTCTCTTGGCCCCTCGCTTCGCCCGCACCACGGTCATGTTCTGGATCACCTGGTTCTGCATCTCCCTGGGCTACTACGGCGTCTTCACCTGGCTGCCCAGCATCTTCGTGGGGCGGGGCTTTACCTTCCTGAAAACCTACCAGAATGTTTTCCTGATGGCCCTGGCCCAGTTGCCCGGCTACTTCTCCGCCGCCTACCTGGTGGAGCGGGTGGGTCGAAAGGCGACGCTGGGCGTCTATCTGATCCTGAGCGGCCTCTTCACCTACCTCTTTGCTGTGACGGGGGAGCTGTCCCTGATCGTGGCCTCGGCGGTGCTCATGTCCTTCTTCTGCCTGGGGGCCTGGGGCGTGGTCTATGCCTACACCCCGGAGTCGTATCCCACGGAGATCCGCTCTACGGGCATGGGCTGGGCCAGCGGCATGACTCGTATCGCCGGCGCCATCGCTCCCACCCTGGGGGCCTGCTTGCTATCCGTCTCCCTGGTCGCCGCGCTGAACCTCTACGCCGTGGCCTTCGTCGTGGGAGGGCTGGCAGTCCTGGCCCTGGGGACCGAGACCAGGGGGAAGCCCCTGCTGGACACGGTGTAGGTATTTGTCATCCAGGGAGGTAATAACAGTGAGACATCTTGACCGATTAAAGGGAAGAAAACCGACAGCCAAATACGACCCCAGCGATCTCAAGGGGATGATCGTGAGGTTTGCCCAGAGTGATCGCTTCCATGCTGAGTTCAAACGCGCCGTACGGGAGCGCTTCGAGGGCGACGTTATAGTCGGCGACGAAGAAGAGTTGATCAACTTCATGGACTGGTTTGCCCTGGAACGCCCCACCCGCAGCGGGAAGACGCCCCTGGAGTTATTCGTCGAGAAGGAGCGCAAAGAGGGAACGCCTGAGGAGATCTGTCAACGACTTCTGCGCTGGGGCAACGTCACCGAGGGCTTGTTCGAGGTTCGCAAGCTGATTGACCAGGACACTGTCTTAACTTACGAGCACCTGAGGCAGCGGGAATATGTGATCAAATCTAACAAGCCCGGCTTCCTGGCGAAGCGCGTCTCGCCCGGCTACTACATGATCGCCCGCATCGTCCCCTGGTACGACCACTACTACTTTTCGGGCTCCAGTGCCATGTTCCCGCCGGAGGCAGAGAAACAACTCGCGGAGATGATCGAGGATATGAGGGGAAAATATCCAGAGCTCGCCCGCGAGGAGATGGATGAGGAAATGATTCAGAAAGCCCTCGATGCCCAGGAGGAGATGTGCCGGGCCTTCGTGGAGTTCTTCGGCGACGATGAGGTGGTCTTCCCCACCGGGCGGGAGATGGCCAAGGGGATGGAGGCCTTCTGTCGCTACCACCTCTTCGAGCATGTGCAGGAGAGCACGGGCAAGACCCTGGCCCAGCAGGCGAGGGAGGCGGGCGTGGAGCCGAAACTTCCGGAGCAGGGATACCCACCTGAGCTGATGAAGGCCGAGGAGATAGGAGTCCTCGTTGACCAGAAGGAGGGCTTTGTCTTATTGCCAGAGTATGGCACCTTCCGTCGCATCTTCACCGAAGAGGACTTCCAGTCCATTCCCGGCTACCGCCAGTTGATTTACGGCTACCTCGAAGCAGACACCATTCCGCCTCTCCCCTTCCAGCGCATGGTGGAGCGCCATCCAGAGCAGGCCCAGCGAGTCTTCCAGGCCGTGCTCACCAGGCGTAAGTTCAGTCTCAAGCAGGACTTGCCCAAGCTAATGAGGCGCTACAAGGGGAATTGGCTGAGACGCAAGCCTAAGCCCTGGGTCACCGTCCAGACTGGCAACTTGCAGGAGGGTTAAGAGCATGGGAGAAGCGATGTTTGCTGTCCTGATCTGGTGGTTGATTGTTGAGATATTGGGCCTGGCGGCCTTGCCCCTTACCTATCGGCTGTTCAAGAACCTGCCCGATAGGGGCTACGCCTTCGCCAGGCCGCTGGGCATCCTGCTGACCGGTTACGTCCTTTGGATCGGGGCCAGTTTCGGCTTCCTGCGCCACAGTTGGGGAGGCATCGTCTTCTCGATCCTGGTGGTGGCGGCCGGCTCGTGGTGGTTCTACTCCAGGGGAGACCGGGAGGCGGGGATAGCCAGCTTCCTGCGCGGGAACAGGCGCCTGGTCATCGCCAACGAAGCCCTCTTCGCCCTGGCCTTCGTCCTGTTCGCCCTCTTCCGAGCCTACAACCCTGAGATCATGGGCACCGAGAAACCCATGGAATTCGCTTTCCTCAACGCCATCCTGCGCAGCGACACCTTCCCTCCCCACGACCCCTGGCTCTCCGGCTTCGGCATCAGCTACTACTACTTCGGCTACCTGATGATGGCCATGCTCACTAAGCTATCGGGTGTGGCGGCCCCCGTGGCCTTCAACCTGGGTATCACGCTGCTGTTCGCTCTGACGGTGACGGGGGCCTACTCGCTGGTGTATAACCTCATCCAGGGAGCAGAGGAGCGGAGGAGCAGAGGAGCAGGGGAGCAGGGGAAACTCGTTACCTCGTTACCCCGTTACTTCGTTCCCCTGCTAGGCCCTCTGTTTGTCGCCATCCTCGGCAACCTGGAGGGTGTCTTGGAAGTGCTCCACTCCAAAGGGCTTGGCTCGGCCGGCTTCTGGAATTGGCTGGACATAAAAGAGCTGGTGAGCAATGGGCAGGTCACTGGGCGATGGTTCGATCTCGGCAGCGGATGGTGGTGGTGGCGCGCCTCCCGTCTCATCCACGACAAGGACCTGCTGGGCAACAGCATGGAGGTCATTGACGAATTCCCCTTCTTCAGCTTCATGCTGGGCGACATGCACCCTCACGTGTTGGCGCTGCCCTTCGTCCTGCTGGCGCTGGCTCTGGCACTGAATGTACTCAGGCAAAAGGTGACAAACGTAAAACGTGAAACGTCAAACGTCAAAACCCAAACTCCAAACCCGAAACCCGAAACTCGAAACTCAAAACTCCAATCTCTAATCTCCAATATCCAATCTCCATTCTCCAACCTCCAACATCCCCTCCTCCACGCTCTCTGCCTGGGCAGCCTGGCATTTTTGAATACCTGGGACTTCCCCATCTACCTGCTCCTGGTGGCGATGGCCTACGGACTGCACCGCTATGAACACTATGGCAAAATCAACTGGGCTTTGATGAGGGACGTCGTTTACACGGTCGTGGGCCTGGGGCTCCTCGGCGGCCTCCTCTATCTGCCCTTCTACGTTGGCTTCCAGTCGCAGGCCGGGGGCATCCTGCCCAACCTGTTCAATCCTACCAGGCTGCATCAGTACCTCATCTTCTTCGGGCCGTTCGTGTTCGTGGTCATTGGCTTTGCCGCGCTGGTGGCGAAGCGGTGGAGAGCTGAGGTCGAGGATGGAGATCTTTTGGGCGGCGGCCTGAAAGTTTTATTGGGGGCTGTACTTCTGCCGCCTTTGCTTGCCTTGGGATCCATCGCTCTGATCATGTTAACCACCAGGGGGCAGGCCTTCTTGCAGAGCATCCTGGCGAACGAGATGGTGCGGCAGCAGATCGGCGGGGCCGATTGGGCCTCGCTGATCAGAAAGCTCATCGTCATCCGTCTTGGAAACCCCTGCACCTGGCTCTTCCTGGCCCTGCTGATCGCCTGGGTCGTGGCTCTGCTCTGGGGGAGATTGCGAATAAGTAGATTTACTCGGCCTGGATCGCCAGATCCAGGCCAAAAGCGGGGATTTGACAATCCTCTCAGAGCAGTTTTGGATCCGCCGGGAATCACTGAACCCAGCACCGTCTTCGTGCTGCTCATCATCGCCACCGGCCTGCTGCTCACCCTCGGCGTGGAGTTCGTCTACCTCAAGGACACCTTCAACAGCCGCATGAACACCGTGTTCAAGTTCTATTATCAGGCCTGGGTGCTGTTGGCCCTGGCCAGTGCCTACGGGGTGTATTACGTCATCGAAAAGGCGAAAGGATTGGGGCGGGTACTGTTCCTGGCGGGCATCGTGGTGCTCGTTGCCCTGGGCATGGTCTACCCCCTGGCCGCGGGATTCGACAAGGCCGGCGGCTTTGCCCACCAACCCACCCTGGACGGCCTGGCCTGGGTGCGCCAATATTCCCCCGACGAGTATGCCGCCGTCCAATGGCTCAACGAAAACGTGTCGGGCACGCCGGCCATCCTGGAGGTCTCAGGCGGCTCCTTCACCGAGTACGGGCGCGTCTCCAGCCGCACGGGGCTGCCCACCCTGCTGGGGTGGGGCGGCCACGAACTGCAGTGGCGAGGAAACTACGACGAGCCAGGCCGCCGCGAGCCTGACATAAACGCCATCTACAGCAGCACAGACACCCAGTCCGTCTTGACGCTATTGGAAAAATATGGTATAACCTATGTCTACGTGGGATCCCTGGAGCGAGGCAAGTACAGCCCGGCAGCCCTGGCCAAATTCGACCGCTTCATGGACGTGGCTTTCCAGCAGGGCAACGTGACCATCTATGAGCGGCGGCCGTAGGGCAGATCAGTAACGAGGCAATGAGTAACGAGGCAACGAGGAAGGAACAAGGGAATGACGGTAGCGAAACGCACTAGAGAAACAACGAGGCAGATTGCCAGGCCGTCGTCGCTGACGGTGGAGGCGGCCCTCTACTTCATCATCGCTCTGATGGCGGTGGGTCTGCGCCTCTACAACTTGGACGGTCGGCCCATGCAGGCGGGCGAAGCGGTTCAGGCATTGGCGGCCTGGCGCGCCACGCAGGGCTTACCCCAGGGTTCGGCCCTGGGACACTCCAGCCCCATTCTATTCACCACCAACATGTTCCTCTTTGCCCTGTTCGGGGCCAGTGACTTCCTGGCCCGACTGGTGCCGGCCCTCAGCGGAGTGTTGTTGGTGATCGGCCCTTACTTCCTGCGCCGGCATCTGGGGCGGATGGGCGCTCTGGCGGCCTCATTTCTCCTGGCAATCTCACCCTCGGCCCTGTTCTTCTCCCGCTATCTGGGGGGCGAGATCGTCGTGGTGGCCTGCGCTCTGGCCATGACCTGGGGGCTGTTCGACTATCTCGATCAAGGGCAGCCAAAACACCTGTACCTGGTGGCCGCCGCTCTGGGCCTGGCCTTGAGTGCAGGTGCGGGGGCTTTCACCTTCATCCTCATCGCCGTCACCTTCGTGCTGGTGCTGGCTCTGGCCAACAGGTTCGCAGGCCCCAGCGAGTACTGGCAGCGGATTTCCGACGCCTGGCGAGCAGTGCGCGGGGCAAATGGCCTGTTGAGAGATTGCGTAGCCTTGCTCGTCCTCATCTTCCTCCTGATTTGCACCGGCTTGTTGCTTCACCTCTCAGGCTTGCAGGATGGCATAGACCTGTTCTCCGCCTGGCTATCCGCTTTCCAGCCGCAGGCTGGGGGCCAGCCGTGGTACTACCATCTCCAGTTGCTACTCGTCTACGAGCCGCTGATCCTCGTCTTCGGCCTGGCGGCGGTGATCTACCTGCTGAAGCAGCGTGACCTCTTTTCCTTGTTTCTGGCCTATTGGTCGGCGATGGCGTTTTTGGTATACCTCGTCGCCGGCGGGCGGGGCCCGGGCGATGTGCTACTCATCGTGGTGCCGCTGGCTTTGCTGGCGGGCACGTTCGTGGGTCGTCTGCTCGACGAGCTGGCTGCGAAAGCCTCCTGGGTGGGGGAAGGTCTGTTCGTGGCTCTGGCGTGCCTCATGGTCGTATACTTGAGCCTGGAGTTGGGTGGCTACGCCTTCAGGGGCGGGCGCAATTACCTGTGGTTGGCCCTGGTAGCCGCGCTTATTCTGGTTGGATTGTTTGTGCTCTCTTGGATCTCCTTCGGGCCGGGGCCAACCCTGCGGGCAGGAGGGCTGGTCTTGTTGCTTGTCTTAACTTTCCTGACCGTGAGCATCAGTTGTTATTTGAGCTATCAGCGGAGCAGCGACCCCCGCGAGATCATCGTCGCCTCACCCACCTCTCGCGGCATCTTCGATCTGGTGGAGACCGTAGAGATGGTGTCCAGCAGGAAGAGTGGCGATCCCAGGACTATTGCCGTGACCGTGCATCAGGGCGCGGGGCCGGCCTTGGCCTGGTACCTGCGCGACTTCGAGGATGTCGAATTCGTTGACCAACTCGGTCCTTCCGTGGACACGCCGGTAGTCATCGCTCCCGCCGAGGAGCAAGAACCGACCCTGGGCGCGAATTACAGCGGGCAAGATTTTGCCTTGACATCATCCTGGAAGCTCCAGGGCCTCTCAGAGTCCGACCTGATGCGCTGGCTGTTATATCGCCGGGCCTCGACGCCGGTGCAAACCGGCAACGTGATTGTGTGGGTGAAGCAAGAACTGCCGCAGGCAGGCGGTGAATAGAAGAACAGCGGATGGGCAGGATTGACGGATCAGAATAATCCGCGTATCTATTCAACTTGTGCTCGCAGCGGACCAGGGTCCGCTGCCCTGAGCGCGCAGTCGAGGGTCGGAAACCGCTGAATCTATTTGGTCAAGATCACAGTGGTCTGCCGAAGCCGCTGGACTAGGGTCCAGCGGGAGCAGGTGACAATCACTAATCCGCTAATCCTGCCAATCCGTGTTCTCAGAAAGGTGACTCTAATGCAGAAAAAATCCTCTGAAAAAAGTAGCTTCCTTGATACCCCGATTTGGGCTCTTTTCAACCTGAACTGGGAAACAGCTTTCTACATCCTCCTCATCGTTCTGGCCATAACTACCCGCTTCTGGGACCTGGGGGCGCGGGCGATTAGCCACGACGAGAGCTGGCACGCCAACTGGTCGTGGAAGCTGTACGCTGGCCAGGGCTACCAGCATGACCCCGCCAGCCATGGCCCCTTCCTCTTTGAAGCCAACGCTTTCATCCACTTACTCTTTGGCGTGAATAGCTACACGGCCCGCATCGTGCCCGCCCTGTTCGGCGTGATCCTGGTCGCGCTGCCCTACTTGTTCCGCAAGTGGCTGGGGCGGACGGGGGCGCTGGTTACTTCGGCTCTATTGCTCATCTCGCCTTCCATCCTCTATTACTCCCGCTACATCCGCAACGATATCTACATCGTCGTCTGGACCCTGCTTCTCATCTTCGCCATGTTCAGATACCTGGAAGAACGCAAAGACTTTCATCTCTACCTGATGACCATCATCCTATCCCTCTCTTTTTGCACCAAGGAAGTCACCTTTATGAATGGCTTCATCCTCGGGTCCTTCCTGGTGCTATTCTTCTTCGTCCAATGGCTTGGTGAGAGGCAGTGGGGGATAAAGAGCTTTCCGGCCTTCGAGTTGGCCCTGGTGATGGCCACTCTGGTCTTGCCCCTCCTCACCGCCTTCCCTGTTAAATTCCTGGGCTTCAATCCCCTGGACTACAGCCAGGCAGGGATTGTTCGCTCCGGCGCGACCTTTCTTGCCCTGCTAGCTATCTCTGCGCTGGTTGGTATATGGTGGGATTGGAAACGCTGGCTCATCTGTGCTGGACTTTTCTATGGCATCTACATCGTCATGTACACCACCTTCTTCACCAACGGCCAGGGCTTCGCCACGGGGGTAGTCGGCTCCCTGGGCTATTGGCTGGCCCAGCAAGACGTCCATCGCGGTAGCCAGCCCTGGTTCTACTACTTCGTCCTCATTCCCTTCTATGAGTTCGTGCCCCTGATCTTCAGCGTAGTCGGAATGGGGTTTGAAATCCGAAATCCGAAATCCGAAATCCGAAATTCAAAAGCCCCCGTTGTTCCTTTTCTGATCTATTGGTTGATCGCCAGCGTGGTTCTCTATAGTTGGGCTGGCGAGAGGATGCCCTGGTTACTCGTGCACGTTGTCCTGCCGATGATCGTCGTGGCCGGACGCTTCGTCGGCCAGGTCTTCGAGCGGATGGATTGGCGGGATCTTGGGCGGAGGGGCGGGCCGATCCTGGCCCTGCTGTTGATCCTCACCCTCTTCGCCACCTCTGCGCTTTTAACGGCGGGGCCTTTCCAGGGTAGGTCGCTGGCTCAACTGAGTCGGACGCTGCAGTGGCTGTCGGCTCTGGTGGTGGGCGTTATCCTTGTCTTTGGCGTGGTGCGCTATTGGCGAAGCCTGGGGACGAGGCGCGGCCTGCAAGTGGTTTTCGTCACGGTCTTTGTGCTCCTCTGCCTGCTGACCGTCCGCTTCAGTTGGATGGCCAGTTACATCAACTACGATACGGCCAAGGAGTTCATCGTCTACGCTCACGGCACCCCCGATATAACGCTGACCATGAAGGAGATCGAGGACATCTCGCGGCGCACGGTGGGCGATAAGCTAATCAAAGTGGCCTACGATAACGAGTCCACCTGGCCCTTTGAATGGTACTTGCAGGATTATCCCAACACGGCCTACTATGGTTCTCAGCCCACAAAACAGGCTCTGGATGCGCCGATAGTCCTCGTCGGCCCGCCCAATGACACCAAGGTCAGGCCCTTCCTGGGCGACAACTACTATTGGTTCGAGCGGCGGCTGATTTGGTGGCCCATGGAGGAGTACAAGGACTGGACCCCGAACAAGCTCCTTGCTATCTTGCGAGACCCTGCCCAGCGGCGTGAGTGGTGGAACATCTTCTTCTATCGCCAGTACCCCCGCTCTACTGACGACTGGTATCACAGAGATCCGTTCTATTTCTGCGTGCGCAAGGACGTGGTCAACCAGCTCTGGGATTACGGCGTCGGTCCGGCCCCGATAGAACTGGTGGAGGATCCTTACGAGAAGGGCAAGCGCGAGGTGCCGGCTGCGCTGGTCTGGGGCAGCCAGGGCAAAGGCAATGGCCAGCTTCAGGACCCGCGAGGCATCACAGTGGACGAGGTGGGCAACGTCTACGTCGCCGATAGCGGCAATAATCGTATCCAGGTGTTCGACTCCAGTGGCCAGTTCCTCACCCGGTGGGGCAGCGAAGGGGATGGTCCAGGTCAATTTAAGGAACCTTGGGGCATTGCTGTGGATGCCAAAGGGAACGTCTACGTGGCCGATACCTGGAACCATCGCGTGCAGAAATTCGATGCCGAGGGGAACTTCCTGTTGCAGTGGGGCAACTACGGAGCCACCGGCGGCGCTGCGGTCGGCGAAGAGGGCTTTTTCTGGGGGCCGCGTGACATCGCTGTTGACGCGGCGGGCAACGTCTACGTGACCGACACCGGGAACAAGCGGGTGCAAGTGTTTGATCCCGATGGCCAGTTCCTCGCTCAATGGGGCGGCTTCGGGCTGGAGGACGGCCTTATGGACGAGCCGGTGGGCATCGCCATTGACGAGGCGGGCAACGTCTACCTGGCCGATACCTGGAACCAGCGGGTGCAGAAATTTGACGCCCCCCCCCTGCCCCTCCCGACTGCGGGGGGCGAGGGAGCAAGGTTCGTTGCCAAGTGGCCGATAAATGGCTGGTACGGCCAGTCGGTGGTCAACAAGCCCTACCTGGCCGCTGCCGGGGATCGCGTCTACGTCACCGATCCTGAGGGCTATCGAGTGCTCGTCTTCGACCAGGACGGCGAATTCGTAGCCACCTTCGGCGAGTACGGCTTCGACAACAAAACCTTCGCCCTGCCGACGGGCGTCGCCGTGGATGGGGAAGGCAACGTCTACGTGACTGATTCGGCCAATCATCGAGTCATGAAGTTTGCACCAATAGCCAATACCCAATAGCCAACTATGCGAGAACGACGCAAAATCACTAACCTGGTACTGACCCTGGCGGCAGTAGGCCTGGGATTCTTCGCCCAGAGCCGCTTCCGAGTGGACCGCATTAACGATGCCTTGATCCTCTACCTGGTGGCGGTTGTGCTCCTGGTTTATGCCAACCGCGCTCAAAGCTCAAAGGTCGAGGCGGAGGGCTCTCCACCAACGCGAACAGCGATCTCGACACGCCAGTTGGGCTGGGGCGTCGCATTGCTGGCCCTGGCTGGGATCTGTACCCTCCTCTCCTTGCGCCTCTTCGGACGCAGCGCTTCTTCCTCTACCGCCTGGCTCCTCTACCTGGCCAGCGTCGCTCTCTTCGTAGCCGCTTTCTGGGCGATGGAGTTCGTACCGAGAAAGTGGAACCTCCGACAGTTTTTCTCCCGGCTCTGGCCTCCCAGGACAGGGACCGTTATCCTGCTCGCAATCCTCATCGTCGCCGCTTTTGTGCGCCTCTACAACCTGGACTCCCTCCCCTTCGGCGTCTGGTATGACGAGGCGGACAATGGCTTATGGGCGCTTAGGATCATAGAGGATAGCAGTTATCGTCCCATCTATGTGGAGTCCACTAATCTGCCTGCTCATTTTCTTTATCTCGTGGCCTTCTCTTTCAAACTCTTCGGCGTGAGTGTATGGGCCATCCGCCTGATCACCGCCGGCCTGGGTGTATTGACAGTCATGGCCGGCTATTTTCTGGTGCGGGAGATCTTCGATTATCGTCTGGCGATTGTGGCGGCCTTCCTCCTGGCGGTCTCGCGTTGGGATGTGAATTTCAGTCGGTTGGGCATGCACGGAGTGAGTACCCCCTTCTTCGCGGCCCTGGCTGCCTATTTTCTTGTCAAAGCACTGCGTACCGAGCAGTATCTGGACTCTGCCCTGGGAGGCGTGGCCTTAGGTCTGGGACTTTGCTTCTATGCTCCTTTCCGTCTCTTCCCCTTTGTCATTGGGCTGTTCTTGGTCCACAGGGCGATTGTCGAAAGGGGCTTCGTCAGGCGCTGTTATCCAGGCGTTCTGGTCTTCATCCTCGCGGCTCTTCTGGTCTTTGCTCCGGTAGGCCAGTTTGCCTGGCAGCATCCCAAGACCTTCTTTGATCGCACCCAGGTCACCTCGATATTCAAGGATAAGACTCGCTCCCAGGCCATCGAAGCAGTGCGCCAGAGCGCCAAGCAGCATTTCCTGATGTTCAACTATCGCGGTGATCCCAACGGCCGCCACAACTTGCCCGGCGAACCGATGCTAGACTTCGTTACCTCTGCCCTCTTTGTCTTAGGCTTGGGCTACAGCCTATCACGCTGGCGTCAGCCCCAATACTGGTTCCTGGTATTCTGGCTTGTGGTGATGCTGTGCGGGGGGATCCTTTCTCTGGAGTTCGAGGCTCCCCAATCCCTGCGAGCCATCGGCACCCTGCCCGTGGCCTACGTCCTGGCTTGCGTTCCTCTGTACCTCATCGCCACGGAATGGGACAAAGCGGTGAGGCGTTGGTGCTGGCTGCCAGTCGCTGCTTGCTGCCTGCTGTTGGCCCAGATCGGCTGGAAGAATATGCACACCTACTTTCAGGTGCAGGCCAGGGACTTCGCTGTCTGGAACGCTTTCTCCACCGCCGAGACCCTCACCGCCCGCCGCATGGCCGAAATGGGCCCTGATTACGATTTCCACGTCATCTCGCTCTATCATAACCATCCTGTCCTGCGCTTTCTGGCCAGGAACGTAACTCAGTATGAGCGGTTGGAGACCACCGACACTATGCCCCTGCGGGAGAGCGGGGAGCGAGAGGCGGTACTCTTCTTCGATCCTGAGAGGCGTCCCCTGTTTCTGGAGGCCAGGCGATATTATCCTGGGGGCACCTTTGAGGAGTTCCAGCCTCCCTTCGGCGGCCCCACTGTTCTATACTATTGCCAACTGACGCCCACACAGATCAAGGGCATCCAGGGGCTGATAGGCCGTTATTACCAGGGAAGCGGAGAGGAGCGTCGTCCTGAGCCTGCCGAAGGAGAGAAGCCCATCCTGGAGCGCAAAGATTCCCAGCTCAGCTTCGACTGGGAAGCCGATCCGCCCTTGCCCGCGCCCTTCAATGCCCGCTGGGAGGGAATACTGTACGTCCCGCGATATGGGCCCTATAGCCTGGGCTTAGTGGCTCCTGCCGCAGGCCAGGTCTATCTGGATGAGAATGTCCTGCTAGATGAGCCTGGAGAGGCCAAGCTTCTCCTGGCCAAGGGCAACCATGCTCTACGAGTGGAAGCCGCCCTCCCTCTTTTCCCCCCAAAAGTGGGGGGGATGAAGGGGGGGGGGCGGGTGGATCTCTACTGGCAGCCGCCGGGAGAGCCACCCAACCCTATTCCCCAGCAGTTTCTCTACACTGCCCCGCCGGTGACCAACAACGGCCTCCTGGGCCGCTACTACCGGGACCTGGACTGGGCGGGAGAGCCAGTCCTGGAACAGATTGACCCCACCCTGGCTCTCTATTTTCACGTCACCCTCCTTCGCCGGCCCTACACCGTGGAGTGGACGGGCAAACTGGAAGCCCCGACGAACGGGGGCTATGGCTTCGGGCTGGAGTCCATTGACGATTCCTGGCTCTACGTTGACGGGGTGCCGGTGGTGGAAACCCACGTGCCCAACCAGTATCGTGAGGGGCAGATCAGCCTGACAGCGGGCTGGCACGACATCACCGTGCGCTACGTGGACAGGACCGACCATTCTCACATCAATCTCTACTGGAGGCCCCCAGGCGGCGGCCAGGAGATCATACCCTCGGAGCGGCTTCTTCCACCGCAGGGTGCCTACCCCGATATTGTGGTACACGCGCCGATGCCGCCCCCTGTGCCCACCAGGCCCCAGGAGATGGCCCTGGGTCAGCCTGAGGTCTGGGGTGGCCCAGGGGCAGAAGAGAGGTTATTCAACGAGCCCCGCGACATCGCCGTTGACCAGGAGGGGAACGTGTACGTGGCCGATACTGGCAACCGCCGCATCCAGAAGTTCGACGGCCAGGGCGGATTCCTGCTGGCCTGGAGTGGCGGGGAGGCGGGCTTCGTCGAGCCTCTGGCCGTGGTGGTGAGCAGTCAGGGCCAGGTATTGGTCCTCGACTCCGAGCCGGGATGGGTCTATCGTTTCACGTCCGATGGCGAACCTTTGGGCCGCTTCGGTGGGCCGGAGGCACAGCTCTTCCATCCTCGGGGAATGGCCATTGACTCTCAAGACAACGTCTACATTGCCGACACCGGGGGCTGTCGGCTGATCAAATATGATGTTCAGGGTAACCGGTTGACCCAGTTCGGGGAGAAGGGGAACGGTCCCGGCCAGCTCCTGGAGCCTACCGACGTGGCTATCGGCCCAGGAGGCGACCTCTACGTGGCCGATGTGGCCAACCTGCGGATTCAGCATTGGGACTTCTTCGGCCGCTATCAGGGCGAGTGGGCCGTCCCCGTGGCCAGCGCCTACAACGGGCCTCACCTGGCCCTGGCTGCTGACAGCAGCCTCTTCGTCACTACTCCTGAGCAACACCAGGTGCGGCGCTATTCCTCTGGAGGTGAGCTTCTGGGCCAGTGGGGCGGCCTGGAGCAGTTCCGCATCCCCGTGGGCCTCACGTTGGATGAGGCGGGCAACCTCTACGTGGCCGATACCTTGAACCACCGCGTTCAGAGGTTCGAGAGTAAATGAAGCCTTTGTTACTACTCGCGATGGCCTTTGTCCTGGCACTGTTGGGTCAGCGCAGGGTGGATCAGCGGATTCAACTGAGCGATGCGGCCATCCTGTACGGCGCGGCCATGCTGCTGGCTGCCTACGCCTACAGGTCATTGCCAAAGCGCCCTGCTCCTGATGGGCAGGCCAGGACTTCGGTCAGGATCTGGCCCGGCTTTATCAGCCTGGGTGAATCGGCAAAGCGTACCATCGCCGAGAGCTGGCCCAGGATCGCTACGCTGGCCGGCGCTGTTTTCGTTGGGCTGCTGTCCTTGCGCGACTTCAACCTGGGGCGATCCAACCAGGGGCTGCGCCTGTGGCTACTCAGCCTGGCTCTGCTGGTAGTCGCCTTCTGGTGGCCCTCATTGGCCTGGCTCCGTCATCTGCGGTCAAAGGCAGTGGGCTTCTCAACACGTTGGCCAGTCCTCCGAGCCGATATCGCGGCCGCTCTACGCCGGCCAGAGCCGTGGCTATTCGGCTTGCTGATGTTGGTAGCCGTCTTCTTCCGCCTGTGGAACCTGGACGAGGCGCCGCCGGCCCTCAACGACGACGCAGCCCAAAACGCTCTCCTCTCTTTGCAGATACTTCAGGGCCAGACGTATACACCGTACATGACTGGCATTGGAGCTGGTCACGAAAGCCTCTTCTTGTACCTCATGGCCGGCATCATGAAGCTGGTCGGCCCTACAGTTCTGGCCGTCAAGCTGACGGCGGTCGTGGTGGGTCTGGCCACCGTGGCGGCCTTCTATTTCTTCGCTCGATTTCTCTTCAATGCTGAGCGCGCCTTCTGGGCCACCTTTCTCCTGGCTACAGGGGGCTGGCACATCACCTTCAGCAAAGTGGGCTGGCGGGCCATCATGACACCTTTCTTTGAGGTGCTTGCCTTCTACTTTCTCTGGCGCGGTCTCAAGTCAGCGCGGAAACTGGATTTCGTGTGGGCCGGCCTGGCTCTGGCCCTGAGCCTCAACACTTACGAAGGCGCCCGTGTCGCCCCTGTCATCATGGGTCTCTTCATCCTCTACAAGCTCATCACCGAGCGCGGCTTCCTGCGACACAACTATCAGGGTCTCGCGGTGCTGGCGCTCGCCTTCGCCATGGGCATGATCCCGCTGGGGGTATACGTAGTCAAGCATCCCGACGCGTTCGTGGCCCGCAGCCAACAGGTCATGGTTACCGGGCGAATCCTTGAGGTGGGAGACTTATCTCCACTGTGGGACAACGTCAAAGCAGCACTGTTGCTATTCAACTACCGGGGCAACGGCAACGATTTCTTCGTCAACGAACCGCTCATGGACTCGCCCATATCTGTGTTCTTCGTGCTGGGCGTGATATACAGTTTGGTCAATTGGCGCAAGCCCGCTCACTTTCTGCTGCTGATTTGGACCATTTTGACGCTGATGCTGGGCGTGCTGGCCATGCCTAACGGCAACCGTTGCATCGGCGCTATCCCGCCAGCCTACATGTTCGCCGGCCTTTTTCTGGGCGTGTGTTGGGAGCAGTTGACGGCAATCGCGCGGGTTGCTGCGTGGGTTACTCCAGGAGAGCGCCGCCAATGGCTGCTCGTCGCACTGGCAGTCCCCTTGCTCTTTGTCATCGCACGTGGCACTTATCGTGACTACATCGGGCCTACACGGCGGCCCATGTGGGGCTTCTTCGAAGATGGATTGGCCGCGGGCAAGCTCACCAGGCCCTACCTGGACGACTATTACATCTTTCTCGGTGATCGCTACTACGTGGCCCGAATAGTGCGTTTCATTACCTATCGCGCCGGTGAGCTCCCTTCTCAATGTCCCTACAACCTCTTCGACCCTGCGGCAGTACTTCTCTTCAATCAGTTCCCCCGAGACCGGCCGCTGGCCTTCTTGCTGGAGCCCACTACCCGCAATCGTCAAATCATGTACCTGTTACAGCAGAAGTTTCCTGACGCCACCTATGGGGAGCTTATGGACCCCGACAAACCGGGACGAGTGGGACTGCTGGCCCTGACCGTGCCGGGTGAGGTCAACGTCTCAGCCGAGGGCTACCAGCAGGGCCTTCTGGCGCGCTACTACCAGGGGCTAAACTGGAATGGGCCGGTATTGTATGAGATGGTAGATCCTCTCATCGCCGTTCATTGGCACCTACAGATCCCCTCGTTCAGCGTGTGGTGGCAGGGAATCTTCAATGCCCCCGAATCTGGCACCTACACTTTTGAAACGCTGTCCGATGATGGCTCTTACGTGTACATTGACGGTCAGCTCGTGGTAGACAATAGTGGTGTACATAGCTCACGCCGTGCTTCCAACAGTGTGAACCTGGAAGCTGGCCCGCACGATATTGACATAAAGTACTTCCAGGATGGCGGTGGCGCCACCCTGGAGGTCCTGTGGCAGCCGCCTCGTGGCCCCATGGAATTCCTGCCGGCCCAGGTGCTCTTTCCGCCAGGCACGGTGGATGTGGCTTCGTTGCCCCCCATCGCGCTTCCGCCTGTGATGGAGCAGGCGACACCGACGCCAGGGGTGCAGCAACCCGTGGCCCTTGCCACCCCGCTGCCGGTGGAGACCCCCGTTGGTGAGTTGGGCACTGGCCAGTTCATCCTCCAGTGGGGTAGTCGGGGTTCCGTTGTGGGGCAGTTTGAGGAGCCGGCGGACGTAGCGGTAGATGAAGCCGGCAACGTCTACGTGGTTGACCTGGGCAACAAGCGAGTCCAGAAGTTCGACGCCAACGGCAAATTCCTGGCTGCCTGGGAGGGTGGGGACGAGCCCTTCGTGGAACCCCTGGCAGTGGCCACAGGGCCAAATGGGGAGATATGGGTGTTGGATTCGTACACCAACTGGGTTCACAGGTTCGATGGAGAAGGGAAGTGGCAGGGGAAGGTGGGGGGACCTGATTCAGGGTTCTTCCATGCCAGGGGGTTAGTGGTGGATGAGGAGGGTGTATTGTACGTAGCGGACACAGGGACCTCGCGGGTGGTGAAGTACAGCAGGGAAGGGCTGAAGATAGGGGAGATCGGGCCTCAGGGGAGTGGGCCTGGAGAGTTGTATGGGCCGGTGGGGTTAGCGATAGATGAGGACGGGTTGTTGTACGAGGCCGATGTGGACAATCGGCGGTTGCAGGTGTTGGAGAAGGATGGGACGTACGTGAGGGCGTGGGGGATACCGGATAGTCACACGGCGGAAGGGAACCGCGTGGCAGTGAGGGGGGAGTGGGTGTATTTGACAGACCTGCCGCGTCATCGGGTGCTGGTGTATGGAAAAGGGGGAGAGTTGATAGGAGGTTGGGGTAGAGAGGGCGGAGGGGAGGGGGAGTTTCGGTGGCCGATGGGGATTGGCGTAGGGCCGGATGGGAGTGTGTATGTGGCCGATAACCGAAACAACCGCATCCAGAAGTTTGCTCCCTGGAACGAGTGAGGAGGTACATACAGGTTGAACTGATGGCTGTTGCTACTCGTTACTCTCGTTCCCTGGAAACTGTCTCCGCTGTTGGCGCCCTGCTCCTGGGCCTGATTGCTCAGACTCTAGTGTATCGCAAGTCTGAACTAGATTGTGCACTTGTGCTCTATGTTCTAGCCGTCGTCTTGTGCATTCTGGCCCTGGCTTCTCGGAGAGAGGAGCCAGCGGCCCAACGCCCCTCCATCTCCACCCTTCGACAAGCTCAGGGCATCGCGTTGGAGGCGGTTCTCCTGGTAGCCGTGCTTGGCCTCGCCGTTTTCATGCGCACCTTCCGCCTGCTGGAGATTCCCAGTGGGGTGTTCTTCGACGAAGCGATGAATGGGCTGGAGGCAGCTCAGATTCTGGAGCAGAACGTTCACCCACTGTGGAGCGATGAGTTGAGCGGCCGCCCTACGCTGCACCTGCACATCCTGGCTGTGGTTTTCCGTTTTCTGGGAGTGAACGAGCGCGCCATGCGGCTGGTATCGGCAGTTGCTGGCACGGTCACCGTGTTCGCTCTGTGGCTCTTCGCTCGCCATCTCTTTGACCGGTGGGTGGCTTTGCTGGCCGCATTCTTCCTGGCTGTGGCGCGGTGGCACGTCAACTACAGTCGAATCGCATTTGAGGCCATCCTCCACCCTCTTCTCCAGTTGTTGGCCTTCTACTTCCTGTTTCGAGGTCTCCATTCCCGTAAGCTGCGCCATTTCTTCCTCAGCGGGCTGTGCCTGGGTGTTGGGTTGTATACCTACATCTCCTTTCGTCTGGTCCCCTTCGTGATCGTCGTTTTTCTCTTCTACAAGGTTGTCTCGCAACGGAGTTTTATTAAAGACTATTGGGCAGGTGTATTGCTCCTGTTCTTGACCACTGTTATCATAACGTCACCACTGGTTGTTTTCGCGTGGCAGAATCCAGAGCGTTTCACCAGTCGCCTGCAAGAGGTATCTCTCTTTGCAGAGATGCAGCGCGACAAAAGCTATCAGCCGCTGATCAAGAGCGTCGTTGGCTATCTTTTGATGTTCAACTACCAGGGCGATCGGAACCCGGTGCTGAATCTGTCCGGCGAGCCAGCGCTTAGCTTCGTCCCCGCGATGTTCTTCGTACTGGGCCTGGGGCGGGCCGTCTTCCGTATCCGCAAGGAGCGTTATCTGTTTCTGTTGCTGTGGTTCGTTGTTTCTCTACTACCGGGCGTTCTGACCCACTCCATTGAGTCGCCTCATGGGACGCGTGTCATCGGGGCGGCGCCTGTGGTCTGTTTACTGGCTGCCTTGGCCGCTGTGCGGTTGGCTGAGAGCCTGATCAACCCTTCGACAAGGCTTCGACAGGCTCAGCCCAGCGGCTTAGAACACCACCTGCGAAACGTATGGAGATGGAGGGTTATCGCTGTTGCTCTTCTCCTGAGCATCGTGGTCGGGGCCACACTGTGCATGGACTATGATGCTTATTTCGTGCGGCAAGCGGCCGATGTGCAGTCATGGAACGCCTTTACGCCTGCCGCCACTGGCGTGGGAGAGCTGATCAACGTCTGGAGCGATCATTACCTGATCTACGTGTCTCCCACGTACTACTATGTCTTCCCTGATGACACAATAGCTCGCTTTGCTGCCTATCCCTATTCGGGATATCGTTCGCTGGATCCTGTGGGAAGCGTCCCTCTCCAGGAGGATACCGGCCAGGGCGTGCTCTACATCCTCGAACCTCACTACACTTTCCTGCTGGAGATCCTCCAGACCTTCTACCCTGAGGGGCACCTGGAAGAGCACCTCAATCCATTCGGCGATACGATGTTCATCTCCTACCGGGTGGAACACGACGAGATAGTGACTGCTCATGGGCTGACTGCTCAGTACTATCAGGGCTTGAGCTGGGCTGGAGAACCGGTTGTGACGCGCCGCGAGACTAGCTTGGCGTTCGATTGGCACGACACTATGCCTCCCCTGCCGACACCCTTCAGCGCCCTGTGGGAAGGGAGTCTGTTTATCCCCAGACATGGCGAGTATGCCTTCTCCATCTCTGGCGGAGAGGTGGAGCGCCTTGAGTTGGACGGTACGCCTGCCTCGCTGGATCAGGGTGTCCCCCTGGCAAGAGGGTTGCATCCGCTCTCATTGTGGATGACGGTGGACCAGGTGCAACAAGAGGGAGGAGTGGCTTTGCTGTGGAGAGGCCCAGAGATTGCGCGGGAGATCATACCCTCTTCCAATCTGTTCATCCGCAGGCCACCTGACCATGGTTTGCAGGGATCGTATTACAAGGGTAAGTATTGGGAGGGATCACCCTTGCTGGTTGAGATTGATCGGGCGATCTTTGCCAACGCTGTCCTCTTGGAGGGGATCTTCAGCATTGAATGGCAGGGTCAGATGTGGGCGCCCAAAACTGGTGAATATGTCTTCGGCACCAGCTCCGACGATGGCTCCCTCATGTTCATTGATGATCGGCTAGTGGTTGACAATGGAGGGGACCACGGTGACAGGTATGTAGACGGCCGCATTCTGCTGGATGCCGGTTGGCATGATTTCCGCCTGCGGTACGCCCAGAGTGGCGGCGGGATGCGCCTGGTACTGTTCTGGACTCCACCTGGTAAGGGACGCGAAGTCATACCGTCCGAGGTGTTCAGCTACCCCCGGCGATTGACTCTGGCTGAGGATGGAGAAGGCCGTCGTTGAGCGGGTCGGCGCGTCAGGCATCCGTTGCCAGTCAGAGTGAGCAAGGCGATGACTTGAAAAATCTGGCGAGTGTGGTATAATTGGGCTGATCTTAGGTCCTGCCGATGGCAGGGCTTTGTTTTGAGGAGGACCATGAAACTTCAGGAGTATCAATCTAAGCGCATCTTCGCCCAGTACGACGTGCCTGTCCCGGAGGGTGGCGTGGCTACCACTCCCCAGGAGGCGCGCGAGATCGCTAAGCGACTGGGCAAACCTGTGGTGGTAAAGGCCCAGGTCCTGGTGGGCGGCCGCGGAAAGGCGGGGGGCATCAAGTTGGCCGAGACGCCCGAGGAAGCAGAGACCGTGGCTGCCCAAATCCTGGCCATGGATCTGAAGGGGCTGCCCGTTAGAAGCGTCCTCGTCGAGGAGGCCTCCGACATTGCCAGCGAGATCTACCTGGGGATGGTCATTGACCGCGCGGCCAAGAGGCCGGTGATGATGGCTTCATCCGAGGGCGGGGTGGAGATCGAGGAGGTGGCCCGCACGACTCCGGAGAAGATCATCAAAACCGCCATTGATCCTTTTCTGGGTTTGCGGGATTACCAGGTCCGAGAAGCGGCCTACGGAATCGGTCTGGGCAGCGATTTGGTACGAGGCTTTCTGAAGGTGGCCAAAGGGCTATACACTGCTTTCACAAAGAGCGATGCCACCCTGGCCGAGATCAATCCGCTGGTCGTCACTGCTGGCGGGACGTTGCTGGCCGTAGATGCCAAGATGCTTCTGGACGACAACGCTCTCTCCCGCCACCCGGCGCTGGCCGAGATGCGCGATCTGGAAGAGGAGACGCCAGCGGAGCGCAAGGCGCGAGGCTACGGCATGAGCTACGTCCAACTCGACGGGACCATCGGCTGCATGGTCAACGGGGCGGGGCTGGCTATGGCCACCATGGACCTCACCAAGCTCTACGGCGGCACGCCGGCCAACTTCCTGGATATCGGCGGCGGGGCTAAAGCTGATAAGGTGTCGGCTGCCTTGCGCCTTATCTTATCGGACAAAAACGTCCAGGCTGTGCTGTTCAACATCTTCGGCGGCATCACCCGCTGCGACGAGGTAGCCAGGGGCATCCTGACCGCGCTGGAAGAGGTCGAGACCGATGTGCCCATGGTTGCTCGCCTAGTGGGCACGAATGAGGAGGAAGGCCGGGCGATTTTAGCCGAAGCCAAAATGATTACCGCTGTTACTTTGGAAGAGGCAGCCCAAAAAGCGGTGGCTGCTGCGTCTGCCTATGTGGAGAGCGGATAGAGATGAAGGATAGGGAGTGCATATTCTGCGACATCGTTGAGAGCCGGGCTCCCGCCCACGTGGTCTTCGAGGACGGGGAGACGTTGGCCTTTATGGACATCAACCCGGCCAATCTCGGCCATACCCTGGTCATCCCCAAGCGGCACGTAAGCGACATTTATGAACTGGACGAGCAGACGGCGGCAGCGGTGATGAAGGCGACGGTGCGGGTGGCCAGGGCGATCAAGAAAGCACTGCAACCCGACGGCATGAACCTGGTTCAGAGCAACGAACGTGCAGCGAGCCAGGAGATCTTCCACTTCCATATACACATCATCCCCCGCTGGTACGGCGACGGGCTGCGCCTGGCTCGACCGCCGGAAGTGAGAAGAACCATGTCCATCGAGGAGGCGGCAGCCAGGATAAGCCGCGAGGTGGGGAAAGATGGAAGTTGACCTCAACTGTGACCTGGGCGAGAGCTTCGGCCGCTACCGAATTGGCGCCGATGAAGCCATGATGCAGTACATCACCTCGGCCAACATCGCCTGTGGCTACCACGCAGGCGATCCCCTGGTGATGGACCGGGCAGTTCGCCTGGCGGCGAAGCACGGCGTGGGGATCGGCGCTCATCCCGGCTTCCCCGACCTGATGGGCTTTGGCCGTCGTGCCATGCAGCTCTCGTCCGAGGAGATCGAGAACTACATCTTGTACCAGATCGGTGCGTTGGCTGCCTTCGCCCGCGCAGCCGGTGTGGAGCTGGTCCACGTGAAGCCCCATGGCGCTCTGTACAACATGGCTGCCAAAGACGCGGAACTGGCCAGGGCCATCGTTCACGGCATCGCACGCTTCAGTAGAGAGCTCATCGCAGTCTGCCCTGCCGGCTCTGCCATGATTGGGGCAGCAGAAGAAGCCGGTCTTCGCGTTGCCAGGGAGGGATTCGCCGACAGAGCCTACAGCCCCGACGGGACGCTGCGCTCTCGCCAGCTTTCCGGTGCTCTGATAGAGGATCCGTGCGTGGCCGCGGAGCGGGCGATCAAGATGGTGCGCGATGGGATAGTCGTGACCCACTCGGGCGAGGAGATACCTCTCCGTGTGGAGACCATCTGCGTCCACGGTGACAGCCCGGGTGCCGTCCAAATCGCCCAAGCCATCAGGAAGGAGCTGGGGGCAGCGGGGATCGAGGTGGTGCCGATGGGGAGTTTCGTCTAGAAGATCCTAGTGGTTGGATTCGTTTCTTTCACTTCTGATATAGAGTTGTCTGTCTCAGGAGGATAAGGATGGAGACCTCGGAAGTAATGGTTACAAACGTTAAAGCCTTGCTGGAAGGCTTCGGCGATCGAGAGCTTGTTGTCATGCCTCTTTCCAGATACAGGGAGATAATGGAGATGATAGAGGACTTGGAGGATGCCGTCGCTGTGAAAAGAGCGATGGAGACCTCAGAAAGGCTTCTCCCCTATGGTGAGGTTAGGGCACGCTTAGTAGCCAAAGGAATTTTAGATTGATAACCCATCAACTTCAGGAACTGGTGTCTCAGATCAGGAAGATCGAATGACGTTTTATGGCGAACCTCGCCTTCTTCTGGCTGGCGACTCGGCTTTGGTGGTCGAATTCGGCGACGAGATAAGCCTAGAGGTGAACCGCAAGGTTCACGCCCTGGCCGATGCCCTGGGGAAAGCTTCTCTCCCCGGCTTGGGCGAGGCTGTTCCGACCTACCGCTCCCTCCTCATTCACTATGACCCCCTCCGCCTTTCCTGCGACGAGGTCAAGGCTTTCGTATCGGAGGTCTTGCAAACATGCGAGGAGAAACTCCCGCTCAAGCCCAGGGTGGTTGAGATTCCTGTGGTCTACGGGGGCGAGTCCGGCCCGGACATTGAGTTCGTGGCCGAACATAGCGGCCTCTTCTCGGTCGAAGAGGTGATAAGGCTCCACTCCGGCGCCGCCTACACCGTCTACATGCTGGGCTTCGCACCTGGCTTCGCCTACCTGGGCGGGATGCCAGAGGCCATCGCCACCCCACGCTTGGAGACACCTCGCACCCTGGTGCCGGCCGGCTCGGTGGGCATCGCCGGAGAGCAGACGGGCATCTACCCCATCGCTACCCCCGGCGGATGGCGCTTGATCGGCAGGACGCCTCTCAAGCTGTTCGATCCGGAGCACGACCCTCCCACTCTGCTGAAGGCGGGGGATACAGTTCGCTTCGTGCCTATCTCGGAAGGAGGGGAGTGGGGTGGCTCTTGAGGTTCTGGAAGGAGGGATGCTGACCACCGTCCAGGACCTGGGGCGGTACGGTTACCAACGCTACGGCGTCCCGGTGGCTGGAGCGATGGACCCTTTCGCGCTGCAGGCGGCCAACGCCCTGGTGGGAAACAGCCTGGACAAGGCGGTCCTGGAGATAACCATCACTGGCCCGATACTTCGTGCCACCGAGAGTTGCCTGATCGCCGTCACTGGCGCGGATCTGAGTTTCCGGGTGAACGGGCGCCCGCTCCCTTCGTGGATGGCTGTCTTCGTGCGCCGGGGATGGATCATCGAGTTCGGCGAACGGAAAAGTGGCTGTCGCGCTTATCTGGCCGTGGCGGGGGGAATTGACGTGCCCTCCATCATGGGCTCGGAATCTACCTACTTGAGGGGTGGCTTCGGTGGGTTCCAGGGCCGTGCCCTCAAAGAGGGCGACCTCATCCCCCTGGGCCAGACCGCTCTCCACCTCCCTAACCTGGCGGGTAGAGCATTTCCATCGGATCGCATCCCTGAGTACAGCGACACGCCAGAAGTGCGCGTCGTCCTCGGCCCTCAGGACGACTATTTCACCGAGGAAGGGATAGCGGCCTTCCTTTCGAGCGAGTACAAGGTCGGCCCCGCCTCGGATCGGATGGGCTATCGCCTCCAGGGGCCGGAGATAGCCCACCAAGGGCGGGCGGACATCATCTCCGATGGGATCGCCCTGGGCTCGGTGCAGGTTCCCGCCGATAAACAGCCTATCGTCATGATGGCCGACCGCCAGACGACGGGGGGATACCCTAAGATCGCCACCGTCATCAGCGCCGACATACCCCTGCTGGCCCAATGCCTGCCGGGGGACGGCACTGTCACCTTCCAGGCGATAACCGTCGAGGATTCCCAGGCCTGCTATCGAGAGATGATGGACGCTTTGTTGATAGATTGAGAGGAGCAACTATTGAGAGGAGCAACTATGCAAAAGCTATCGTTATCGGGAGTATACGCTCCCATCCCAACCCCCTTCGACGCCGACGGGGCGGTTGCCCACGACAAGCTGGCCGGGAACATCGCCAGGTGGAGCCAGACGCCACTGGCGGGCCTCGTTGTACTGGGCTCCAACGGGGAGTTCACTTATCTGAGCGACGAGGAGAAGATCGGGGTGCTGAAAACGGCCCGCCAGGCCATCCCCAAGGACAGGCTGTTCATCGCCGGCACAGGCTGCGAGTCAACCAGGTGCACGCTGGAGTTGACGGAGCAGGCCGCAGCCATCGGTGCGGACGCGGCCATCGTCATCACCCCTGGCTATTACACCTCCAAAATGGACGCTCAGGCGATGAGGCGGCACTTCCTGGGGCTGGCCGAACGTTCCCCTTTGCCCATCCTGATCTACAACATGCCTGCTTGCACTGGCGTTGACCTCGCAGCGGAAACGGTGGTGGAGTTGGCGCAGCATCCCAACATCGTGGGCCTCAAGGATAGCTCAGGGAACGTGGTCAAGCTGGGGGATATCATCAGGGCGGCGCCTTCTACCTTCAACGTCCTGGCCGGCTCGGCCAGCTTCTTCTATCCGGCCCTGGTTCTGGGCGCGGTGGGTGTGGTGGCGGCCCTGGCCAACGTCGCTGCGGAGCAGTGCTATCGCATCTACTGCTATGCCCAGGAGGGGCGGCACGAGGAGGCTCGGCAGTTGCAGTTGAAGATGATTCCACCTAACACCGCAGTGACGGCCCGCTTCGGTGTCCCCGGCCTGAAGCAAGCCCTCGATTGGCTTGGCTACTACGGCGGCCCATTACGCTCGCCCCTGGGCCCGCTGGACGAGGCCCAGCAAGCCGCGCTACGAGCCACCCTGGCCGAAGGCGGAATCCTACCAGCATGACATAAAGAACTGACAAATACCCAATATCCAATACCCATAGGGGGCTCCCACGTGAGCATATTAGTTGACAAGAGTACTCGTCTCTTAGTTCAAGGAATCACCGGGCGGGAGGGAGAGTTTCACACCCGCCAGATGCTGGACTACGGCACCCAGGTGGTGGCTGGAGTGACGCCGGGCAAGGGTGGGATGGAAGTGGCCAGCGTGCCCGTTTTCAATACGGCCAAAGAAGCTGTGGAAGCGGCTGGAGCTAACACGTCCATCATCTATGTGCCGGCCCGCTTTGCCCCGGATGCCATCTACGAGGCCGCCGACGCGGGCATCTCCCTCATCGTGTGCATCACCGAGGGGATTCCTGCTCAGGACATGATCAGGGTGAAGGCGTACCTGGATCAGAAGGGAGCACGCCTGATCGGCCCCAACTGCCCCGGCGTGATCACCCCCGGCCAGGCCAAGGTGGGCATCATGCCCGGCCACATCCACCAGCCGGGGTCGGTGGGGGTGATCTCCCGCAGCGGCACTTTGACTTACGAGGTGGTCTATGACCTGACCGCGCACGGCCTGGGCCAGTCCACCTGCGTGGGCATCGGCGGCGATCCCATTCTCGGCTCCGATTTCATTGACATGCTGACTCTGTTCGAGGGAGACCCCGCGACCAGGAGCGTGGTGCTCATCGGCGAGATCGGCGGCACTGACGAGGAGCGGGCGGCCGATTTCATAGCCAGCGAAATGACCAAGCCCGTGGTCGCCTTCGTCGCGGGAAGAACCGCACCGCCGGGCAAACGCATGGGCCATGCCGGGGCTATCATCCAGGGCGGCACGGGTACGGCGGCGGAGAAGATCGCGGCACTGGAGGCGGTCGGCGTGAAGGTGGCTCGCTACCCCGGCGAGATACCTGACTTGTTGGTTGCTTGACAAAATCGGTGGAGGGTGCTATACTTTTGCGCCGGGGTGAAAAAGTATCACAGCTTTCTGAAGGGACAGACGGCGAGCTTGGCGGGGGGATGAACTCCGTGGTTCCCCCGCCTTTTTTCGCGTGGTGGATAGAGCGTGATAACGGGAGGATGAAGTGAAGTATTGGCGAAAGCCGCTGGACATCGAGCAGTTGGAGATTCCCCGTGGCCGAATCCGCATCTTGAAAGAGCGGTGCAAGGGCTGCAGTTTCTGCGTGGAATACTGTCCACGCCACGTGCTAGAGATCTCTGATGAATTCAACGCCAAGGGCTATCACCCGCCTCGCGTCAAAGACGAGGAGGCGTGTGTCAATTGTGGTCTCTGCGAGATGCTCTGCCCTGAGTTTGCTATCTATCTGAATGGGAGAGAGGAGACACCGTGAGCAAAGATGGGATTCTGACTGGGGAGTTCTTCATGATGGGCGACGTGGCCTGCGCCGAGGGTGCCATCTCCGCCGGTTGCCGTTTCTTCGCTGGCTATCCCATCACTCCTGCCACAGAGATCGCCGAACGCATGGCTGCACGAATGCCCCAGGTGGGGGGGACCTACATCCAGATGGAGGATGAGTTGGCCTCCATGATCACCGTGCTGGGGGCTTCGTGGGGCGGGGTCAAGGCTATGACCGCTACCTCTGGCCCCGGCTTCAGCTTGATGATGGAGAACCTGGGCCTGGGGATCATGACCGAGACCCCTTGCGTGCTGGTGAACGTGCAGCGAGGCGGCCCTTCCACGGGGCTGCCTACTCTGGTGGCGCAGGGTGATATGATGCAAGCTCGCTGGGGCTCGCACGGCTCCTACGAGATCATCGCCCTGGTCCCCAGTTCCCCTCAAGAGCTTTTCAACCTGACCATCCGCGCCTTCAACCTCGCTGAGAAATACCGCACCCCGGTGCTGATCATGACCGACGCCGAAGTGGGACACATGACGGAGAAGGTGGTCATTCCCCCGCCAGAGGAGATCGAAATCGTCTCCCGCCGCCGGCCCACTGTTCCGCCCGATGAATACCTGCCCTATGAGGCTGGCGATGACCTCGTGCCCCCTATGGCCAACGCTGGCGAAGGCTACCGCTTCCACATAACGGGACTCACCCACGATGAGCGCGGCTACCCCGGCATGGACGCCGAAACCCAGGAGAGATTGATCTACCGCCTGATTGAGAAGATCAGAAGGAACAGGGACGACATCATCCAGCTCGAAGAACATGGTTTAGAGGATGCCGAGGTAGTAGTTTGCTCCTACGGCATCGCCGCTCGCACGGCCCTCTGGCCGGTGGAGTTGGCGCGGAAGGAAGGCATAAAGGTAGGCACTTTGCGGTTGATCACGGTCTGGCCTTTTCCTGAGGAACGGATCAGGCGGTTGGCCCGGGAAGTTAAGGCTTTCGTGGTGCCAGAGCTGAACTACGGTCAGATCGTCCTGGAGGTGGAGCGCTGCGCTGCTGGCCAGGCCGAGGCGATCCTCGTCCGCCACGCTGGCGGCGGCATCCACAATCCGAGGAAAGTGCTGGAAGCAATTCGGAGGGCAGCGCGATGAGTGACAAGCAGGTGGTGAATCTGAAACCTGACAGGAATCCTATGGACGAGCTTCTGCGGGAGGATCGGCTGCCCCACATCTGGTGCTCAGGTTGTGGCATCGGGGTGGCCTTGACCTGTTTTATCAAAGCCCTCCAGAAGTCGGGGCTGGATTTGGACAAGGTAGCAGTGGTCTCCGGTATCGGCTGCACGGGGCGGGTGGCTGGCTACGTCAAGCTGGATTCCTTTCACACTACCCACGGGCGAGCGATTCCCTTCGCCACGGGCTTGAAGCTGGCCAATCCTGAGCTCAAAGTGGTGGTCTTCAGTGGCGACGGTGACTTGATCGCCATCGGCGGCAATCACCTCATCCACGCCGCCCGCCGCAACGTTGATATGACGATCATTTGCGTCAACAACTTCAACTACGGCATGACCGGCGGGCAGGCGGGGCCGACTACGCCTGCGGGGGCCATAACCAGTACTTCAGTCTACGGCTGCTTCGAGCACCCTTTCAACATTCCTTACCTGGCTGCTGCCAGCGGAGCGGTGTACGTGGCCCGTTGGACGGCCCTCCACGTGCGACGACTTGAGAAATCCATCCTTGAAGCGCTGCACAAAAGCGGGTTTAGTTTTGTGGAAGTCATTTCCCCTTGCCCTACTTTGTATGGTCGCTGGAACAAGCAGCGCACGGGCCTGGCCCAGATGCAGTATTACCATGACAAGGGCGTCATAAGGCACGGCCTCGATCCCAAGGAAGTTGATATCGGGCTGCATGGGGAGATCGTCGAAGGGGTGTTTGTGGACATTGAGAAGCCCACTTTCCTCGATTTTTGCAGCGCCGCGTTGGCTAAGAATGCTGAAACGGGGGGATCATGAGTCGAACGGAAGTCCGGCTAACTGGCTTTGGAGGTCAGGGCATCATTCTCTCTGGTTACATAGTGGGCAAAGCGGCGGCCATTCACGACGAGAAACAGGCCACCTTCACCCAAAGCTATGGGCCTGAGTCGCGGGGCGGGGCCTGCAGCGCTCAGGTGATCGTCTCCGACGAGCCCATTAGCTACCCTCACCTCACCGACCCGGCCATTCTGGTCGTGATGTCGCAGGAGGCCTACAACAAGTACGCCCCAGGTCTGAGGGAAGGGGCCTTGCTCATCGTTGACGAGGACCTGGTAGAGACGGGTGAGATAGCTGGTGATGTGAAGTTCCTCTCGGTTCCGGCTACGCGCCTGGCCGAGGAGCTGGGACGGAAGATCGTGGCCAACATTGTCATGCTGGGCTTCTTCGCTGCTGTGACCGATGTGGTCTCCGTGGAGGCCCTGCGGGAGTCGGTTCGCACCTCAGTTCCAAAGGGGACCGAGGAGCTCAACCTGAGAGCTTTTGAGAAAGGGTACGAGTACGGCGAGCAGGAGACGCTATGACGCGGCTAAACGCCCGGGCGGTATTGATCGTCGGCGGTAGCATGGCCGGCGTGCAGGCTGCGCTTGATATTGCTAATTCGGGCCTGGAAGTCTACCTGGTGGAGAGATCGCCCTTTCTCAAAGGTGATACCGCCATCTTCCTGGAAGCGATGAAGCATCCGAACATCCAGGTGCTTACCCAGGCCGAGGTGACGCCCCCCCTCTTTTCCCCCCCAAAGTTGGGGGGGATGAAGGGTGGGCAGGGCGATTTCCAGGCTGAGGTGACACCCCTTCAGGGAGAGTTGGGACTTCCCCCCCAGAGCGGTGTCCTGAGCTTGTCGAAGGGTTGGGGGGGATTGAGGGGGGGCTTGCAGGGCGATTTCCAGGTCGAGGTGCAGCAGCATCCTCGTTACGTGGACCTGGCCAGGTGCACGGCCTGTGGCGAGTGCGTCCCCGCCTGTCCAGTGGCTGTGCGGCCCAACGGTGAGAAGGCCATTTACAAACCTGATAACGCCGTGCCGAGCATCTTCACCATCGAGAAGCGAGGGATTGCGCCCTGCAAAGCCGCTTGCCCGGCGGGCATCCACGTTCAAGGCTACGTGGCCCTCATCGCCCAGGGCAAATTCGCCGAGGCCCTGGCCCTGATCCGCGAAGCCATCCCCTTCCCCGGCGTCTGTGGTCGCGTCTGCCATCACCCCTGCGAGGCGGCCTGTCGGCGGGCCGAGCACGACCAGCCCATCGCCATCCAGTATCTCAAGCGCTTCGTGGCGGATTGGGAAAAGTCCGAAGTCCAGAGTCCGAAGCCCAACGTCAAACGTCAAACGTCAAACGTCAAAAACAAGGTCGCTGTCGTCGGAGGCGGCCCCGCTGGCCTCACCGCCGCCTGCTTCCTGGCCCGCCAGGGCTATCCTGTCACCGTCTTCGAGGCCCTGCCTGTGGCTGGCGGCATGATGGCGGTGGGGATTCCTGCCTATCGCTTGCCCAGAGATGTCCTGCAAAGTGAGATCGAAGCTATCCAGGATTTGGGTGTGGAGATCCGTACCAACACCGCCGTCAGCCTTCATCCCCCCCATCGGGGGGGAAAGAGGGGGGGCGGTGATTTGTCTTTGGATAACCTCAGGAGAGATTACGGTGCCGTGTTCGTGGCGGTGGGCGCTCACGGCAGCCGCAGGTTGAAAGTTGAGGGTGAGGGCCTGGTCGGCGTGCTTCACGGGGTTGATTTCCTGCGGGAAGTGAGCCTGGGCCGGGAGGTCACCGTCGGCGAGAAGGTGGTGGTAATCGGCGGTGGCAACGTCGCCATTGATTCGGCCATGGTGG
>Ga0268276_1000688_pt1 | contig 38010 bp, 33 predicted proteins | sample saktaG_4_FD_190145 | JGI IMG/M metagenome (GOLD analysis project Ga0268276, IMG submission 190145) | Saline water microbial communities from Sakinaw Lake, British Columbia, Canada - sak_2010_1_5_45m | ecosystem: Environmental > Aquatic > Non-marine Saline and Alkaline > Saline ...
TACATCTTTATTTTTTTGGGTATTTCTTTTTTGCTCTTGACGGGATTTATAGTTTTTTCAGGCAAAGAAATAAGTTTAACAACAGTTGAAGGTGTATCTTCTGCACTAAAAACATATGTATCTTGGTTTGGAAATGCGGGTTCAAACGTTATTAAAGTTTCAAGTTATGTGCTAAAGCAAGAATGGAAATCTGATGACATAACTAATGCCACAGGTTAGAATGAAAGTAATTGCTCTCATAATTATAAAATTTCTTTTCATTTCGGCTTTATTTATAATTAGCAATGGAAATCTGTATCTAAAAAATTCTGAGCAAAGGGAGATTTTTTTTGAATCTTATTTAAATTGGATTGGAGGAGTCTTTAATCAAGGCATGGAAGTTGCAGGATATGTTATAAATTCGCGATGGCTTCCAACAAATTCTTCATCTTAACTTAACATAAGTTTTAAAAACTATAAATGCCAATTAAATAATGTTAGAATAAAATGGCTAAAAAAAAGAGATCTGGAGTGGATTTTAAGAAAACGAATTCAAAGAATCTAGAACCTTTTCCACTTAGAGAGAGAACAGACATTGCATTAAAAAATTTCTTTTTATTTTTAGTGATTTTTATCTTTTCTTTTATTTTGTATAATTTTTCTGTAGGTGAATTATTTAAGAATTTTTTCGGCATACTTTCATTAATTTTTGGATTTTTATCTCTTGCATTTTTAATCGCTTTTGTTGTGCTGACTATTCTTAAATCTGGTTCTAGAAGAAAATAATTATTTGCTTTGTTCGTTGAATTCTAAAATAAATGGAAACTTTTTAATAGTTGAAATTTTGGTTGGTTATTGTATATTGGGGCCCTAGTAGCTCAGTCGGTTTAGAGCGCGTCATTGGTAATGACGAGGTCGGGGGTTCGAATCCCCCCTGGGGCTTGGCCTCAAATTTTTACTAACATTTATAAAATCCCATTATTCCTTTAGGACATGGCGAAAAAAGAAAAAACCTTGGAGGATTTTAAGCAAGAATACAAAAAAATCCAAGAAAAATATTCCTTACCTAGTTTTGAGAATCTTAATGAAGATTTTGGAATAGAAAAAGCTTCAGAATTAGAAACAGACCTGCTTCCAAGAGAAATAAGAAAATTTATTTGGGATAAAATAGTGAATTATCTTCGACTTATTGAAGGCCTTTTAAATCCCGTAAATGCACCCATGTTCATTTTTTCTGTTATAAAACTTCTCGGAGTTGAAGAAAAAAGAAGACTTTCTGAAATTTACAAAAAATTAACCAAAACAGAAATTAAAGTTATAGCGCTTGATTTGAATTTTGATGAAAAAAAAGAAGCGGAATTTATAAAAAATTCTTATGGAATTTGGCAAGAAATAAAAAAAGACCTGGTAGATATTATGGAAAAAGTCTATAATAAGTGGGATGATAAAATAGAAGCAACCACTAAGGGCTATTTTGGATGAAAAATTTCTAAATTAATTCATTAATAATTTCTTCAATTTCAATTTCAAATAGAGCTACAGGCATTTTTATTTTCCAATTTTTTAGAATTTTCGGATGCATCTCTCCAATAAACCCTATTTTTTTATTTTTAAAAAAGATTTCTGCAGTTCTTCCTTCTATGAAACAAAAAGGAAGTTTTTCTGCTTCTTTAAATGAAATTTCTTTATCTATGCTTCTGAAAAAATATTCAAGAATTTTTTTGCTTCGCGTGAAATTTCCAGGAGAAATTCCTGCAGCGAGAACCTCTTTTTCTTTTATTTTTCCTTCGAATTTTTCTAAAGAGAAAACCTTTCCTATTTCAAATATTTCCTGCGGATACTCTGCATCCACGTTTTCTGCAAAGTTCTTTAATAATAAATGAACTAAGTCTTTTCTTAATGCATCATATTCTGTTTTCGAGCCCTCAATTTCAATTATTTCTGGATTTTTTGTAGATAAACCCATTTTTTCTATCTGATTTTTCTTGTTTGTTAGATGATAATTTGAAACTTCTATTATTGAAAGCCCAGAAAGAATTTCTGAGAATTTCCTTTTTAATGAGGTTTTTTTATCTTCTTCTCCTATTGAGGCTATTTCTGGAATTTCTGGAATAAAATTTTCATATCCGTATGCTATGGCTATATCTTCAGTAATATCCACTTCATGAAGAATGTCTGTTCTCCAAGCAGCAATTTCCACTGTTCCTGCAGAATAATTGTGCCCCATTTTTTCAACTAATTTTTTTACTTCTTTTTCTTTTAAATTCAATCCCAGAGTTTTATTGACATTTTCTAGAGAAATTTTCATTTTTGTGGGTGTTAAATTAGGAGTTATCTCTTTTTTGCTGTATTTTAAATTGACTTGGTAAATTTTACCACCCATTTCTGCCAAACTTGTTGTAATTATGTTTAAGCACGATTTAAGAATATTAAAATCAAAACCAGAACATTCAATTAAAACATCGTGTGTTTCAGAAGTTACTTTTCCTGTTATTTGAGAATTGATAATTGGCGGCATACTTAAAATCTGGTTATTTGCATCTACAAAAACAGGAAATTTGGCTTTTCCTGCAAGAAGATGAGCATATTCTTTTCCTGCAGGGTGTCTTTGAAGAATTTCTAATCCAGAAAGTTCCCTGTTCATTTCCAAAGGAATAAATTTTATTTGATCTGGCTCCATTGCCTTGAAAATTATCGGAAATTTTATTTTATTTAAAGGATAAACTCCGATTGCGACTTTTTTTCTTTTTTTTCCTAAAGTTAGATGAAGTTTTTCTTGGATTTCTACAAGTTCTTTTATTTTGGAATCATCAAATTTCAACCCCCGCACAACTGCACACGCGGTGTAAGGTCTAATTTCTTTTACAGAAGAATCTATTATTACATTATAATCCTTTTCTGGAGGATTTACAGAATACTTTTTTAATCCTATTTTTTTACCTAGATAAGCTAAAAAAGATCTTTTGAATCCAGAATAAGAAAGCATATCTGGACGATTTGGAAAAACTTCTAACTGAATCTCATCTTCTGTGATAGCCTCTATAGGAGTTCCGAACAAAGCTATTCTTTCCTGCATTTCTGCATCGAATTTTCCTATCTCGTTTTCAAAATCTTTTTTAGGTATTGATACTATTGCCATTTTTACTTCCTTATTTTTTCTGCAATTTTTTTTAATTCTTCAATTGTTTTTTGAGGGCCCACTTGAGTTGAAATATATCCCTTGTAGGTATCAAAATAAATCTTTTCTTTAGCCCAGGTTTCTTCAAATTTTCCATTTAATCCGTGAATGGGATATAATTTAATATGAGCATGATTAATTCCAAGTCCCTCCATGACAACGGCAACCCTTTTTACATTTAGTTTTTTTTCTAATAGCTTTGCAACTTTTTTTGCAGCCATCATTAAATCTTTATAGGCGTTTTCAGGCATATCTGTAGCATCACTATCATAATGTTTTTTTGTTAAAACTAAAGTCATTCCTTCTGTATTTGGATTTACATCTAATATTGCTACATGCCTTTTATCTTTCCAAATTTTAACAGAAGGTCTTTTTCCGTTTATAATCTCACAAAATATACACTTTTTCATTTTATCCAAAATTTAATTTTTCTTAGCTGATTAAGATCGTTTTTATACATATCTCTTATATCTTTTATTTGATAATAATCCATTAGAATTCTGTCTATTCCCGGACCCCATGCTAATACAGGAATGTTTTCTCCAAGAAGAGGAATTACTACTTCTGGTCTAAATATTCCTGCTCCGCATAATTCAAGCCAGACTTTCTTTTCAGGATGCCATACGTCGATTTCAACAGAAGGCTCTGTGTAAGGGAAATATGCAGGCCTTGTTCTTATTTTTTCAAAACCCATTTTATTAAAGAACTCTTTAAGATATCCAAGAAGATGTCGAAAGTTTACATCTTTATCTAAAACAATTCCTTCTGTCTGATTAAATTCAAAACTATGACTCCAGTCTATTGTTTCATTTCTGAAAACTTTTCCAACAGCGAAAAATTTTCCCTTTTTCTCTTCACTTGGCAATTTACTTAATTCATACAATTTCTGAGCAGAGAGGCAAGTTGTGTGTGTTCTTAAAACAGAATTTTTTGCACTTTCTTCATCCCAAGGATATTGCCAACCCTTGCTTCCTCCCACCCCTTGCTCGTGAGCTTTTTTTACTTGTTTTACTAAATCTTTTTCAGGTAAGTCGATTTTTTTATTTAAGAAGAATGTGTCCTGCATTTCTCTTACCGGATGATCCTGGGCCGTGAATAATGCATCAAAATTCCAGAAAGAACTTACAATCAAATCTTTTTCCATCTCTTTAAATCCCATTTCTAGCCAGATTTTTCTTGCATAATCAGTTGCTTGATTTACAAAATGCCTTTTTCCTCCACTTATTGGCGAAATAGGAAGTTTAACATCATATCTTCGAAATTTTTTTCCTTTCCATAGCGAATCTTTTTTTAAAAGTTCCGGAGTAATCTGCTCTATAAGGTCCTTTTTTTTGGTATCTGCTTCAAGAATTTTTCTTCCTTTATCTGTTATTTTTATGCTGATACTTTTTTCATCTTTTAATTGAACAAGGTCTTTTCTTTTTTTAAGTGCTTCAAATGTTAACTTCTGTTCTGAATTTAAAAGCCCATAATCAAGAGGTAGAGATTCTAGAAATAATTCTTCTGGGCTTTTTTTAGAAATTTCTTCTTTGTTTGCACTAAAAATTATTTTTTCTTTTTTTAGTTCAATTAAATTTCTTCTTTTTAAGACTCCAAGAGAAGCCCTGAACTCATCATCAGAAAGATTGCTCTTCTTTTTTGCTTCATCGGGTTTAAGAATTCTTTTTTCATTTAGGAGATTTAAAAGCCTTCTTTCTGGAAGACCTTTTTTCTTATATAATGCTCCGTTTAATCCTATTTGAACTATTTTTCTTTTTTCTACTAAAAGATCAATAATGCCTTTATTTTTTAGATATTCAAGAGATCTTAATACAGAAACCTTATCTAAACTAGCCTTTTTGCAGATATCAACTAAATCTTTCTCTTCAAGATAAGGAATAATTCTTCTTTCATTTGGACTTAAAGACTCTAAAATTTTTTCTGTGAGGATTTCCATTATTGAGTTAAATAAGTAATAGTTAAAAGGGTTTTGTTTCTGGAGTTTGCGCTTATAATTCTTTTGTCATCCAGGTTGGCATGCCTAAAATAAGTCCTAGTGATTTTAGATTATATTTCTCTAATTTTTTTGAAGAAATAAACCTCATTTTTATTTTATTTTTATTGCAGAGTTGTATATTTTGCTTAACTCTTGCAAGAATATCTGACTTTTCTTTTTTCTCACTATTAAGAATTTCATTCAGGTTTATTCCCAGAATTACATCTTTTTTCTTTGCAAGTTTTGCAAGCACCTGGTCAAATCCAGAATCTCTTTGTTTGAACCTGTCTTTTTTCTTAGCCAGATTTAAAAGAAGCACATTTATTTTTTCTTTCTCTAGAATTTTTTTAATTAATTCGTCGTCTTCGCTGGAGAAAATTATCTCGTTTCTTTGATTTTCTCTTATCTTTTTCCTTGCATTTTGAAAATTATTTTCTGAAATAATAATTGATTTCATTTTTAGATAGATTATTGGTCTTTATTGTCCAATTAAGGTTCCTTTAAATTCCTTTTTTCTGAAAACATTTTCCATTTGTTTGAGGTCTTTTCCTAGAATATAGGTGTTAATTTTATTTTTCATTATTATTTCTGCAGCTGTTTGATCTAAAACAAAATGCTGTCCTGGTTCGTATTTACTTTCATTTGCCAGCTCATGGAATTTTTTCCAGCTTATTTTTGGAATAAATTTCGCATCTTTATATTCTTTCGGATTTTTATTATATAGTCCAGAAACATCGGTCAGATTTATAAAATCTGTTTTGAAAATTCTCGCTAATTCTGCTGCGGTTGAATCAGACGTCTGTTCTGGCTTATATTCCAGAGCCCCGCAAAAAACAACATCATTTTTTTTCAAATATTTCTTAACAGTTTTCTTTGTATGTGGAATTCCATGCCCTGGATCTTTATTAAAGAAATAAGTCATAAATCGAGCATTCATTCTTGTTGCAGAGATGCCTGCAAAGCTTTGAAGTTTTTCACTTAATTTTTCTTTTTTTAGTGCATAAATATATTTTCTTGCGATGTTTCCTCCCCCACATACAACTATAAATTTATGACTTTTTGTGTTTCTTAAAAGAACTTTTTTGAATTCTTTTAAAAATTTAAAATCAATTTCACCAGGAATTATTAGACTTCCCCCAAGACTTAAGACAAGAACCACCTTTTTCATGTTTAAGAGAAGACTAATGTATTTTTATTTGTTTCGAATTGTTTTATTCCTAATTTTAGAATTTTATCGAACTGTAAAGAATCTGTCATCATTTACATTAAAAATTCCTAACCTTACTCCACAATCAAGCCAGCCATGCGTGTAATTTAAGGCAGCAAAAGCATCAACCAAATTCTTGTTTTTCTCAAAATATTCTGAATCTGAAAGGTAATTAGAGACCATTTCAATAATCTCAACAGCCTCTTTTTCCTTTCCTTTTACTATTGATTTTTTTGCAATTTTTAATGCCCTGGTTGTTATGTCCCGATATTTTTTGATTTTTTCAGGAGTGATTTTATCTTGATTTTCCATATATTTTCTTAGAAATTCTTGTTTTTAAATTGATTGAAATATCAGACAAAAATGAGAAATGTTTAAATATAATTGATTTTTTTATTTTTTATAAAATCTTTTAAAAATGGGAAAAATATTCTTTGTTTTTGTAGCGCTATTCTTTTTAGTTGTAGTAAGCTTGCTTGTTTTTGCCCAAATCGGAAGTGCGGAAGTTGATACCCCTGAATTAAATGATTCTGAAAGTGAGTCTTCTTTAGAAGGAATTCCTAATTCTATCTATCAATATGTCCTAGATGTTGCAGAAAAAAAAGGTATTCTTCCTACAGATGTTTCTTTGGTTAAGAAGGTTGATTTTGAGTCTCTCCCTAAAGATATTGATATTAGAAATGTTGGTGACACTAACCTTGCCATTTATGAAATTTCTTATGACGATGGAGGAATTGAAGACCAAATTTATGTTATAACCTACTCTGTAGAAGAACTCGAAACTCAAAGCGACATAATCATCGGTCAGGACAAGAGGCAATTTTTAAACTTTGGATTTGCTGGAAAAATGTCTAATTCTGGATTTTTGAAAACAGCCACAAACGTAGAAACAAGTTTAGAAAAGGGGTATGTTATGACAAGGCCAGGGAGTATTACTGCTGTTTCGACAAATCTTGAAGTATTAAAAGCAGCAGAAGGAAGCTACATTGAAGTAATTGTTTATGTTAATGGAGAGAGATTTAGATTTGGCAATTTGATTAGTGCCGAAAGCAGTGGAATAAAAAAAGATTATGATGTCCAGTCTAAGGGAATTGTTAATTTTAATGCAGGAGATGTGATTTCTGTTAAATTAGTAGGAGAAGGAGACACCTCCTGGGGCGATATTATAACTCTTGTCGAGATTACAACAACAAATTGATTTTTTATCCTACTTTTTTGGATGTAGGTTAAAATAAATAAAAATAAATCATAGATATTTTATCAACGAAAAGTTTTTAAATAAAGGATATCTGACTTTCTCAATGAGAGATAAAACAAAAATTCTGATGGGAATTTTAATTGCAATTATTGTTGTTCTTGCTGCTATTGTTGTATATGCTTTTTTGATACAACCAGGAATAACAGGATATGCTGCGCAAAAACAGCAAGAAGGTATTGATTTTGCTATAATGAATATTGCTCAGATGGCAGCACAGTGTCAACCGGTTCCATTGACAGTCGGAGAAGACACTATAACCCTTTTTGCAGCAGAGTGCTTTCCAGATATATTCGGAACACCCCAGCAAACTTCACAGCAATCTAGTGAATTAGAATAAATAAGAAGTTGTTTCTTCTTGTACTTTATTTTTTGTTTTTATAAAGAAATTTTAATTTGTTACTCTTAGCCTTAACGAAAAAATAGATTAATTTTATAAAGTAGGAATTATTCTTTTTGATATGGTTAAAAAGGGTGGAATTGGTGGTTTTACTTTACAAAATTTTGGTCTTTTTAGAAATAAAAAAGCACTTTCAGACATTGTCGCTTCTTTAATAATTATTCTTTTGGTCATTGTTGCTGCAGGCATTATTTGGGTGGTTGTAAGAAATGTTGTTCAAAGTGGTTCAGAGCAAATTGAGTTTGGAAAATTTATGTTTGACCTGACAATTAAAAATGCGTTTATTGATGGACAAGAAGTTAAAGTTGATGTTCGAAGAAGCCCTGGCGGAGGAGATTTAATCGGAATTAAATTTATTTTTTTGGATGATTCTGGGAGCAGCCATATCGTTGAAAGAGATATTGCTTTAGAACAACTAGAACAAAGAAGATTTGTTTTTACTTCTGAAGAAGTAGGAGGAATTAGCATAGTCCAAATTGTTTCTATAGCTCCTGTTTATGAATCTAGTGGAAAAGAAGTTGCAGGAGATATAACTGATACTGCTGCAATACGAGAATCACCTCCTCCTGAAGGAGGGAATGGTGAAGAGCCGCCACTAGGACCAACATGTACAATAGACGATGATTGTCTTGTAGGCTGGGAGTGTATAGATAATGAGTGTGTGGTGATTTACATTCCAGATGTGTGTGATGAAGAGAACCTCTGCCCTAGTGGTTATGAGTGTATAGGTAGCGAATGTGTATGTACAGCCACCTGTGATACTTTTGGCTATCAGTGTGGAACCGTAACTATTTGTGGGGAGAGTGTAAGTTGTGGAGAATGTGGATTTGGAGAATTTTGCAGCGCAAATATGTGTGTTGAGGATAATATAATTAACTCAGGAGTTGTACAGGCCGTATTTACCATTAACGAGCCATTCCAGTTTTCAAGTGCAGATCTTCCTTATGTTTATGAAAGCCCCCCTGATTCTAATATGCAGGGCAGGTATGTTAATTTTACTGGTTTAGAAGTCTGTGTACGAATAGATTTCCATTATAGAATTGTTAGTGATGAGTATATTATAGATTATGTCAGGTTAGAGAATGTTACAGTGGGTCTAACACCAGAATTGGGTTATTCTATTTGGAATAATACACAGTGCGGTTATGATTAGGTTAGTTCTGATTTATCTTGAATAATCAAATAACCAATATTCAGGGTTTTATTATTTAATAAGAATAGCAGTATTATAAGAGATATAATAAGAACAGCTGGTTATCATGATTCTTATAAAACAAAAAATCCTTAACTTCTTAAGAAACCTTTAAATATATTCAAGTTTTTTTCTTTTTTGGTATTACCCTACAAAAAATGGCTTACGAAAAATACATAAAAAGAGGCGGAAAGCTTTATGGTCCGTACATTTATCACAGCAGAAGAGTTGACGGAAAAGTTGTTTCTGAATATCATGGACAGGTAAAGAAAGATTATAGAAAATTCATTTTTATTACTTTGGGAGTTTTATTTCTTATAGGAATAGCATATTTTTTTAGCTCTTTTCAAAAAGGACTAACAGGCCACTCTGTTCTAAATCTTGATGCTGATTATACAGAAGGAGAAATTCTTTCGGGAAAAATAAAGATATCTCTTCAGAGCGGAGAACTTCTTCCAGCTAACTCTAAAATTGTTTTTGATAATAATAACAAAAGTTTTGAATATGCTTTAAATGAGGTTGTTTCAGAAACCCCAATTCAGGGAGAGTTTTATATTGAGGGCTCTTCTCTTTCTGGAGAAGGAGAAGGTTATGGAATTCCTGGAGAAAAAACTATTTATCCTTTTGTGGATTTTATTTTGCTTATAGAATCTGAAATAGAAGGACAAACAGGCACAGTCTCTGTGGCTGAAATTCCAGGAAAAGTTTCTGCTGAAGAACCCTTTGTGTATACTCTTGGAGAAAACGAGATAAATGCTGAATTAAAACCATCTCCGACAAATGAAAAAATGCTCGAATTAACTATAAATGAAAAAGAGGTTATTGTGACTACATCTTATTCTGAAACCAAAGAAGGATTTGGAGAAGATTATATAGGCGACAAGTATAAAGAAATAATAATTGAGATTTCTGAGCTGCGATTAATTTTTGAACTAGGTAGCCTTAAACTAAGTATTTTAGATTCTGAAAATAAAGAAGAACTCATTTCTTTGACTACTGTGCTTGGAGAAGAGCAAATTCCTACAGAGATTCCTAAAGAAACAGGAGAAACTTCTTCTTTACCAGATACTTCTGAAGTTCCAGAGCCAATTCCTTCAGAAAATCAAGCAACAAACGAAACAGGAAGAATTGTAATTATTCCTTCTTTGACTTTGGATTTAACAACAGAAGAAAGAAGCATTCTTATTAAAGAGTTTGGAGAAAATATTTCAGTGAAAGTTACAGAAGCTATAGAAAAAACAGGATGGATAACAATTAGGCATGAGATTGGAAATTACTGGATTGAAAACTCTTATGTTTCTAATTTAAACAGGGAAATCCTTAATTCTTTTGTTGAGCGAGATAGAATTAAGTGGTTAAAGGATATTGCTTTGAGTTTATCTCAGAATGAGAATTCTGAAAAAAATCTCGATGAATTTTTAGGTGAACACGCGATTGATTGATTAAGTTATTTTTATCTTCTATACGGAGCAGGCGCGCGTTGGTCTGAAAGTTTTTGAATTATAAACTTAGAACCAATACTATCTATATTTGAAACAATTGCAGAAAGTACCAGCCTTCCAATAGCAACTCTAAAGAATCCTTCATGGATTGGAATTCTTGCGAAATGTGAAAATCTATTTATTATTTCATCTGCTTCTTCTTTAGTAAGAACTATTGATGTGGGTTTTCTTCCCATTCCGCCAGTAACAATTATTTTCTCATTTGCACTAGAATATTCTATTGTTTTTACTAGCGGATCTTTTATAAGCGGGTTAAGTTTTCCTAAATCAATTTCTTTGTCTGTTGGTATTGGCCTTAAGTGTTGAACAGTTTCTGGAAGATATGGTTCTGGAATTTTTAATGGAGCAATTGAAAATCTAGGTGGTGGAATAGATCTTATTGGTTTTGCAATTATTGGCCTTCTAATTGCTGATCTTGTAATTTGGCGCAGAGGTGTTTGAGGTATTTTTTTTATTGTTTTGAACTTAGGCAAAAACAGATTCTCTTCTTTTTTTAATTGAAAAACTCTTTCTTTTTCATGCATAAGCTTTTCTTTAACTATATCTTTTATTTCTTTTTTTTGAATTATTGGGGGTTCTTGTCTTATCTCTAATTTTTTTTGAAGAATCCTTTTTACTTCATTTTTTATTAACTCTTCTTTGTATTTTCCAGTGCTCTTTATCAATTCTTTAGTAAATTCAAAAATAAAAATTTCTTTGAGATTCTCTGACATTTGCTTAAGCATTTTGTTTTATTGCTCTGTTTTTGTATTTTTAGAAACAGAGTTTTCTTCAGAAGACTCTATACGCATTAATCCAGATTTAGAATTATCAAGAACTTGTGATTTTTGATATCCTGGAATTCCTTGAACAGGTTTTTCTATTCTGGGCTGAAATTGTTTTGAAATCATTGAGGGCATCATTGCATTAGGACCTATTGGTTTTCTCAAAAATTCAGGCGAAATAGATTTTGTCATTTCCATAGGGGGTGCTTCTTCTGGACTTCTTGCATAGCTCTTTCCACCCAACTCAGAACTCACTTCGTGTATGAGTACTAGCCCTTTTCCAATTAATCCTGCTTGCTGCGAAATTTTATCAAGCCTTCCCATAATTTCTTTTGTATCCTTCCTTTCACCCCCTAATTCAAAATCTTTTTGGGCAAGAGATTTTGCGGCGATTTCAAATAATTCAAGAAGTTTTGATATTTGATTAGATAAGGAATCAAATTTTGTGGCGAGATTTACCATTACTTTTTGAAGTGCTATAAAATTATTTGTTAATGCCCTATCTATATTTCTTTCAGCAGATGTTCTTTTTCTTACAGGTGCCTTAGATTTTCCTCTTTTTGCCTTTGCTCCCCCTCTCTTTTTTTTAGCACGTCTGGCCATGAATATTAATGGAGTTTTTTATTTATAAATATTTAGAATTCTATCAAATTCTATTAAAAAGCGATTTTAGAAAATATCCAGAACTTCTTCCTTAAATTCCTCTTCTTTTTCTTCAGATTCTAATTCTGAATTTTTTTCAACTTCTTCTATTTCTTCTGTTAACTCTGCTTCTTCTGATTTTATTTTTGGAGTAAATTCTGTTTCTTCTTCTGGATGTGTGCTATAAGGAATTTTTTCTTCTGTATTTTTTATTTCTTCTTCATCTAGAACATTTTGCGGTTCTATAAAATCTTTTTCTTCTTCTTTTGGAGATACAGTCGAGCCTTCTAGTTTTGAAACATATTCTGCGATTTCAGATGCAATGTCAGCATTTACACTTATGCTGTCAATTCCTTGTTCAACAAGAAATTTAACCATTTCTTTTTCACTTCCTGCCTGACCACAAATACTGGTTTCAACATTGTGTTTTTTGCAAATTTCTATTACAGATTTTATTTGATGGAGAATGGCTGGGTGCAGTTCATTATAGATATTTTGAACCTGCCCGTTTCCCCTATCAACAGCAAGAGTGTATTGGGTTAAATCATTTGTTCCAAAAGAAATGAAATTGATGTTTTCTTTGCATAATTCTTCTATTATCTGAACAGAAGCAGGTGTTTCAATCATAATCCCAAGTTCTGCTTTTTCAAAACCAATTTCTTTAATAAATTCTTTTAATTTTCTTATTTCTTCAACTGAGATAACCTGGGGAGTAAGAATTCCTATTTTTTTACCTTTTTCAGCAACCCTCTTCATGGCTTTTAATTCTGCTTTAAGAATCTCTGGATATTTTAGACTATATCTTATTCCGTGCATTCCAAGCATAGGATTTGCTTCAACTTCTTTAGGGGCACCTTCAAGTTCTTTAAATTCATCACTCCTTATATCAGAAGTTCTTATCCAAATTTCTTCAAAAGATTTTGCTATCTCATCTATTCCATTAAAAATTAAATTCTCGTATTCTTCAATATGGCTTGTTTGAAGAAAATATTGCGGATGCTTTCCTGATTCTGCAATTGTTCCTTCTAACCTTGCTAAACCAACACTTTTTAATTTTGTTTTTTCTGCACGTTTTGCAAAACTTGGGAGATCAATAATTACTTTTATCTTTGTTTTAGTTTCAATCGTTACAGGTTTGATTTCTTTTTGAATATTTTCTGAAACTTTTCCTTTGTATATTTTTCCTGTAAATCCATTAACAGTTATTATTTCGCCTTCTTTTAATTTTGATGTTGCTTCCTGTGTTCCCACAATAGCAGGAATTCCCATTTCTCTAGAGACAATTGATGCGTGAGCTGTTAAACCACCTTCGTCTGTGACTATTGCCGCACACTTTTGCATTGTTACAACCATGTCGGGATTTGTCATTTTTGTGACAAGAACATCTCCTTGTTTGACTTTTTTTAAATCATCTAGCGACCTTACAATTTTTATTTTTCCAAAACCAATGCCTGGTGAAGCTGCAAGTCCTGTCAAAATAACTTCTCCTGCTAATTCTTTTCCAGAGTCTATTCCGGCTCTTTTTGCCATTGTGGTTATAGGTCTTGTTTGAACAATGTAAATATTTTCAGCTTCAATAGCAAATTCAATATCTTGCGGTTTTTTGTAATGCTCTTCAAGTCTCAATGCAATTTCAGCGAGCTTTTTTATTTCATAATTATTAAGAACTTGTTGTTTTGATTTTTCTTCTCTAAGTTTTACAATTTCTTGATTTCCTCCAGAATCCCTGGTTATCGCAATTTTTTTTGGATTTATATTCTTTTTTTCTAATTTTAATTCTGGAGAGAGAATGTATATGTCTGGAGTTATTTTTCCTGAAACAATTCCTTCCCCAAGACCCCAAACAGCTTCTATTATTACATTATCTTTTTCTGATGACGGATCTTTTGAAAAAATGACACCTGATTTGTCTGCATCAATCATTTTCTGGACAATGACTGCCAAACTTGATTGCTCGTGTTTGAATCCTTTTTTATTCCTATAATAAGTTGCTCTTGAAGTGAAAAGCGAAGCAAAACATTTCTTAATGCTTTCTAAAAGCGAATGCTCTCCTTTTATGTTGAGATATGTGTCTTGTTGGCCTGCAAAACTTGCTTCTGCTAAATCCTCTGTTGTTGCACTGCTCCTTACAGCAACAAAAGTTGCTTCAGGTGTTTTTTTAAGAAGCTCGTATGCAGATTTTTCCCTTAAATTAAATTCTTCTGCTCCGAGATTTTCATAAGCTTCTAGAATTTCTTCTTCCATAATTTTTGGAAAAGTTGCTTTTTCTATTAGCAGTCTAATTTCTTTTGTTATTTTTTCTAATTGCTCTGTATCTTCATACTCTATTTTTTGAAGAAGCTCTTTTATTTTTTCATTCAAATTTGCTTCTTTTATAAAATAATCATATGCTTGCGCTGTTACTACAAAACCCGGCGGGACAGGAATTCTAAGGTTATACATTTCTGATAGATTTGCTCCTTTGCCCCCAGCAATATTTCCTGAATTTTTATTCATTTCAGAAAACCATTTTATAATTTCTAACTTAGAATTATTTTTGAAATTTTTTACATCGCTTCCTCCTCTTTTTTTCTCTTCCATTAACTGAAAAAACTAAATTAGTTAATAAAGGTTTTTGTTAAGTTACGTTGTTGGATCGTATTGTTAAGTTTTATAAATCTCTTTTTCATATATCTAAAATGGGATTTGCTAGGGGTGGTTTATTGGTCGTGGTATGTGCGATTCTTTTTATAACAGTTCTTTTAGGGAGTGTTTTTTTGACATTATCCTATTCTTTGGAATATGAAAAAGTTCAAGAGCAAATTGTTCCTATTGTAAAAAATCTTAGTGAAAGCAAATTCAATTTTCTTGAAGAAAGCTTTGATTTGATACCAGAAATGGAGAGGGCTAAGGATTTTATGTTAGAGCATTGCAAAAATAACGCCTTAGAAGATGCAATTCTCAATGCATCTTATGCCTTTTTTGCAGGGGGCTATACTTTTTCATTGCCCTGTGAAATTCTAGATAATCTTGAAGGAAATGCAAATGCATTAATTGACGAAGGAATAAATAATATCGTCTATTCTATTTATTATGATGAATATGACTGTGGTTTTTGGGACTGTTTAAAGAAAACCAAATATCCTTTCTTTTTAATCTCAGAGAAGGCTAAAAATTACTGGCAGGAGCAATTTTATCATGCTATTATAGTCTTTCTTGTACTTGTTGTTTTGATTTTCTTCTTAGTTGAGCAAAAACAAAACATGATGATTATTGTTGGTTCAATTATGGTGGCTTCTTCTTTTATTCTGCTTAAACTTGAAGGTTTTTTAGCATCTAGCATAAAATATCCTTATGCACTTTTTATCAATTTGTTCTTTAATAGTGCATATCCTGTCTTTTGGAGAATATTTGTTTTAGGATTAATTATTTTTGGAGTTGGAGTTGCTTTAAGAATTTTGGGAAGAAATTTTATAAAAAATAAATTCTCAAAAAAAGAGCTTGAAGGAATTGTTAAAAACGAATTAAATAAAAGAAAAGAAGAAAAAAGTCTTGTTGAAGAAAAGAAAAAAGAAGAAAAAACTAGCGACAAGGCAAAAGCTCCTAAAAATACAAAGAAATCTAAAACAAAAAAGAAATAAAATTTCTACTTTTTATCTTCTATGCGATTCAAAAAGCTTCTTATGAATTTTTTATGCTCTTCTGGATCTTTTATTTCTTTTATAGAATAAACATTTATACCGTTTTTTTCATGCTTTATTGTTTTGGTACGAGATCTAAGCATATCATTCATTTTTTCTCCTAGAAGTATATCGTCTTCTGCAACAGACGCAATTTTCTTAGTACTTGCTAGAAGATTTCCAAGGCTCATAAATTTCAATGAATCTCTTTCTTGAGCAGCAACTATTTCTCCATAATTGAGTGAAATTCCGAAGTTTATTCTTTGCTTGAAAATTTTATTATGATTATTTAAAATTTCTCTTATTTTTTGCGCAATTTCAAGAGCTGTTCCCTCGTTCTTGAATGTTCTTGTTTTGATTGGAGATATAATAAAGAAAAGAGTATTATGGCTTTCGTATGTTGCTGCTTTATGACTCTCTGCCAAATCAACAGCTTTTTGAATAGTTTCTTGAGCATTGCCTTCTTTAGAACCCAAATCTTTAAAATTTTTCAGATTTAAAGCTGCAACACACACGTTTTGCCGATCTCCCTTAATAGAAATGGAAAGCTCTGCCTTGTTTCTTGATTTAAATAATGAGCCTTTTGCAAGAGGCACAAGACTTGCCGCATGTTCTTCTTTGTCATTTTTTTTAACTTTAGAAACTATGCGTCCTATGAAAGTTCTTTTGTATCCTCTTTTAAACATAAAGAAAGCAACAAAACCGAGTATTAAGATAACAAATATCCAAATAAATGGCTGATTGATTGCCTGTGTTGCTCTGCTCGATATTTCTTTTATATCTATAGATTTTCCAGTAAGCGCGACTTCTTCTAAAGCAGCGTAGTCTCCGGATATAACTTCAACATTATAATTACCATCAGGAGCAGTTAAAAGGTATTTTTGAAATTTATTTACATCAAGATAAACATCAATATTCAGGGTGCTATTTCCTATTTTAACAAGAGCTGTTTTGTTATAAGGAACATTTCCTGTGTTTGTGATAATTAGAGTTTTGTTTGTTATTTCAATGCTTATGCTTTCTTTTTTGATAATTATGAAATTAGATTCACTTGTTAACTCGTTTGAAGAAGCTAAAACTTTCCATTCAGAAGGTTTTTCGTTATTAGCTATTGGAAATTCAAAAAATTCATCTGTATTTATTTCAACCTGCTCAAAAATTTTGTCGTTTTTGTCTTTTATGATTATGGTTGTTGTTGAATATATTTTTTCTCCTGTTTGGTCGTAGAGTATTGCTTTAACTTTGAGATTGGTTCCTGGCCCAACTTCTTTATTCTCAAAGAATATTTCAAGACTTTTTGGAACCTGATTTATCTTTATATTCTGACTTAGAAATCCCTTGTTTGTTGTTTCGCTATTAAAATCCAATTCATACGCATTTAATTTTGCTAAATATGTTCCTGCTTTCATGTTTTCAGGAAGAGAGGCATTTATAGAGAAAAAACCTTTTGTTACTGTTTCAAGCTGGCTTAAAATTGTGGATTCTCCTTCAACAATTGTGAGTTCAATAAATCCGTTTGCTTCTTTACCTGTTTCTTTTGTTACTTGTCCCCCAATTAAAATACTATCTTCTGGAACAAATTCAGAAGACTCAAAAGGTGCTTCTATAGTCATTAAATTAGAAATTTTGAAGTTATTAGTAAGAGTGTATTTTTCTCCAAGATAAGCTTTTATTTTGCAAGTGCCTGTAGTGCCACCAATAACACTTTTTGTTAAAACAAGAGAAGCTTCCATTCTTTTTTCTTCTCCTGCAGAAAGGCTAACTCCATTTTTAAAGAAATTTATTTGAGCTGTTCCACAAAGAAGATCTACATTAAAAATTCCAGATATTGGTGAAACTGTTTTAATTGTTATTGGAATCAAAATAACATCCTCAAGATTATAGATTTCTTTTGGCTGTGAATTAATCATTATCTCTGCAGAAATAAATGGAGTAACCAAAAGAATTCCCAACAAAAATATTATTTGAAGCCCTGCTTTTTTCATGTCTGATAAAGCCGAACATTATTTATAAATATTTATATGGAAATTCTGGCTGCTCTAGATAGTTTTAAAAGATAAAATCGCCTTAAAAAAACATGGATTTGAAAATACTTGAAGAAGATAATAAGAAACTTATAGAGAAATTTGGAGCAGATGCTCTGTCAAAACTTAAAGAATTTCCAAATTTTTACACATTTAATCGCGGAATGATATATTCACACAGAGATTTTGACAAATTTTTTTCTGCTTTAAAAAAAGGCGAAAAATGTGCGATTGTTTCTGGACTAAATGCTTCAGGAACACTTCATATTGGACACAAACCTCTTTTTGATACAAATCTTTTTTTCCAGAAAAAATATGGAATTCCGGTTTTTATTCCTATTTCTGACGATGAAAGTTATGTTGCTGGAAAAGTAAAAGACCAGAAAGAAGCACTGGCTAATTCTTTAGAACTTGCAAAAGAACTTATTGCTTATGGATTTGATCCAAAAAAAACCTATTTTATCATAGATCAGATTTACACAAATATCTACAATTTTGCAATAAAACTCTCAAAAAAAATAAATCTTTCTGAAATTAAAGCAAGTTATGGCTATAAAAACGAGGAAAACATTGGATTGCATTTTTATCCTGCTGTTCAGGCTGCACATATTCTGTTTCCACAAGAAAAATTCCAAATTTCAAATATTTTAGTTCCAATAGGACCTGATGAAGATGCACATATACGAATTTCAAGAGACATAGCAAGGAGAGCAGGATACAAAATACCTTCTATTTTACATCTTTTCTTTTTTCCAGGAATTGACGGAACAAAGATGTCAAAATCAAAGAGCAATGCAATATTTTTTAGAGACAGTCCAGAAATTATAAGAAAAAAAGTAAACAAAGCATTTTCAGGAGGAAGAGATACAGAAGAAGAGCAAAGAAAATATGGAGCAGATCCAGATAAAGATGTTTCAATTTTCTATCTGACAAAACTATTTTTAAATGAAGAAGAGGGAAAAAGGCTGATTGAAGAATATAGGGCTGGAAAAATTCTGTCAAAGGAAATAAAAAATAAGCTTTATGATGAGCTGATTAAATTCACAAAAGAATTTCAAGAAAAACTGAAAAAAATTAAATTAAAAAATCTTGAAAAAAACATTCTAAAAAATGAACCTCTTGTTTTGCCTTGAAAAACTAAACTCTTCAGATTTATTTAAAGAGTTTATAAAAGAAAATCCGAAAGCATATCTTTGTTTGGGGTTTTTTATAATAGATAAAGAAGGGAAAGGTGATCAAAAACATTTGGATTTTTATGTTCCTCAAACTAAAAAGATGTTTAGTTTTAAAATTGACAATAATATTGAAAAAATTCCTGTTGAAAAAATTTCTAATGCAATTCCAGAAAAAATAGGAAAGAACATTGATTTTAACTTCGAAGAAATAGAGCAAATAATTGTTGCAGAGATGGAAAATCAAAAAATAAAAAACAAACTCCAAAAAATAATAATCTCTTTGCAAGCATCTAAAGGAAAAAACTTTTTGGTTTGTACAGTATTTGTTTCAATGCTTGGACTTATAAAAATTCATATTGATATTGAACAGAATAAAATAGTTCTTTTTGAAAAGAAATCTATTTTTGATATGATTAAAAGAGTGAAATAGATCCTTGAGAATTCTCCATATGGCGCCTTAGAAATAAAAGGAAAAATTTATAAATAAACTAAAAAAGAAAGGAACAGAGTAAAAATGAAGATTTTAACCAAAAATTCTACATTGACTACTCTATTTTAGCATAAAATTTTATAATAACATGAAAAAAAATCATTACATACTGGGATTTTCCAGAAGAAGAAGCGGAGCATTTGAGCATTCATGGAACCTCGCCAAAAATTTGGATAAAAGAGGTTATGAGGCAAAATATTATTCTAGCTGGTGGGAAGACGCTCCTGTCGATGTTAATCTTTTAACAGAAGAAATTCACCCTTTAGAAGAAAAAGAATTAAAAAATCTAAATGGAATTATTCATCTTCAGACACATACATGGGAATATAGGGGCTTACTTGATAAAATTCTTGCAGGAAAAAAACAGACTCTAATTTATGGTCTTCATGCAATTATTCCTTATTATCATATTAAGGAAAGTGATAAAATCCCTTTTTTAGATGGAGGATTTCCTCAATCTTACGCAAATAGTTTAATAAATAATCTCTCTGAAAGAGAAAAAGCTCAATTAAGCGCTATTGATAAATCAGATTATTTATTCACAATATCAAAGAATCATAAAAAAGCTCTTGAACTATTTGGAATACAGAAACCAATCCATGTTTTTGAAAATGTTTCTGATTTTTATGACTTGCCTGAAGAAATAATCAAAGAAACAAATAATAAAGCTCTAGAATTTAGAGAATCTCTGAGAAAAGAAAATATATTGCTTTATTGCGGCAGAATATATTTTAAAAAAGGAGCCAATTGTTTATTTGAATCTTTTAAAAAAATAAGAAAAGAATATCCTTCATCTCAATTGGTTCTTTTGGGCACAAAAGAAGAAATGAAAGAAGAGATGATTCGATATGGTTTAGATGAAACTATTGCAAATTCCATAACTTTTGTTCCATGGATTAAGAAATTAGAAAGGAATTCTATTAAAGATATTCTTAAATACTTTTTAGCTTCAGATGTTTTGATTCAACCAATGATTACTCCAGAACTTTATTCTAAATCAGTTATTGATGCAATGACTCTCGGGATTCCAACAATTACATGCAAAAGTCCGTATTCAATTGGGTCTTCTGAAGATATGGGAGCGATATTTAATTCTTTTACAAAAATTCAAGAGAATTCTGAGGAAGTTCGAGAAATTGTAAATAAAGCCAAGAAAAAAGTAGCTTCAGAAAACACCTGGGATTCTTATATTTCAAGATTAGAGGAAATTGTTTCTTAAAAACGCCCAAACTTGGTAAACAGAATAATGGTTTCTTAAGGATTCTAATCTATAGAAAAGTGTCTATACTAATTCAACTATTGCAAAAAAAGTATTTAAGCATTAATTTTCATATCTTTATATGAACACTAGTTATTTAATAATTGGGGTTATAGCAGGGGTAATGGCTCTTATTGTCGTTTTATGGATTTTGAAAAAAACAAAAGGATCTATAGAAATAGTGCCTGAAAAGTACAGTTATTCTTCTGGCGAAACCATTAAAGGCAATTTATCATTGAAACTTAAAAAACCAGTAGAGTCAACAAAACTTGTTGTCGGATTGAAATGTGAAAGAGTAGAGAAAACTTATTCAGCAGATTCTAAAAGCTCACAATCTAAAAAAGTCCCCTTATTTGATTTTAATCAGCCATTAGAAGGGAAGAAAAATTATTCCCCCTCTGAATATAACTATGATTTTTCAATAAAAATACCTCAAAACGTTTCCCAAAAATTAGAAGGTGTAGCAGGTACATTAGTAAAATCTGCTCAGATCTTAATGGGAAAAAATTCTTCTACAAAATGGTACCTTTATGCAGAGCTTAAATGCAAGGGCATAAATTTATCAAAAAAGATACAAATAAACATTATCTGAAATTGAATTCTTGCAAATAAACATTTTATCTTCAGTAAAAAATACGCCCCGACCGAGACAGTATCAAAAGTGATACAGTTTAGACTTATTTTGTATACCTTTTTTTATGAACAGCCAAATATCTTTTTATAAAATAATCAACAAAGGCTTCTTGACCCTTAGGAAAAGCATTATAATAAGATCTTCTTTTTTTGTATTCAATAATAAGCATAGGATAACCAGCATGCCAAAGAATATAATTCATCAATAATCTTCCAATTCTCCCATTCCCATCTCCAAAAGGGTGAATGCTCTCAAATTTGTAATGTGTTCTTGCAGCTAGCTCTACAGGATTAAGTTTTGATTTATTAGAAAATTCAATAATTTGATTCATCGTAGTTTTAATCTTAGTCCAAGGGGGAGCAACATAACTTCCAACTCGTACAAGATAATTTCTATATTTTCCAGCAATATCTTGTTTTGTTTCACCAAAAATTTCTTTATGCCATTTTAATAACAATTCATTACTAATCTTCCCTTTTTTCTTTAACATTTCTAAAAATACTTTATTATGCATTTCTGTTTCTTTTATATCTCTAATTGGTTTATTTGGAGCTATTTTATCTTGAATTATTTCTCTTACTTCATGTAAAGTTATTATAGACCCCTCAATAGCATTAGAGTTATATGTAAATGCGATAGATATTTCTTCAAGTTCTTTCTCTTTAGCACTTTTAGGAATTTTTTTCCATTCGTTCTGGAAATTTCTCCTTATCTCTTCCAGTTTTTTATAGAGATTAATCTTTAATTCCCTGCTGAATTCTTCTTTTATCTTATCAATGTTTTTTGGAATTGAAGTGCCAAGATATTTTTCTTTTTTTACTATCTTATTTCCTTTTCTTATGCTGTGCCCTAAATAATAATATGCCTTTTTACCTTTGGTTTTCTTTCTTATAATCATAGAATAATATACCCCTACATATTTATATATTTTTCTATTTTCATTTAAGATGTAGGGATACGCCCCGACCGGGATTCGAACCCGGGTCACGGCCGGACTTCACGTAGTTTAGCGTTGTCGTTTGAATCAGAAATTCTTGCGAATTTCTTCAGCAATCGTTGGTTTGCACCATCGCTTGAAAGGGCCGCATTCTTGGCCACTGAACTATCGGGGCTTTAGCATCTGATAGAGCTTAGCAAAATCTTTTGATTTTAGCCTGAACTATCGGGATTTTTTGATTTAAGTAGAATGAGATTTTTAATTTTTAAAGCTTCTCTTTATTGCGAAAAATAAGAATTGCGCCTTTTTATTTTTTCTTTGATTTTGAGCTTCGTTCTTCTGGAATGATTGCCCATGCTACAAGATAGGCTATTAAACCAACTCCAACAGATAGAATTGTTAGAATTGCCCAAGTTAATCTTACAATTGTTGGATCAATATCCAAAAAATCTCCAATTCCTGCGCAAACACCCCCAACCATCTTTTCTTTTTTGTTTCTATAAAGTCTTTTGCGAGCCATTTATATTTTTAAATTAGTTATGTTTTTAAGCTTTTTGCGAAAAACCCTTATTATGAAATTCTATCGAATAATAATTAATTTTATAAAATCTATTTTATTAAGATATTAATGAAAAAGAGTTTGATTTGTTTGCTAATTTTTGTTTTTATATTATTTTTATTTCCGACGATTAATGCGGCGACAATTAATGCAAATTCTTGTTCTTTAGAAGATGTTCAGAAAGCAATCGATGCTGCAGAACCTGGAGATGTAGTTAGAGTTCCTGCTGGAAACTGTGTGTGGGGCACTGGAAGAAGGACCATAGACAGTGGTTTTTATGTTTATCCTTCTTTAGCAATTAATAAGTCTCTTGCTTTAATAGGTGAAGGAATCAATAAAACAAACATAACATGCACACATAACCAGAGTGCGATTATATACAAACCAGCAAACTTTTCTGCTAATGATCCTTTTAGAATTTCAGGATTTACTTTTGATTTTGATGACCAGTGCACAGGTATTAGGCTTTCATACAGTTATACTGATTTGACTATTCAAACAAAAATAAGAATAGACCACAATCACTTTAAAGATTCTGCTAGTCAGGCATTAACTATAAACGGTTACCGCGGAGTTGCTGACCACAATATATTCACAGGCACCGATTATCCAATTCGATTCGCATCTGGAGATGACCATGACTGGTGGCAAAATTGGGAAGGAATTGTTTTTGGCAAGGCTGACAACAATTTTTATTTTGAAGACAATATAATTGAGGCTTATGATGCAATGGTGGATTGTCAGTATGGAAACAGATATGCGTTTCGATACAATACTATTAGAGCATTAGGTCCAGCGTCATACCCACTTATGGACATGCATGGTGATGTAGGAACTGAAAGCGGCGGATGTGCTTATAGGTCATGTTTTGGCTCAGAAATATATGGAAATCACATATCACTTAATTCTGGTTATGCTGATTTTAGGGGCGGAAAACATGCTATCTTCTATAACTATATTTCTAAAACAGGAAATTTCTGGGGATTGCGTGATTCAGAGGGCGTATCATTAGGATGGGAAGCATGTGATTGTGTTTATTGTGATACTGATAACCCGCAGCCGCAGCATATTAGTGATAGCTATTCATGGAATAACCGCGGGAGTTCTTTGACAGGACCAATCTCTAACTTTTATAGCCGTGGCTTCGCGGATTGTGTGGAGAAATGTGGCTATATCGTAAATGAGAACGACGAGTTTTTCAATTTCAATCCTTCCTTTGATGGAACATCAGGCGTTGGATGCGATACTTTATCTGAAAGACCAGGCACATGCACTTTTGGTGTGGGTTATTGGGCAACAGCTCAAAGCTGTTCTGATTTAACTGGATTTGTAGGGGCTAATCATACTAACATCATATCAGGCACACTTTACAAATGTACTTCTCCTAATACTTGGACTGTTTATTACACACCTTACATCTATCCTCATCCACTTTCTGTCGCTCCATCTGGAACAAATATTTGTGATGAAGGAAAGATAATTTCAGAATGCTGGTGCGAAGGATTGAAATCTGTTGGTTATTGTTATAATGGATATTATTCTACAGAAGAAGGGGAGAGAATTATTCCACCACCTGCAGAAGAAGAGCAACCCTCTTTAGGTGGAGTTGCCACACTTCAAGACATGCTCAACTCTTATCAAAGATATAAAAGAAATGAGGTAAGTTTACTTTATTTCTTAGATAAATTGAGAAGCTGGATTATTTTCAGATAGTTTAATTAATTTTATAAGTTCTGTTTTATTATGATATTAATGAAAAAGAGTTTGATTTTACTATTTATTCTCGTTATTTTTTTATTTCCGATTGTTACTACAGCTACTATCAATGCACCAAGTTGCTCGCAAACAGATGTGAGAGCTTTTGAATATACTCTAAAAGATATTCCTTCTGAAAATTTAGCAGGAAGAATATTAAGTCAAATTGTCACAATCCAAGATATGTTAAATGCATATCAAGAATATAAACAAAATGAAGTGAGTATTTTATATTTTTTAGAAAAACTCAGGAGCTGGATTGTTTTTGACCTCCCTTCAGAAGAGATTATTTGTACAGCACATAATTATTCAAATTGTTCTAACGGAGATGTTTATTGGTACGACAGTTGCAATGTGAAAGAAGAAATAAGATATGATTGTAATTCAACACAGACCTGTATTAATGGAGTTTGTGCAAACAATCTAATTTCTAACATCTCAACAGAAGCAATAATTGTTGATTATACTTCTGCAGCAAGTTTTCAAAATATTCCTCAAGAATGGATAGAAAAAGCTAAAACAGATTTGCATATTGCTTATGGTCATACCTCTCATGGTAGCCAACTTATAACAGGTATGAATATGCTGGTTTCTGAAAAAGGTTTTCTTTATTCTTGGAATAATGGAGGAACCAATGGTGCTCTTGATATTAGAGATTATGCTAGTAATTTTGGGGGTTTGGGGATAGCTAATGATTTGGGAAATCCGAATTATACTGCATGGGCAACTGCTACTCGCATTTATCTAAATCAAAATCCAGATATAAATGTCATTATTTGGGCTTGGTGTTATCAAATGAATACAATCGAGGAGAACATAAATACTTATCTTAATTTGATGCATCAACTTGAATTAGACTTTCCAAATGTTAGATTTGTTTATATGACAGGACATGTGACAGCAGGACAATTGTTATGCACAGATCCAACTCGGTGGGCTTGCGTGCATAATCTTCGTACTACACAAATACGTAATTTTGTCAATGCCAATAATGGTACTCTTTATGATTTTGCTGATATAGAAAGTTATGACCCAGATGGCAATTGGTATGCAGATAAATTAGTAACTGATAATTGCGATTATGATAGTAACAATGATGGTGTTGTTGATAGTAATTGGGCTATAAATTGGTGTAATTCTAATTATTGTGTTCCTTGCTCTAGTAGTTGTGCCCACTCGCAATGCCTTAATTGTTATCTTAAAGGAGAAGCTGCGTGGTGGCTTTGGGCAAGATTGGCTGGTTGGAATGGAATATCTACTTAAATAAAACAATTTAATTAATTTTATAAAATCTATTTTATTATGATATTAATGAAAAAGAGTTTGATTTGTTTGATTATTTCTATATTTCTTTTGCTTCCAATTATTAGTGCTGCGACAATTAATGCACCAAGTTGTTCGCAGACTGATGTGCAGGCAGCTGCAAATGCAGCACAAGATGGAGATACTGTGCTCGTGCCTGCGGGAACTTGCACATGGTTTACATTAACTTCTAATGCGCCCGCACTTTTTATAGATAAGAAGAACATTATTCTTAATGGTGCAGGAATTGGAAAAACAATAATAATAGATGAAACTAGTGATGCAATCGGAACAAAATATGGAGAACACCTTATTACTGTAGAAGGAGTGGCTGGAAAGCCATTTAGAATAACCGGTTTTACGTTGAGAAGATATACCATAGGCGATACAGATTCGAGTTTTATCAATATTAGAGGTAGTGCAATGAATTGGAGAGTTGATCATAACGAATTTATAACTTCTACATCGTTCGGAAGCCCCGATACTTGTGTCGGAACAAGTGGATTTACTTATGGACTTATAGATAATAATTTGTTTAGAGGTATGGGTAGAGTTGTAATTATGGGTGATGCAGATGCTTCCTGGAAAAGACCCTTAACTCTTGGAACTTCCAATGCAGTTTATATAGAAAATAATCAATATAACAACTCACTTAATGGAACTTATATAATGAGTAATGCAGTTGATTCTAATAATGGGGGCAGATATGTTTTTAGGCACAATGATTGTGATGGAGGATATGTAGAAGCCCATGGTTCCCAATGGGGAAGAGGAACATTTAGCTATGAAGTTTATGAAAATGTAATCAGAGATTCTCCTGTAATTTGGGTTCCTTTTAGTTTTAGAGGAGGAACAGGAGTGATATTTAACAATACAGCTTATAATTTTTTATGGGGAGCAGACAGAATAAATATTTATTATGATAGGGCTTGTGGACCATCTGGTTTAGAATGCGCTTGTGATGGTACATGCTATATTGACGGTAATCAAGAGAGCACTGGTTGGCCTTGTAGAGACCAACTTGGCAGATCAACTGATTATGGTGTGGATTCTGTACACCCTCAAACTCATGAACCTGCTTATGAATGGAATAATACAAATTATATTAATGGCGTACCAAGTGATATCGATTTTATTCCTCATTCTGGTTGTGAAAGAAATGCTATACTGCTTAAGAGAGATATAGATTATTTTAATAACACAATCAGAGCAGATTATATACCTTACATCTATCCTCATCCCCTTTCTGTTGCTCCATCTGGAACAGATATTTGTGGCGAAGGTGAAATAACAAATGAGTGCTGGTGCGAAGGATTGAAATCTGTGGGTTATTGTTATAATGGATATTATTCTACAGAAGAAGGAGATAGAATTATTGAGCCTCCTGTCGAGCAATTTGTCACAATCCAAGAAATGCTAAATGCCTATCAAAATTACAAAAGAAATGAAGTTAGCATTTTGTATTTCTTAGACAAATTAAGAAACTGGATTGTGTTTTGGTAATTCAATTAATTTTATAAAATTGATTTTATTAAGATATTAATGAAAAAGAGTTTGATTTGTTTGATTATTTCTATATTTCTTTTGCTTCCAATTATTAGTGCTGCGACAATTAATGCACCAAGCTGTTCTTATTCAGATGTTTCAGCAGCTGTTAATATAGCTAATTACGGCGATACTATTTTAGTTCCAGCTGGAACTTGTGTGTGGGATAAGATACTTACAATTACAAAAGGAATAACTCTCCAAGGTGCAGGCATAGATAAAACAATAATTAAAAGCGATGGACCAAGTGGCACAGGTGTTTACACAATAGAATTTAATGCAGATCAAACAACAGCCACAAACGATTATCCTTTTCACTTGTCTGGTTTTACGTTTCAGCAAATATCTTCTTTGTATGGGAGCTTAGAATTAACAAATCAAGATATCACAAAAGCATTAACAAAAGTTGTAATTCACGACAATAAATTTATTGGCAGAACCGGTAGTGGCATTGGAATAGTTCATAATCATGGTGTTTTTGGAGTGATTTACAATAATACAATCCAGGATGTATCACATGCCTGGCGCTTCCTCGGAGGACCTACTGGTTGGAATCAGGTTGAAGAATGGGTGCCTGGAACTGGTAATGCAATGTATTACGAAAACAATTATATTTATCTAACAGATGATTATTCCTCATCTCTAATAGTCAGTGGTGGGGCTGGAAATAGATATGTTGCCAGGTATAACACGATTAATCTGTCAAAGCGAGGGTCTACTGTTTTTGCGCAATCATATGATATACATGGAAATCAAGAGAATAATCCTACAGGTGGAATTGGTCTTGAATTGTATGGAAACCATCGCATTGGTACAAATGGTAGGTGGATAGATCATCGTGGTGGGCAAGTGTTTTTCTTTTTCAACAGGTGGAGTGGCAGTAGTGGGACTGGGTCTTTGAATATATGGGAAGAATATAACGACGACAATTTCATGGTAGTTTTCTGTCCTGAGGGGACTCGTTATGGCAGAACTGCTGACGGAAATTGCATTCAACGCCCCCGTGAATCATATTATTGGAGAAATTATGGTGGAGTTAATGGAATCACGCTTTCGAACACATTGAATATTCTATTTGATCATTATAACAGAGCTAACGGCATATTGAATGATCCATTTCTTCTGTTTGAAAATGATGGATGGTTTAGAGATAATACTCGTGCCTTTGATGGTACAATAGACGGGGTGGGCTCGTGCGGTTATTACAATGGAAATGCATGTACCAAAAGTGGAGTTGGCTGCGGAACTTTAGCGGAAATGAACGCAATAACACCCACTGCTTCTGGTCTTGGTTTTTGGGTGACAAACCAAAGCTGTACAGATTTAACAAGAATGACTGGCAGAAATCCAACTGTTCCGCTTTTTGGAACTCTGTATAGAGCTGAAAAAAACAGCGTTGGTAATTATGAATGGGTCGCGTATTACACGCCTTACATCTATCCACATCCACTTTCTGTTGCTCCATCTGGAACAAATATTTGTGGCGAAGGTGAAATAACAAATGAGTGCTGGTGTGAAGGATTGAAAACAATTGGTTATTGTTATAATGGATATTATTATTCAGAAGAAGGGGAAAGAATTATTCCACCACCTGCAGAAGAAGAGCAACCTCCTTTAGGTGGAGTTGCCACACTTCAAGACATGCTCAACTCTTATCAAAGATATAAAAGAAATGAGGTAAGTTTACTTTATTTCTTAGATAAATTGAGAAGCTGGATTATCTTCAGATAGTTTAATTAATTTTATAAAATATGTTTTCTTGGAATAGAAATGAAAAAGAGTTTTTTTGTTTGGATTATATTGCTTTTTTTGATATTACCTCTTGTCAAAGCAGCAACCATCAACGCAAATTCATGCAACCTGGCAGATATTCAGAATGCTATTAATAGCGCAAGTTCTGGAGACACAATCATGGTGCCTGCGGGAAACTGCATATGGACTAGCACTCTTACGATTACCAAAGGCATTGCTCTTATCGGTGCAGGGGTGGGAAAAACCATCATTGATAAAACTACGAGTGGCGATATAATCAGTTACACCCTCCAAGAGCCCTTGGTCTATTCATCTTTTAGACTTTCAGGAATAGAATTTAATCTGAACAACATAGCTTCAGGCCCCTATATTGACAATCCATCCCCTTATCATGAGCCAAGAATTCGCATAGACCATAATTATTTCTTAAACTGCGCAGGCCATTCATGGAGATTGCAAGGCCAGGTTTATGGGGTGGTAGATAATAATCTTTTCACTGGAAACGCTTGGCAGCGCAGATATGGCAGTAATTCAATAAGTTGGAACAATATAGCTTATTCTTATGGTGGCGAAAAAAATTTATATGTGGAAGATAACATCATAGTCCAGAGCAAGTATGACGGATTGAACCAGTTAGGATTGGGATCTATACTTGTAGAGCGTTATAATACAATAAATTATACGAACCCGACTAGCAGTAGCAATTTTTATCCTTGGGATTCCCACGGAAATCAGGACTGGAACTCAAACGATGCAGCTATGGGCAGAGAAATTTATGGCAACAAGATTGATGCTAATAATAAGAATGTCAAGCTCTTCTACCATCGTGGGGGCATGGCCCTGCTTTTCTGGAATAAGATAGTAAATTCCGGCTCGACATGGATAACTTTACAGGAAGAATGTGATGATTGCTCTTATGGCCATACGTGTGCTATTTGCAACCCAAAACCAGCATGTAGCCCAAATGAGCAGCCTCAGCATGTTAGTGATTCTTATTATTGGAACAACAGATTTGGAAAGACCGGAACATCATTGGTTGTTGACATAAGTTTGTCCAACTCGGATTCTGATTGTTCAGTGCGTAATTATTTAATCGCAGAAGACGTGGATGTTTTCTGGAATAAGGTGCCTTTTACTGGCAGTTCAGGAGTTGGATGTGGTACTTTGGCTAATAGACCTTCTACTTGTAATGTTGGTGTTGGATATTGGGCAACAGAACAAGATTGTTCTGGACTCGATGACAAGAATGTAGGCGCAAATCCAACCGAGCCAATAACAGGGGTGCTTTATAAGTGTGGAAGCAACAATAATTGGATACCTTATTACACACCTTTTGTATATCCACACCCAATAAGGACAGATTGTGTCAGTTATCCTCTTCTTTGCGATTCTGATTTATCTTCTCCTTTTATTGATACAACTTCACCAATAAGGACTTCAGGATATCCAACTGGGAATTTAAGTTCAGGAACAACTTCAATAACAATTGGATTAATAACAAATGAGGTAGCAACATGCAGATATTCAACAGCACCAGGAGTTTCTTATAGTTCAATGACAAATACTTTTTCAACAACAGGTTCAACAAGTCATTCAACATTAATAACAGGATTACAAAACGGAAACACTTACAATTATTATGTAAAATGCATTGATTCTTCTGAAAATGCAAATATCAATGATTATTTGATTAGTTTTAGTGTTTCTCCAACACCAAAAATAATTACCCTTCAGAATATGCTGAATGCATATCAAGAATACAAAAGAAATGAAGTTAGTATTCTGTATTTTTTGGATAAATTAAAAAATTGGATTGTGTTTTGGTAGCTTAATTAATTTTATAAACTAAAATATCTTATCATAATGAATGGATTATAAAGAGGGAAATAGGAAAGACGACGAAATTTTGAATTGGCATAGCAACAGAATTTCTTCTCACACAAGGAAATTGATTTTATTCTCTGTAATTATTTTTATTTTTTTGGCTGTTATTTTATCTTTTATTATTATACGTTATTATGATTATTCTTCAAGTCCTGAAAAAGAATTAGGTCTTGGAGCAAACATTTTAAATGCAGAATTAAATGAAGAAGAAAATAGTATCTATATTGCTTTAGAAGGAGGAAGTAAAGATAAAGAGATTTCAGGTATTCGTTTTAATTTTGGAGATGACCAAGGAAAAACTTTTTCTTATTACACCACAGAAGGTGCAAACAATATTTCCTTGGATTATGAAATTTCCTTTTTAAGTTCATTGTTTAAAAAGCAGAAATTTAATGGTTTTTATGATTATGTGATTACTGCAGATGATTTAGGTTTATCCAGCTTAGGGGGTATTATAAGAGTTAGTGTGGAATTTATCTATAAAACTTTTGATGCAGGTGGGGGAAGCGTGGAGAAACCAACGCCTCTTTTAGATACAACTTCTGTTACAACCTCTTCTGGAGGTGGCGGAGGAAGTTCTTCTACAACAGATGAAGGCACAACAGAACCAACCACAACTATTTTTAATGAAACAGAAGAAACATTAGAATACGTTTACATTAATTTCTCTTCAGATAATAAACAATATTTTGAGATAAAAAATAATCTTTATTTTATTTTAGATATCTCAAATGAATCTGTGTCTAGTTTTGATTTTTATGTTAATAGTAGTCAACAGCCACAAATATCTGTCACTAATGCAACAATTAGAATAAATGATTCCAGTAGTAGCACGCTTCTTCTAAAACTTCATAGACCAACCATCACTAATGTTAGCATATATAATACAAGTCAAACAAATATTTGGAGAGGAACTTTTAACTTCTCTTCTCCTTCAAACACACTTCTTTATTCAATTTACAATCTTAGTAGTTATCTTGATCAACCAATTAGTCAATATGTTTCAGGAAGCAATTCTTGTTATGGAATTTATACTTTCTATAACACTTCCTCAGTTGTCATGATGTGTGCATTAATGGACACAAGCACCCTAAGCTATACAATTCCCTCTGGAACTAATGTTAAAAATTATATCACAAGAGTAATTCCTGGAGGAGCAACTTATAGTGTAACAAACAATGATTCTTCAGATAATTACTTAAGTTCTTCAAATGGAGTTCTTAATTTTACTTCTTCAAGTGGAAATGTAAGTATATCTCTGGTTTCACAACCATCTATTACCGGGGGAGTTATTGGAGCATTAAAAAGAGATTTTTCTTCAATTATAAATTGGTTTAAGGAAATCTTTTAGATAATTAATTTTATAAAATCTATTTTATTAAGATATTAATGAAAAAGAGTTTGATTTGTTTGATTATTTCTATATTTCTTTTGCTTCCAATTATTAGTGCTACGACAATTAATGCACCAAGTTGTTCGCAGACTGATGTGCAAGCTGCAGTTAATGCAGCGCAAGATGGAGATACTATTCTTGTGCCTGTAGGCGCGTGCACATGGACAACAGTAGTAACTATTGATTTGTATTCTCCTGCTAAAGCTCTGACAATAAAAGGCGCTGGCATTGGGTTGACTAATATTACTGATTATGGTTTTGATGTGAAAGGAGGAGATGGCAAGCCTTGGCGCATAAATGGTATGACTATGAAGGGAAGCGCAGGCTTTTTCGTAGAAGGCGCATCAAAGAATTGGAGGATTGACTACATCTACTTTGATCATGTGACAGGCAAAGCAAGTGCTTCTAATCGTATAATCTGGGTACAGGCATCAGGCACCCCTTCTGATTATAATAGTGGCGTTATTGACCATTGTACTTTTGACAATGCCAATAACATAGTTAATATTCATGTCAGGGATGTTAGAGGAGGTAATACTGTTTGGAATAGGCCTCTTGGCCTTGGAGGAAGTGATGCGGTTTATATTGAGGACTGTAATTTTATTCATGTTCCAATGGCGCTTTCAGATGTTGATTGTGAAAGCGGTAGCTATGTATTCAGGCACAACACAGTAAGAAATGGTAACTTAGGTATGCACGATGCAATCATCGGTGGCTTGCGAGGGTGCAAGAAATGGGAGATTTATGACAACCTCTTTATTAATGATCCTGGCACAGGCCTTTGCGGTAACTTCGGCTTGAGAGGAGGAAATGGTGTTGTGTTCAATAATGTAGCCCAGGGAAGGCCTGACTGCAATGACGGCATCTGGATTCAAACCTATAGGACAACTCAGCTCGGAGGAGACCCTTGGGATGTTCTCTGCGGCAGTTCATCAGGAATAAAAGCCTGCCTGGGCTCAGACAACACTTATCCACGACGCTGCACTTCTGATGCTGATTGTGGAGGCATTACTGGCTCTTGCATTGACATTGACAATTCTAGCAACCCCACAGGATATCCTTGCAGAGACCAATTGGGCTGGGAAGGAAACTTGATAAGGACATTGCGCCCAGTATTGTTTTGGAACAACACAATAGATGGAGCCTATGCTGTCCCCGTAGTTGTCAGAGGCCCAGAATATGTCATGAATGGAAGGGAATATTGCTATGGACCAACCATGCCAACTTCTTGCGGCGGAGTCGCCACAACTTATGTGCCTTATCCCTATCCTCATCCATTAAGTGTTGCGCAATTTGGAACAGATATTTGTGGCGAAGGAGAAATAACAAAAGAATGCTGGTGTGAAGGATTGAAATCTGTTGGTTATTGTTATCATGGATATTATTCTACAGAAGAAGGGGAGAGAATTATTCCACCACCTGCAGAAGAAGAGCAACCTCCTTTAGGTGAAATTGTAACAATTCAAAACATGCTTAATGCTTATCAAAGATATAAAAGAAATGAAGTTAGTATTCTGTATTTCTTAGACAAATTAAGAAACTGGATTATTTTTAGATAGTTTAATTAATTTTATAAATTATGTTTTCTTGGAATAGAAATGAAGAAGAGTTTGATTTGCTTGATGATTTATATATTTCTTTTGCTTCCAATTATTAGTGCTGCGACAATTAATGCACCAAGTTGTTCGCAGACTGATGTGCAAGCTGCTATTGATAGTTCATCTTATGGTGACACAGTATTAGTTCCTGCTGGGAGTGCAACATGGATTACTAAGGCACAGGGATGTTCTGGCGATACTGCACTGTGTATTAAAAAAGGCATTAATCTTAAGGGGGGCATAGGTGGAGAGACAAGCATCTCTCTTTCTGGTTTAGCACCTTACGGAGCTATCTACTATGAACCTGATTCCACATCAATAAGTAATAATACTCCGTTTGAGTTTACAGGATTCACCATAAATGCAAATAAAATCACATATCAAGAAGGGGTATTGGATGTTAGCAATTCAGGAACCACCCCCATTACTAAAGTAAGAATCCACGATAATACTTTTAAGAATGAACTTGCGGAGACAATTCAAATAAACGGCCCGGTATACGGCGTGGCTTATTCTAATTCCTTTATAGACTGCCAAACTGTTATAAGGACGGCGGGAGGCGATGGCAGGTCTTGGAATCTGAACCAAAGGGAATATGGCACTAGAAATAATTTTTTCTTTGAAGACAACACGGCAATCGCAACCACTGCCAAATCAACTGGTGCGTTCACGGCTGGCCAGGGCGGAAGCATTGTAATTAGGTATAACACCTATGATTTGGGACAGCTCTTGTTAGATGGAAACCAATGGCAAGACCTTCATGGACTGCAGAGCATGACAACTATTGATGGTAATGTGCAATGTGGTTACGCTCCATATAATGTTCCTAATTCTTGCCTACCTGAAGTAAAGTCTTGTGAGCAGTGGTCACAAATTAAATCAGAGTGGTATGGGAATATTCATACAAACTTTCGTAATCCATATAGCACAGCCCAAGAATGGATGCGTCTACGTGGAAGTTGGATGTTGATGTTTAATAATGTCATAACAGGAACAGGAATTATGCCATTACCTGATATTTATCAGTATTCTTGTGATAGCTGCCAGAGTGGCACTGGGCTAAGATATTCCATGCATGTTCAGAATACGTATGTTTGGAATAATGTTGGGAATGGAGTTAACAGACCAATTTATGTCCTTCAGGACAATTGTGGAAGTTATGCTGTAGGCACTCCTTACACGATTACAGAAAATGTTGACTATTGGAACTATAATTCAAATATTCTTGACGGAAATACTCAAAAAGGAATAAATTGTGGGAGTTCTCCACCTACAGGCAGCTGTTCAATAGGAGATGGTTATTGGCAAACTTCGTATTCTCCCTGTTCAATGCCCCCTGCTGTCATGGCAGATATGAAAACCTATACTCAAACAGGAAAGTTCTATAAATGCACTGCACCAAACACCTGGACAGAATATTACCAACCTTACATTTATCCACATCCATTAAGAGTTGCTCCATCTGGAACAGATATTTGTGGCGAAGGTGAAATAACAAATGAGTGCTGGTGTGAAGGATTGAAAACAATTGGTTATTGTTATAATGGATATTATTATTCAGAAGAAGGGGAGAGAATTATTCCACCACCTGCAGAAGAAGAGCAACCCTCTTTAGGTGAAATTGTAACAATTCAAAATATGCTTAATGCTTATCAAAGATACAAAACAAATGAAGTCACTCTTTCATATTTTTTGGATAAATTAAAAAATTGGATTGTGTTTTGGTAATTCTTAGTTATATTCTGCATTACTTTTATAAAATGAGCCTGCTCGGATTTGAACCGAGGACCCCTGCCTCTCTTAGATAAAAATTTCATTCCAAGAGATATTCAATTCTTGTGAATTGTTTTCTTATAAGAGCAGTGCTCTGGACCAGGCTGAGCTACAGGCTCATTTTATTCGCCTTCACTAGTTTCCTTTTCTTCTTAAGGAATTTAGGAAAGAGCTACAGGCTTCTTAATTTAATTTGTTTCTGGTGTATTAAAATTTATCTAGAATAGATTATTTTGCAATTAATTTTTGGAGGGAAATAAAGCTTTTAACATCTTCCTTAAATTTTCATCAAGAAAACATATATCTTCTGCAGCAATTTTTTCTATGAATTTTGTTAAAGCACCGCGACCAGTGAACCCTGTGTCATCTGCTTTTTGCATTAATTTCTTTTTTGTTTCAAAATTAAGATATATTTTAATCGGTTGCTTCATTTTCCCCTTTTTTGATTGAATTTTTTTGTAAAAATTAGTGCTATTTCAAAAAGTCCCTAATTTTTAACTGATAAATTAAGGATTTTTGCTTTTATAAATTTTACTTACGTGTGTTTTTAGGAAATTTTATCGTCGAGAAAATTAATTATCTTTTTTACCTTACGCATTAAAAATGTAAGATAACAGATAAAAACGAAAAAAGCCCTAATAGGCCTAAAAAATCTTAGTTCAGGCCCTAATTAGTTCCTAATATTTATGATTTATTTTTGGTATTTATTTCTATGTCAGGTAGCGTATGGTATATTTCATTTAGTAAGGAAAAGATTGAATTTAAAAAATATCCTACAAATAAAAAAAATAAGAAAAAAATAAATAAAAATTCTTCTAAAAAATTACTGATTAATCTTTTTTTAACTTTTAATTTGATTGTTTTTTTAGCATTTGTTTCTTCAGCTGAAATAAATGATACATTTCATATAAATCTTCAGACAACATATTCAAACGGAACAATCCAAACAGGAACTTTTACTTTCTCTTTTAACATAACTACTAATTCTAATGCAAGTTGTTTGGGTCCGATTTTATATAATCATTCTGTAAGTGAAACCACAGATGTTAGAGGGATTGTTTCACTTTATATTCCGCAAATTGGTTCTGGAGGCGGTAATTTAAGTGCTTTAGATTATGATAAACAATACTATCTTTGTTATTATAGGGATGGAATTTTGAAAGATTTTACTCAATTGAGCAGAGTTCCATATGCGTTTAGAGCTACTCAAGTCAATCTTAGTGAGATAATTGTGGATTCTAATCTAACTCTTGGCGATTTTAATGTCAGTGCTAGCTCTGGTTTCTTTAGTTTTTTAGGCAGTCTTCTAAATAGAATTACAGGAATTTTTGTTCAGGATATTAATGCAAGTGGAGATATTTCTGTTGGGGGTGATGTCGACATTGCTGGTGATTTAGATGTTGGCGGTGATGTGGATGTTACTGGAAATGTAAGTGCTTCTTGGTTTAAGGGCATATTTAATTGGATTATTGGAACAGCTTCTCAAATTTATCTAAGCTTTAACGGAACACAATTGGATTTTAATGAAACTCAGCTTAATACAACAATTGATACGAGAATTTCAGGTGCAAGCGGAACACTTCATGTAAATGTTTCTGACTGGTGGAATACAGGGGATAGAGGAGCATTAAGAAATATTTCACAAATTCAGGGCTCATGGTTAGCAAATGACTTAAGCTGGATTAATTTCACAGATGGAGATGGAAGATATATTCTTTTGACAGAAGAATCAAACCTAAATGTAAATAAAAGTGATTGGTGGAGTACAACAGAAGGTGATTTGAATGATGTTTCAGATATTCTGGGCTCGTGGTTAACAAATGATTTAGCTTGGATAAACTTCAGCCAAGGAGATACGCAATACTTGCTTATAACAGATGAAGCAAATCTAAATGTAAATGCTTCTGAATACTGGATAACAGCTGAAGGAATTAAAAATAATGTTGTGGATATTCTCGGAAGTGAGATTACAAATGATTTAGGCTGGTTAAATGCAACAACTTTAGCTGCAGCAGAGACAGACCCGTATTGGACAGCAAATCAATCATCTTACTTTAACATAACACAAATACTTGCATTTGGATATTATAATGCAACTGATTTTGTAATAACAGATTACTTCACAAAAACAGAAGTTCTTGGATTTGGATATTACAATGAAACAGACTTTAACATAAC
>Ga0268276_1000691_pt1 | contig 37894 bp, 37 predicted proteins | sample saktaG_4_FD_190145 | JGI IMG/M metagenome (GOLD analysis project Ga0268276, IMG submission 190145) | Saline water microbial communities from Sakinaw Lake, British Columbia, Canada - sak_2010_1_5_45m | ecosystem: Environmental > Aquatic > Non-marine Saline and Alkaline > Saline ...
CGGAGATAAAATATATTTTTCTTTTTCTGAAATTTGGCTGAGTATTTTATTTTTGATCTCTAGTCTTAATTTGCGAGCATCGTTATAAACTGGTCAATTCTTGAATCTAAACATTGCGATTTTTAATTATTAGACCTGCTAATCTATTATACCATAAACAACAATTTTAATCAAGTGGATACTGGCCACGATCCCCTATTGATCGGCTGAGTTATTTAAAGATATTTTGGCGTCTTGATTGTTGGGATCAAGTTCTAAAGACTTCATCCAGTCTTCTCGGGCGGCGGCCAAATTATCGCTACGCTCCTCTGCCACGCCCCTTAAATAATAAATTAAAGAAATCTGCGGCTTAAGCTGCGTCATCGACGCTTGACCGGGTATGATCGCGAATTCTTGGAGTCTCAAAACATCGTCTGAATAATTAGCCAAAATATTATTGGCAGTTTTTTGGGCCAGATCTAATTGATTTTTTGCTAAATATAAATTAATTAAATCAATATGAATTGAAGGTCTGTTGAGAGAATCAATCCTAAGAGTTTTTTCTAATAATTGATTCGCCAAGTCTTTCTTGTTTAAAGAATATTCAATTCTGGCCATTATTTGATAATAAGGCGGCTGATAGGGATTAATTCTGATTGCTGTTTCAATATTTTTTTCTGCATCATCTAGTAATTTTATATCTTGAGGCGCGTTCAACCAGCGAGTAAATAAAATTTGACTAAGGTAAGAATAATAATCCGGGTGAGGATTTAATAATAGGACCGACCGAATTTTTTGTTCCGAGCGAACGATTGATTTGTCCGCCAGGGCTTGATTGAATTGATAACTAGTATATAAATTAACCGCCCCAAAGAGAATCAATGGCAGGGCCAGGCTGATCGGGGCGATAAGGGCTATCTTTTTATGCCCATCTATTTTTAGCCCCGCTTCTGGCTGAAAAAAACCGCACACTAGGCCGGCCAATAACCAGAAGGTAATTAGGTTGGCCGGATAAGCCCAATCGAAATCTATGAAATTATGCAATGTCGCGGCTATCAAGCCGATGAAAATCGCCAAGATTAAGCCATTTTTTGTCCGACCCAGAGCCCGATAACTGCGATAAAAAATAACCAGCAACAAAGCGATAAAACTAAGGGCGACAAAAATACCTTGCTCGGCCAGCATTTCCAAAAAATAATTATGGGCATATCGAGTAGAGCTTAAAACATTTTGTTGATAGGCGGGATAAATAAAAACAAAAGTATTGGGCCCAAAACCAAAAATTGGCCGGCTGAAAAACATTTTGATACTGGAGGTCCAATAGTTTAGGCGCGTAACGCTGCTAGCGCCGTTATCATTTTTAAGAAAATCGCTCCAATTATGTTCGGTTGATAAATTTAATTTTAAAAAGAGAAGGGTTCCGGCCAAAACGATGACCAGTAAAAAAATCAATCCAATCTTGCCTACATCGCCCCTGGTAATTTTTTTATAATAGATTGGCAGGCAAATTAAACCTGCCAAACATAGACTTATCCAGGCGCCGCGTGATTGAGTTAAAATAAAGGCCGACAATAAAATAACAAATATGGTCGCCCCCAAAACTGCATAGGGCCTTTTTAGTTCCAAAAAATAAAAAAACGCCAACGGTAAAATCATTAATAAATAACCGGCAAAAGGATTGGACCAATAAAATGTTGACGTGACCAGATAATAATGACCGGTTAAATAGAGATATAAACCAATCAGCGCCATGATAAAACCGATGCCCATTAACACTAATAATAACAACCTCCGCTCTCTCGAAGAAAGCTTCAGCTGACTCGCGACAAAAAATAAAATAGCGCAAGCTAAAAGCTGACCAAATGCGCCAATACTATGATAAATAGAAATAGATTGTAAAACTGACAACAGGGAAAGTCCGAGAAAAACAATCCACCAAAAATGCGGTTTTTTAAAAGAAACATTTTGCCCGCCCAATAAAAAAAACAGAATCAATATTAAGCCGACAATAATTAGCCACCCATTAACAATAAAAAAATCGCGACCGCCACTAAAAAATGGCGGCATAATTATTAAAAGTATTAATAAAAATAAGGTTATTTTTCGGCCAAATATAATTTTATGCATTAAAATTGATAAACGAAAGAAAATACTAGAAGTAGTCTTTAATTTTTTCAATACCTTTCATCTCGCGCAAACGTTCAATGGCCTTAGCTTCAATTTGACGAATGCGCTCACGAGTAACATTATAGTCACGCCCCACCTCCTCAAGGGTATGGGTTACACCGTCTATTAGGCCAAAACGAACCTCTAAGATTCTTTTCTCTCGATTAGGCAGGTCTTTAACTATCCCCTTCATATAATCTCTCAATATCTTGACCGCCGCTACGCGTTCTGGGCTGATAGTTTTAAGATCTTCAATTAAATCGCCCAGCTCGGTATCACGGTCATCGTCGGCACCTACCGTGGTTTCTAACGACACAATATCTTGAGAAATTTCCATAATATGACGAATGCTCTCCGACATCTCGCCCATCTCTGCGGCCACCTCTTCGGCGGTTACTTCACGTCCCAGCTGCTGGGTCAACCATCGACGAGCCCGCTGGAATCGATTAATTGATTCTACCATATGAACCGGAATACGAATGGTGCGCGATTGATCGGCTAAGGCGCGTGTAACCGCTTGTTTAACCCACCAGGTGGCGTAAGTTGAAAACTTAAATCCCCTTTTCCAATCAAATTTTTCTACCGCTCGGAATAAACCCATATTGCCCTCTTGAATTAAATCTAAAAACGATAGACCGTAGCCAATAAATTTTTTGGCAATGCTGACCACCAGGCGCAAGTTGGCTTCAATCAATTTTTGCATCGCCTCTTTATCGCCCGCATCTTTTCGCCGAGCCAGATTCATTTCTTCATCAGGAGTCAAAAGGGACACTTTGCCGATTTCCTTCAAATACATTTGAATGGAATCCTCGGAAAGGTGGGATAGGTCAAGCATCATCTCATGATCAGGAGATTCTTTCTTGGCGGCTGGCTTTAAGCTTAACAAATCCTGTTGAGACTCTTTAATGGATATGCCTAATTTATCAAATCGATTTAACAAATCTTCATAACAACCCACGTAGTATTCAAGATTTGGCAAGGCATACAAAATCTCATTTTCGGTCACAAAGCTCAATTGTTTTCCCTTAGTAATCAGCTTCTGCGCTTCGTTCTCGGGCCAGGCGGGCTTGATTTTTTTGTTATGAGAAATATAATGACCGCGGACTTTGCGTTTAAAAAGTTTCTTCCTATTTTTTTTAGATCCTCGAGACATAGAAAAATAATATTTATTTATTTTATTTTGTCGCGCCTGCCCTTTATATTTGATGTATGATGCGATTAATTTGAGAAATCCTCGTTAATAGTTCTTGAACTTTATCTAGCTGTTTATTTTTTTCGGCCTCTTTCAATTTTTTACTTAATTCTGCTTTCTCTTTTTTAAGATATTCTATTTGTAAAATAGTAAAAAACTTTTTAATTTCATTAGTTAGTTCTTTTCGCGCCGACTCGGTAAGATCAGTTTTAGAAGGTGATGTAAGACCGGGGTACTCCTTTTCTGCCAATAATCCTAAATAATTAAAAAAGTCTAATAAATTATTTTGACTAAGTTGTAATTGTAGGGCTTCAATAATATTGTCTTGATTTCCTAAATCATAGCATTTTTTAATTAATTCAGCAAGGCTTCTGGCGTCATCAGTGATAAAGGCCTCGGGCGGTAAATTTAAAAAATAACCCATGGCTAATTGGGGGCGCTTGATTAACAGGCCCAAAAATATTTCAGACGCCATTTGCTCCTTCGCAATTTTCGGAGCGGATGTGCCGCTGCTTTTTGCCACTGACCGATTTTGTTTTAAATTTTTTAGTTTATCTCTTAATGAATATTCTGGGGCGTTAATTTTGTCAGCTAAAAATTTAATCCAATAATTTTGTTCCACCGGATCGCCGAATTTAGCAATAACGGGTAATAAAAGCTTCACAATGCCCTTCTGATCTTCAATTTTTTTTACATCTCGATCGCGAAGCGCTAGATCAAAATAATACTCCATTACCGGCTTAGCGCTTTTAATTGCCCCGAACCACTTGTCTGAATCTTCTTTAATACACTCATCTGGGTCTTTCCCTTCGGGCACCACAATAATCTTAACGTTCATCTCTTCTTGCAAGGCCAAGTCAATCCCCCGCTGAGTGGCGTTTTCTCCGGCCAAATCCACATCAAAAGCCAAAAATAAATTAGGAGTATAGCGCTTCAGGGTCTTAATCTGATCCAGGGTGAGGGCCGTGCCCGAGGAAGCCACCACATTCTTAGAACCAGCTTGATGACAGGCAATTACATCCATGTTTCCCTCCACTACCATAACAAAATTTTCTCTTTTAATTACGCTTTTCGCTTTGTCTAGGCCATATAAAACATGACCTTTGTTATAAAGCGGCGTTTCCGGCGTATTCACATATTTAGCCGCTTCTTTGTCTGTTGACCAGGGTACAATGCGAGAAGTAAAACCAATCGGATTCCCATACAAATCGTTAATGGGAAACATAATGCGATTACGAAAACGATCGTAATAATTAGATTGATGGGGCGTTGACCGAGTTGATTTCATAATAAGACCGGCCGCTTCAGCTTCTTGGGAATTAATTTTCTTCTTAACAAAAAATTTAATCAATTCATCCCAGCGATCAGGCGCAAAGCCCAATTGAAATTGTTCTATAATGCTATCAGACAATTGACGATCTTTTAAATACTCCCTGGCTTGAGCGGCCAAAGAAGACTTTAGCAAAACCAAATGATAAAAATTGGCGGCCCATTTCATAACGTCCAGCAACTTGGTTCTTTGGCTAATAGCCTGGCGATCAGTATTAGATAATTGTACGCCTGCCTTTTGGGCTAAAATTCTCAGCGCTTCGGGGAAATCAATATTTTCCATTTTCATCACAAATTTAAAAATATCCCCACCTTCATTGCAAGAACCGAAACAGTGCCAAATTTGCCGCTCTGGCGAAACAAAAAACGACGGCGCCTTCTCGGAATGAAAAGGACAAAGCGCCCTATAATTAGCGCCGGCCTGTCTTAGCTGCACATACTCAGAAATTACCTCCACAATGTCCAAACGACTTTTTATTTCTTCAACTGGCGTCGCCATATATTAAAAAACTAACCTAATTAAGACAACTTCTCAAAAAAATCATCAAAGACTATCTTCAGATCATCGAGGGCTTTATATTGCTTAATTGTTATATGATTATTGCCCAAAACCATGGCTGAAGGACAACTATTGGGCGCCTCTCGCCAGATACAAAGAGTTTTTTTGCCGACATTCTCAGCTCGCGCCACCTCATACCCGACGCCCGTACTAGCTACTGTTACCTCGGCCACCACCACATCAGATTGCAGCAGCCAATTAACGTCTCGTTCATAAATATAATTTTTCGTAAAATTTTCTCCATAACTAGAAATATTCTTATTGGCGACATGTTCAGTCAAAACTTCGCCATATCTCTTTAATAAATCAACGATCTGAAAATATAAATTCTGATCTTGTCTTCCCCCGCAAATTGAACCGGCAAAATAAATTTTCATCTTATTCTTTATAAGCTATGGTTATTTTTCCCCGAGCCCTCATCTTTCTCATTTTGACCCCGGCGCTTTTAAACATTTTCAAGGCTGCCAAGACGGTTGGCGTATTTTTATTTTTTTGATACATTGCAGCTAACTCCGACAAATAAATAATTTCTTTAATGCCAGATTGAATAATCGCCTTAGCGCATTCATTACAAGGAATCAAAAATGTATAAATTCGGCAGCCATTAAGATCATGACCATGACTATTTAAAATTGCGTTTAGCTCGGCATGACATACATAAAAATATTTTGTCTTTAAAGGATTATTGCCCTTGTTTGTCCAGGGGAATTTATCATCAGAACAACCAATGGGGAAACCATTATATCCGATACCTACAATTTTATTTTTCTTGTCAACAATACAAGCGCCGGTTTGCGTATTGGGATCTTTACTGCGCATCGCCGACAAAAGAGCGATGCCCATAAAATATTCATCCCAGGAGATATAATCCTGACGTTTTTTAATAAACTGTCTTTTTTTTGTAGCCATAAAAAATTAAATTATAAATATCTTAAAAAATTATCTTGTTTGTTGACCATGGCGGAAGGGGTGGGATTCGAGGAGTCATTCGACCCCTCGCCCGGTCGAATGACCGGGCGAACTCGCGACATTTTTCTTTTTCATCATGGCGGGGCACTAGGGTTAAGTGCCCCAAGCATATAGACAGTGTAAGGGTTCTTTGGCGATCTGTTCATTAGTAAATTTGAGGCACTCGGGTCACTAACAAGTTATTGAAATAAATTGAATTAAAAAACCTAATGCAAATATTCCGATGCCCCACCTAAACCTGTTGAGCACAACAGAAGCAAGGTATAATTTCTTCTCGTTAACCATTTGGTGGGCTTGTCCAGGATTTTTTATAACAGAAAAAGCAATAAGTAGTGCCCCAATAAAATTAAATGCCAAGCCAAGTAAATTTAGAAAGACCATATGAATCTACTGTAAAAAGGTTGAGTAACTAACATTCTTTGAACCACACTTAGGACATTTAATGTCATTTTCATTCTGGAAATCATTAGTAACAAGTTGCCTAATAGTAACCTTGCGGTCTTTACACTCAAAATTCAAGATAGTTACAGTTTTATTATTCATAAATTAAAAATCATTAAGGGCTAAAAATTAACAATTACTTACTCGAGTTTGCACGATACTAAGTTTTTCTGGCGAGACACTCGGGTTAAGTGCTAATGAAACGAGGACTTTATGGAGCTATTTTAGCATTATTTATGACTGGTCACGAATGCTTGTGAGTCGCTAGTCTAAATAAGATTATGATGAACGGTGGTGAATTCAGCTTGTTAATTGTTTAATGGTTGCAACAATATTATCAAAGACTGCTCTCAGTCTGATTTTTGCCTCTTTTGTTAAGCGGGATGTATGCATTACAGAATTTCTAAGAGGTTTATATACGTTATCTTCATTTTTTAGTATCCGCTCACCCTTCTTAAGCTTTCTTTCTATAAAATTCGCCATCGTAATGTAATCTAAATATAACAATGCCCTCTCCTCGTCTTCCCTAATAGGAATTTTAATTTTGGCGTTGTCTTTTAAATTCTTAAATCCGATATAATCTTTTTTGTATAAGCAGTACTCACAAGGTTCTTTAATATCTCTATCCAAACAACTCTCGTTTGTACCTGGATTGATTTTTGTGCAACTATCTGGAAAATTATTGCTGTCTCTAATATGCCTACGCAGTAAATTCTCAGCAACAAAGCACTCTAAGTAGCTTTCAACATTGAAAGTACCATCTTCTGTTAAATCAATGGTAAAATTATCTGTCTCCTTATCTCCAGTAACATAGTCCTTTATTACGTCGCGAGTAAGTGATTTGGCTTTTTTATACTTTGAATCTAATTCGCCATCACGACCTCGCTTATCACGTAAGCCGTTCCATTGTCCAAGAATATTTCCAATAACGGTTTTGAGCTCTTGGAGAAAATCTTTATATAAAGGATCATTGCTTAAAACCCCCTCTCTACTAGCGATAAAACGATCTTTCCCGTCTGAGTCTAAGAGATTAAAATGAATCTGCCCATAAAGATAATTCTCGGCAATTCTTGCTGTCGGAATATGTCTTAGTATGTCAGTTTCTCTAATCCGTCCATTCACAAATAAATCAACGCCCACCTTTTCTCCGGTTGAGTGAATATTCCTGTTTTTTGGTTCAGCAACAGAGGCAATAAAACCACTTACTTTTGATATCATGCTCAGATTTATAATACCGTCACTTTTGATTTTTGTGTGCAACAAATCAATATACGCATCTTTAATTCTACCGTTTATGAGCCACAAAAACTCAGTTTTCTCGGCAAGTTGTTCTAGGGCTTCTATCGTTATAATTTCATTTTTCCCAAATTCTGTGGCTAAGTATATATTGAATTTAGGATCAACTAATGAAAATCTAAAATAGAGAGCAATAATTTTTTTAAGAAAATCATCAGTTCTTTGCACATCATCATGAATATTTTCGAAGCAAATTATCGTACCGCCCTTATGATCCTTTTTAATCTCGGTAAAAAGTTCATCGTTAATGATCCCTAGTGGGTAATCATGAGGTTCTAAGTCGTCAACTATAGCCTTATCAAGTCCGGCATTATCAATAACTCCACCAATATATTTATCTGCCACATTTTTTCTAGATATAATGCTCACCCGCGCAGCACACGATAGCAGCGCAAGTTTTCCGATGCCCTTATTACCTATATATGGTCTTCTATGGGGATCCGGAGATAACATTTCGCCTCCACGCCGTTTGGAATATCCGATTCTTAAAAATTTTTCTTGAAAGTCAACTTTATCCATTCCACACCCATCGTCTTTAATCCAAAAACGGTTATTTTTTCTATCAATAACTATATTAACATTTTCTGCATTTGCGTCCCATGAGTTGGAAATCGCTTCACCGAGTACTGTTGGAAATGTTCGGTATAGATTCCTGCCGAGTTGATTTAGGACACTGAGCGCTATGTTGAAGTTAAACTTATTTTCCATAAATTTTTACATGTGCATAAATTTCTTTTCCTATTACAATCCCCAACTGAGGAGGTACTGCGTTGCCGATATGTCTGCATATTTTGGAAGCAGAAAAGTTCCCAAAATCATAATTAACTGGAAAAGTTTGTAGCAATGCGCCCTCACGAATAGACAGGGCTCGATTCTGTTCCGGATGCCCAAAACGGCCTGACCCATAGCTTGTGAATTGGGTTGTGATGGTTGGAGATACATCGTCCCACTTCATTCGTCCATATACAGAAGTGTATGTTTGCCCGCTATTTTTCTTATAACAGTTTGGCAATAGACTTTGATCCCAATCACGCCATGTTCCTCCAGGCCTTGATTGAGAAATACGCTTATGATTTATTGGTTCAAGTCTTTTTGCTTGGTGTAAATAATCTTGTTTTGATGTCTCACCAGCATTGATTTTTGGTAGCTCACTAATAACGTCACCAACAGTGACATATTTGTTTCGTTCGTGTGTTTTTTGGGGAATAGTGATGTTTCCAAGTTTTGAAGCAAGAAGAATTAAACGACTTCTGTTTTGTGGTACGCCATAATCTGGCGCGTATACTACTTTCCAATCAACACTATAATCTAACTTTATAAGCTCGCTGACGAAATTTTTAAATATATCTGTTTTTGTAACACCTCGCACATTTTCCATTGAAACAATATCTGGTTTCACAATTTTGATCCCACGGACAAAATGATCAAGAAGATTCCAGCGCTTATCTTTTTCGTTTTTATGTAGTTTAAAGGCGTGAGAAGAAAAAGGTTGGCACGGAGCACATCCAACAAGCACTCGTATGCTTCCTTTTGAATAAATTCTATTTAATTCCCTGAAGTTGAATTTTGAAATATCTGTTGATATAAATTTGGCCTTATTATTCTTCTCATATGCGTATGCGCAAGAAACGTCATTGTCCAGGCCAGCCAAGACTGACAAGCCAGATTTTCTTAGTCCATAGGTCAAACCACCCACGCCACTGAATAGATCAATAACTTCAATTTTTTTAAAATCTTTAGTCTTCATATGTTTATTCTACTACAAATAAGGGAATTTATATAGCAAACCATAGCTAATCCCTTCCTCTTGTATAATTTTCGCTAAAAGTAGATTTTTAAAAAATCACACAAATGTAGCACTCGGGGTCATCCGATACTAAATAGTCCTGGCGGAAGGGGCGGGATTCGAACCCGCGATACCCTTTCGTCCGCCAGCTGGCGGATTGCTTTCTCCCGCTTATGGCGGGACACTCGGGTTAAGTGCCCCAAGTATATAGACAGTGTAAGGGTTCTTTGGCAACTCGTCAAGTGGCAAATTTGAGGTACTCGGGTCGCAGGGGGTAAATTAAGAACTTAATATTTTATGACCAAATTCAAAAAAATCATGAAAAATAGACTTCAATAGACTTCAAGAAAAAGCACCCTAAAAATTGAAATCTTTGGTCGGATATCTTCGTTTTACTCAATGATTTAGCCCATTGTAGACAGATTGAGACTAAAGACAAAAGCTCTATTGGCACAAGAATTTGAAGTTAGCGCTAATGTTTATTCATTAAGCCAAAACCAAAATTGATTTTTTAGATTTTGACTTAATTCGTATGTATTGGCATGAGACAGCACGCCGAGATAAGACTGCAGTGATTGCCCTAATGTTTGTTGGTTGATTGTGCCGTTTTTGTATTCTTTAATCCTGCCCTTCAGCTTTCTGAATATTCGTTGTTTAGTTTTAGTTCTAATTAAGCGATAAAATGGCAATATAATATAGCCTAAGAAATCAACGCCCTGCCTAAACCTTTTAATACTAATCTTGTCGGGATGTAATTTTAATTGAAGCTTTTGCTCTAAAAATTTTTTAATTGATTTTAACATTTTTTTTAGGTATTCTTCGTTATTGCTCACGACAATAAAGTCATCTGTATAGCGCAGATAGTCTTTAATCCTTAATTCATGCTTTACAAACTGGTCAAATTCGTTAAGATAAATATTAGCGAACAATTGAGAAGTGAGGTTGCCGATCGGCAGCCCCTTTTTATTAAATAGATTAGATTGATCAGAATAAAAGCTTCCAATTATTTCTTTGATCAACCACATGGCCCCGTCGTCTTTAATCCTTTTGCTAATGATATTTAGCAGTATGCCGTGATCCACGCTGGCGAAAAACTTACTGATGTCGCATTTTAAGATAAAGCAAGGGCCTCTGTAATTAAAACTGACCTTTCTTAGAATATTGGCCAAATAATCTACGCCCCGATGCGTCCCCTTGTTAATCCGGCAGGAATAAGAATGGCTAATAAAGGTCGGTTCAAAGATTGGGTTTAAAACAGCGAAAATCGCGTGGTGAAGCACGCGGTCGCGGACAGTGGCTTTGTGAATGTGCCGTTGTTTGGGGTCGGTAATGTGAAATGAAGTGTATGGGCCGTGTCGATAGGTCTGATTTTTTAGATCTTGATGTAATTGAAAGATATTCTGTTCTAATTGCCACTCAAATATTAGAATATCTTTTTTATTCTTTTTATCTTTTCTAAATCCATTCCAGGCGGAGAATAGGCTTTCTAATGAAATTATTTTCTCAAAAACATGGCGATAAATCTTCATTTTAATTATTAATAATTAATCATTATGTTCAACGAATTCGACGTGCCCATCTTAAAAAACATCTATGATCTTTACAAAACTTTCTATGGTTTCCGCGCGACCGTCAACAAACAGAATCGTTATACCATTTGGCAGAAGTCAGAGAATCTCATTCTAGAGATTTTAGAACTGATTCTTTTGGCTAGTCAGCAAAGTAAAACCAATAAGGTCCCAACCTTAGAACGGGCCAGCGCCAAGCTAAATTTTCTAAGAGTTTTTGTCCGTTTAATGAAAGACCTAAAAATTATTGACCAAAAGAAGTATCTTTTACTGCAAGAAGACATTGATGAAATTGGCCGAATGCTGGGCGGTTGGCTTAAATCCAGCAAAGAAATTTAACAAAAAAATCTTTATTAAGAGTTTTAACCAAAACACCCTCGTCGAAAGGGTGGTTTGGTCTAGACAGAGAATGACTTCCGGGCCACGGACAAACCGATATTGCTGTTGCGGTTGTCGTCCCAGTTGTTGTTGACGCGGAGACCATTCGCATCGAAGTTGCCGAGATAAACGCGATTGCCGTCCGAGGTGAGAAAATGCCTGCTTTCATCTAAATCTTCAGAAGTTGAGGTTTACTACCCTGTTAAGGATTTATATCCTCTCCTTCTTGTTTACCCTGAGTCGTGGGAAGGGTATTTTATTTGGGAGCAGTCCGATTCAGATCGGGCACCTCCACTAAAAGCAGACAAGAAGTTCTATCCCTACCTTTATTCACACGCTATCGCCATCCCTGCTCGCCGCTTGCCAATTTAGAATGTAATTCTAAAAAGAAAGTAACGAGAGGCCCCCTGCCTTTGGCCGTCAGTAATTGAGCGGCTTTAGCGGGTGAGCGTAGACGCGCGATACTCTGGTGAAGTCTCCTGCCTCCACCTCCGCCAGCTGGCGGATTGGCGGGCAGGCAAAGAAGAGACGTCCGGCGAGATTAAACCGTAGCCTAACCTACATTAGCCGAACACGATTATATTATTATACACTAACTTTAAATAAAAAGAAAAGAGCCCCCACTACATTACCCACCAGATTCGGTGGATATAGCGAAGGCTCAAGGATTCAAGAGGCTCGAGGTCTCGAGAATTCGAGGCTCAGAACTTCCGGGCCACGGACAAACCGATATGGCTGTTGCGGCTGTCGTCCCAGCTGCTGTTGACGCGGAGACCATTCGCACCGAAGTAGCCGAGATCAACGCGATCGCCGTCCGAGGTGAGATCACTGCAGCGCACATAGATGTGCTCGAACAGCCGTTCGCCGGTGGCCAGAAAGTATCCGACCATGGCATAGATCATTTCCTGAGCGGTGGGCGTGTATTCGTCCTTGCCGAGCAGCGCCTGCTGTTCGTTCCAGGTCTTGCTAGTGGAATTGGGCACCTGGTCCTTGCGAATCAGGAGCCAACCGACCTGGCCGGCCTTCTTGGCGAACTTCTGGTTGTCGTACCAGTCCTGGCCGTAGAAGATCTTGCCCTTGCCGGCGACCTTGCTCCGAATGTCGACGATCGACAGTCCGAGATTGGCCACCAGGACATGGGTGTCTTTGTGGGCCCGCAGTACGTCTTCGGAGAACGGAACGTCGCTCAGGGTCTTGAGTTGCTCGTCAGTCGGGGTGAGGCCGAAGCACTGAACGCCTTCTTCGATACCGACCATGTTCCGGCCCATGATCTCACGGGCGAGCTTCTGGCTGGTGGTGGCTTCGTAGCCGCCACGAGAGATGAAGACGACCGTTTTCTTGGCCAGACCGTTGCTCGTACTTTCAATCACTGCCTGTGCCAGCTCATCAGTCAAGCCGGCATCTTCGAGCTTCTGTAGGAGCTCATGCTCCTGATGCACAGAAAGCTTACGATTTGACATCGCGCACCTCCGTTTTGTGCGTTTAGTTGCTTGATCCTGTACCGCAGGATTCACAGACCTGTCTCGGAATGAGGCAAGTTATTTAAGAACCATTAATTGTGTTTAATGACACCCAAATAACTTACCTCATTCTTGATTGCTCTTGAATTCTATATATATTGTAAAGAACCTCCTTTGATTCTTATACTATATATTATAGCACATTTTTGAAGTTTTGTCAATACCCACCCTTGTTTACATAAGGGCAAATTTGAGGTACTCGGGTCAGGGTTTATTTTCTACAATTGAGACAAATGAGACACATATGAGGGGTGTCTCAAAAAACTACTTTTTATGTCTCATTCCCTGATTTAATCTTATAAAATAAGGTGAACAAGCTCTTCAAAAAATGAGACACCATAAAAAAGAGTGTCTCGTTTTATAATTTCTCATCCATGTCGTGAATGACATTAGTTTTATTTTGCCCCACCCTATCGCACACTATAATATTTTGGCCCTATTATAGTAAATTTATAAGACCTGCCGGGTAAAGCGGAGATTTGCTTTCCTTAAAAACCTTTAATGGTACCCAGACTGCTTTAATGCGAGTATCTGCCTCTAAACCATTAATTTCTGACTGATCATAAAAAGACGGATTAATAAATTCGGCTCGATAAATTAGATCTATTTCGTGGCCAGGCTGACCATTATAGGTGAAAGTATTCTCAATCACGCCTAAATATTCTATTCCATTAATCTCGGCATTTATTTCTTCCTTAATCTCTCGCCGCAAGGCATTCTCGCCTTTCTCGCCAAATTCAATTTCCCCGCCTAAAGGACGATAAAGAATTTCTTTATCAATCTCGTCATAACCCTCCATTACTAAAATATGATCATCTTTTATAAAGATGCCTAATGCTAATGGTCTTATTTGTGACATAATTTTAAATTAATTATAAATACACCTCAATCCTAACACAAAAAGAGCCCTTTATCAAGGCTCTTTTTGCTGGATCCCCGGACGATACTCTAGCTAATTTAAAAATCGTTGATTCTATTGATTAAAAACGGCGACCGGACTCGAATCTCTAGTCATCACATAACAAAACGTTTATGAATCCAAAAATTTTATCAAGATTTAAATCTATCTTATTTATACCATTTTAAGGCTCTAATTGCTTTGTTATTAACCGATGCTCTTAATTCTATAAAATAGATATTCCAGTCTTCTTGTCATTTCAAGAAAAAAAGTAAAGTTTAGTGGAAGCTTTCTCGCCTTTTTCTGATTAAGGGGCCTTATGTTTTCTAATATTGCATCAGAAATTCCCTGCCAAAAAGCTCTTTTTATTAGATATGACATCGTCATTCTTGATACAGATATAATATGATCAACCTTGGCGGAATTTAAATAGGTCACCTTGCCTCCTTGACTATATATTCTACGAACCATTTCTACGTCATCAAGAGATATTAGCTTTCCTCCCGTGCGACCAGAGTCTTTTAAAAATAAACCAAACTTATCGAAAGTCTTTTTAGAAAAGGCCATATTCGCGCCCACTAAATACCTAGGTGGAATAATAATTTCGATATCATCATTATAATATTTTAATTCGGATAAATAAAGCCGGCATGATTTTGTAAACCATTTTGGTTCTTTCTTTTGTAAAGAAAGATCAATTCTACCTCCAATCATATCTGAGTTATATTTTATAAACCCATCAACAATTTTTTCTATCCAATCTATGGCAGGAACAGCGTCGTCATCAAGAAAGAGGATTAAATCCCCGTCACAATTTTTTACGGCCGTGTTTCTTGCCACCGCTAAATTTGGTTCTGGTGAATAAATAATTTTTACATCGGCCAGTCCACAAATTAATTTGGAAAAATCAGATCTTTTCTGATTATTGTCTATTATTATGATTTGGGATGATTTAAGAGTCTGATTTTTAAGCGAAGTTAAAACCTCAGAAAGATAAAGATGTGGACCAAAGGTACAAACAACAACACTAACTGTTCTTTTATTTTTTCCCATTGTTTCTGAGATAATTGTAAGCTTTCTTAACTAATGATTTTTCTGCAGGATAAGTGAGTGTATTGAACAATTCATCCCCATATTCAATCCATTTATGAGAATGATCTTTTTCAGTAAAGAATGATTTATCTTCTTCGGTCGGCTTAACTAAAAAGAAATTAACCAAAACATTTCGTATCGTGTTTTTCTTTCTATCATGATGCGTGTAATTCATTGTTCCTATTTTCAAAACTATTTTCCCTCGCCAGCCGGTTTCCTCAACAATTTCTCGGAGGGCACACTCTTCAAGAGTCTCCCCTGCTTCGAGGTGGCCCTTAGGCAACGACCAATCATTTTGCTTAACTCTGTGAATCACCAAAAAAAAGATTTTATCTCTTTCAATTTTAAACAAAATTCCTCCGGCTTCTTTCTCTATCACCAATTTTAAATTTTTTATTAATTTGTCCTCTTCCATTGTGGCTTTTTATTAATTAACAAACAGACACCGACTACGACCTTTGAGGCTCTGTAAATAATTCTATAAATAATATATATGAATATCGAGCTGATCGGCAGTTCGAATAATTTTTTATAACTAATCTTTCTGCTTATTCTCCTGTCGGCTATGCCGGTTATTTCCCTTGGAAGACTTTTCTGTAACTGTTTACGCCCGGCAGTAATTCTAATATCTCTTTGAAAATACTTCCCAATACTATATATACCTTCGTAAAAAACAAATGGCCCAGTAACTTTCTTAATGTGCGGATATAATGAATAATCCAAATATTGATCTTCGTTAATGGTATCTCCCGGGATAAGCGGCATCTTGTCTCGTCTTAAAAGAACGCATCTTCCTATCAAAAAACTGCATCTTTCAGCTAAAAGATTAAATCTAGTCCTAATTGTCATGGCGCTATAAACAATCTCTCCCCACCAACCAATATCGTCTCTACTTGGCAAAGGAAAGGGATCAACAAAGACCCCCCAAATATCATCATCACTATCTAATAATATCACTTCTTCAAAAATCGCCTCTTCGTCAAAAATAATATCGTCATCAACATATCCAATATAATCCGCTTCATTGTCTCTCAGGATATTTATAGCCATGGCCTTACAGGCCCTTTCAATTGAAATCATTCTAATTGTTAAATCGGTATTGAACTCTATAATATCTTTCACTATCTTTTCAGATTCGTCTGCGCAACCATTAAGAACAAAAACAATTTCTATGTCGCATAAATAAAGATTCTTGCAGTAAACAATCGCCTTTCTAAGACTAGCGAAGGTTCTTTCTATGGTCAAAGCACCATTATATATTGGTATGCCAATAATTATTTTTTTCATTTATTTCCTAATTAATTTAAAAATTTCTTGAGAAATTCTTGAACAGCTCCCCTCCATGTAAAACAGATTATTTTTATTATTATATGTGATTAGGTTTATGTTTTTTAATATATTCTTGAGAATTTTATCAGAACAATTTATCTTCGATAAAATCATTGGAGGGTCCACAGAAAAACCCTCAAAACCGCGAGCTGTTGCTAAGACGTCACTAAATAAATCAAATGAAACATTGTTCGGTTTTAATTTTAAACATTTAAATTTCGCGCTGTTCAGTCTAATCTTAATAATAAAAATTCTCTTTGGTTTGCGATTACTCACAACATGGACCTTTTTGGGCTCTAAATAAAATTTATTTGTAAAATTGCTATAATTTATTTCTAGCCCAAGTTTTAAACAGATATCCCGAGCGACATCTTTTCTTCTCAAAGAAATAATCGGATTGCCACAAATTACTTTATTTTTATCCGATAACACAATCTTATCATCACCAACCAATTTGAGCCCTTTGGCAAGTAATCCTCCAGTAATTGTTGATTTGCCAGCTCCAGAAGGACCAATCAAAACAATAAGCGACTCATTATAAAATAGGCCAGCCGCATGCAATAAAAATCTTTTTCCTTCCAGTAATTTGGGGATTATTTTTGAAATCAACCAAAAAGGAAAAGAGATGGGTCCTGTTTTGTTTCCCCATCTTCCAATTCTGATTTTTTTAACTTTTCTTTTAAGATCACCCGCATCTTTGGTTGGCAAATGACTCCTAAAAAAGGGGTCTTTCCAAAAAAGATTTATTCTATCTTTTGAGAGAGCAGATAAATCAATCTCTATCCCGGCAATATTAATTAATAACGGATTCATATACTCTTATTATGGCTTTAACGGCCCTGTCCCAATCATAACGATTAGAGGCTAATTTTGCTCCTTTGCTTAAGCGGTTCCATTTATTGTCGTCAGTAAGCAATTTTCTCAACTCAACAGTAAATCTTGCCCAATTATTCTTCGAAATAACAAGTCCTGCAGCTTTGGGAATTATCTCTCTAACACAGCCAACATCATTGGCCAAAACAGGCGTTCCCGTAGCGAGAGATTCTGTTAAGACCATACCAAATGGCTCTTCCCATGTTGATGTAAACAGAAAAACCTTTGAATCATTAAAAACAGAGATTAATTTTTTTTGTGATAACGAGCCGAGAAAAACGATTCTTCTCTCTTTAATAAAAGATGAATATTTTCTCCTTAAAGACATTTCTAAGTCTCCACTCCCGGCTATAATCAATTTATAATCAGATAATTCTTTAGAATTTGTCGCTAATAAAAAAATTTTAATTGCCTCTTCGATTCCTTTTTCTTTTATGAGACGCCCAACAAATAAAACCTGATTTTCCCTTGAATGATTAAAACAACAAAAAACATCTTTGTTTACCCCCAAGGGAATGATCAATAATTTCCTTAAATTTTTTATCTGTCTATTTATAGACAGAACTGATTTTTTCACTTTGGGACTTATACAGATTAAAGCATCGCTGACGCTAGCTAAAGAAAACATATTCTTATAGCTTTTGCCTGAAAGCTCATAAATGTCACTACCCTGACATGTTAAAACAAAGGGTATGCCAAAAAAATGTTTTATCGTCGCGCCCACAACCGGAGAGCCAATCAAATGTTGTATATTAAGGACACTTATTGGATGTTTTCTATTCTCAAGAATTATTGATTGAATACAAGCGAATACTCCCCGATTAACAAACAAGCTATTTTTTTGATTAACAAAATTCTTCCAGCTCTTCAAGCTCTTAAAATTAATCTCTCTAATATGAATACCCTTTTCCCTTAAGGCCGAAATATATTTCCGATCACGAGACCAACTAGCAAATACGGTTACCCTGATTCCTTTTTTAACCAATGCCGACGCTAAATCACCAACATGTCTACAGCTACCGCAAGCTTTATCAAGCGGTAAATTAAGTAAAACCAATCCAACATGTAATCTCCTTCTCATAAATTTATAATTTTATCTAATATGTGGCAATATTTTTGGTTCTTCCTTTTCCTCGAATATTTGACGTAATTCTTTATAAAATTCTGGCCGCACTTCTTTTAGTTCTTTAATTTCTCTATCAGTCAAAAGCATATTTATTAAATGTCTACAGCACTCATCAGAATCAGGAACATGTAGTCTATTATTTGCTAATTCTTCTTTTAATCCTTCCCCCGAGAGTCCACGTCTCTCCAGCTCTTCTCTTGAAAACAATCGGTATTTTAATCTTATTCCTTCTTTATCAGATCGACCTTTTATTTCCTGAAGTTTTTCAAGACAAGGACCCCCATTAGATTCTACAACTAACACAGTAACACGATTACAGTCTTTTCTCCCCAGAAGACTTTTAATACTAGCTTCGAAATGTGGTTCATCTGAATGCTCAGAATATATTTCTTCTGCCTGCCTTCTAGATAAAATCATGTCCTTCGTATGGGCAATGCTCAGCCCGCCCTTCTTAATATCTTGAATAATCGTTTCCACTAAAATATCTCTATGGGCGTCGGGTTTGATTATGACAATAGAATAAGGTAATGAATTCTTATGATCCCTTTCGTTATATTGGTCGTTATAACGTCGTTTCATATTGTTTAAAAAATTATTGTATTATAAACTTATAATATTTGAATTATTTATTAGGTAAAATTTCTCTTGGTTTAGCTCCATCGCCTGGGCTAATCGTACCCTCCTGCTCTAAAAGATCCAGAAGTTTCGCTGCTTTAGCATAACCAACGCGTAGTCGGCGCTGGATAAGCGAAGCCGAAGCCCTACCAGCTTTAATCACAGCCTCGCGTGCTTTTAGTAATAATTCATCGTCAGTTAATTCAATAACTTTAACTCTTCCGCCGCCGAGATACATCTTTTCATTTAATTGTTGAATCTCGTTTCTTATTTGTAGAATTGAGGCCGAGACGCTATTGCTGTTTATAAGATATTCTTCGAATCCCGTGTGGGTGCGAACTTTTTGCTTTGACTGGCATCTGAAAAGCCTCGAAGAATCAAGGCTCTCGGGTCGTCCGATAACAGGTAATCCTGGCGGTGTTTTTTGATTGATGTTCGAACATTTTTTGAGCAAAACCCCCAATAAGGAAGCCAGCCCCGCCGTCGCTCGGAAACCTCGCCACCCCGCAAAAAAGTTTTCTTCACATTTTTTAATTTGCGCGCGCCGATTTTTTTCTTCTAAAAGGAAAAGAAAACTTTTGTGCGGGGTTCTGCTCTTAACGAGCAGGACGGCGGGGCTGTCCTCAATTTGATTTCGCTCGGGCGTGGCGGAATTCCCCCCAAACCCCCCTTCCGCCACGCCCTCGCTGGGACGATTCTTTTTTTCGGCGGAATTTGAGGCTGTGCCAATTTCATTGGCGCGCCACCTTTTGTCTTATTTTATTAGATTCCAATTATCGAGGAAATAGTCCATTTCGTGATCCATGTTTCCGAGATACACCTTATTATTTCTAAACTTTATATTCACGCGATAGCGTTTTCCGTGTCCGACTTCCAAAATTGCTTTTTCATGTACTTTCTTTTCAACTTCGTGAAATGGCAAAATCAAAAAATTGCTTTTCTTTTCGCCGTGCAAAACAAAAATATAATAAATATTGCCGTTGCTGTGGCGCTCAAATGATACTTTGCGAATATCAAAAACATAAGTGTCAAAACTATTAAGATTTGAAGTTTTGACCTGAATACCAAATAATTGATTATCCTTGACCGCCACAATGTCCATTCCCACATCCACACTCATTATGCTGGCGTTAAAACCACGAAAAAGCAATTCACTACAAACCAAGTGTTCGCCACCTTTGCCGGTAAATCCTCCTGCAATAACAATTTTTTCTTCTTCCTCTTTTTCGGCTTCAATAATCTTTGGTGTTTCTTTGATTTCTTTTTTGCTTGGATTGAGTGCAAAAATACCACGCTCTTTCTTTATAAAATCAGATCCTTTTGCTTTCGTGTTTATGTCAACCGTCAAAACAGCATTCATAGTTCGCTCAGGATTTGCGCCCTCGGTTTCCAAAATACCCGATTCCAAAGCTAATCGAGTAATTTCGGTATAGTTTAGAGGTTTTTTTGCCTTTTTAAGGATTTCAATTGCTGATTGTTTAAATGTATTCATATTATTTTTGATAACAATTTTTGCAAAGTTTTGTTTGATCTTTTTTCAAACTTGCCAAGAATCTATCTTAGCAAAAATATTCTTCGCCCTTAGAGATTTTCTTTTTACATTTTGTGCAAATGTGTTCTTTATTTGCCTTTTTCTTTTTTAATTCCATTTTTTATTCACAAACTACATAATGTAAATATTCAACAGTTCTATTCGCAGTATAATTTCTATTATCTGATTTATCAGCTTTAAACCTATTATATTCTTTCGTAAAATTGCCATATTTGCCCCGCAGGCCCATTATTTCTTTAATATCGCCTAAAGTCATTAATCCTTCGTTGTTATAGCTTAAAAAGATATACCTTGCCCTTGCTTTCATAATTAAATCCTTAAACGCTTTTTTAACCTGCGTTCTTGAACAATAAAGAGATTTTTGATTTTGATACTCGCGCAAACCAGTTTTCCCATGAATTTCAGGATTATCATATTTCGCGATAGTTTCAAGCATATGATAGTTTGTCGCATATTGCCTTTGATTGTATGGCGGATCTAAATACAAAATATCGCCCGCAATTTTTCCTACTACCTTATTTATATCCTCGTTAAAAACTTCGTGGATTTGGTCATTTATTATCAATTCAGCGGGTTTCAAAATTAAATTATTTTGAGCCGATTTTTTTAATTTTTTCAGAAAAGCACCATATACGGAAGCCGTATTTGCATATTTATCAATTGACTCAACTAAACTTGTTATCAAAAAATAGTATTCGTCATCAGAAATTAAATTTTGTTCTTTCCAATTTTCAATTTTTTGACGGATAGCATCGCAACGCATTCCATTTTCATCAGAAAAATATTGTCGTGATTCTTCTTTGTCTTTTGTTCCGCCAAGACAATAATTTTTATAAATAAACCCTTTTACACCTTTTAAGTCTGACAAATAATTACAGACAATATTTTTCCTATTTCTTACATCAATGTTTTTTAAAGCAGGAATTTCTTTTGTTAGTTTTACAAAATTTAATTCCTTGTGATTTCCGATATAATGTCTATTTAAAACATAGCTGTAATACTGAATATCATTAGCAATTATTTTATAACCTTTTGTTTTAAAATACCTTCCCACAATTCCAGTTCCTGCAAACAAATCGCAAAAAGTATCGCAGTTTTTATCAACTACTTTATTTATGGAATCCTCCAAAAATTCCAACAATGATAATTTACTGCCAATATAATTCATAATTAATAACTTATTACTTCAAAAACTAAATTTTCATTTTCTAAATGATATTCAATATACTTTAAATGTTCACACCTTCTTGAATTTCGAGTATTAAAATCATTAAAGGTATCAACTATTTTTTGATATTTTTCTGTACTTTTATCATCTATTTTTTTGGAAATTAAAACTGGCTTAACATCACTTTGTCTATTTGGAGTATAATATTGTTCTATCCAATCAATATATCTCTGAATTTGTTTGGCATTTATAATATCAGCTTCAACCGATTTAAGTTCAATCGGAATCAAAACTCTTTGGCTGTTTTCGTTTGTTGAAATCATTACATCAATTCTTTGCATTCCAACACCACAAGACACTTCATTTCCAAGCCATTCAAAATTTAAATTTGAGCCTAAAATAGAATTATCAAGTGAATTATTTATGCCTTTTCCTATATTTCTCACAATATAAGCCTGCAAATGCGTTTCAAATGATTTATTGGCTTCATATTTTGCAATTAGCCTTGGAAGTAAATTAATTTCTTCCTTTCTTCCGGCATAATTATTGACATTATTGGGGGTGAGTATTATTTTTTGGTTTTCTTGATCAAATGATAATTTATGATTTTCAACATTCATTTCTTCTCTAGAATTTTTATCTCTAATCAACTGACATAATCTTTCGGCTTCATAAATAGTGATCATTGTATTTCCGCGATTGCCTTTTAATTTTCGATAAATCAAACTCCAAAGCATTTGATTTGGCGACTGAATATTTTTAATTTCGTCCAATGCCTCCCATTCCGTAACCCCTTCGGAATAAACCTTGAACGGTTTAATAAGAGTTCTAAATGTCAATGATTTTTCTAATTCATTTCCTAAATATTGCTGACTATCATTATTATCTAAGAAAGACCAGTCATTTTTTGCTACAAATATTCCATAAAATTTCCCTTCAAATATTTTTTTAGAAAAATCTTGTTGTAGATAGAAAATTATTTGATCACCCTCTCGTATTCTGCTTGCGTCTGCCATCATTCCAACGAGCATATTTTCCTTTGTATGCCATAGTGTTGTATTTGCCGAATTATTAAAGTCAATCAAATTATCTTTTGCACCCGTTCCAGCAAAAAGATACTCCAAATGAAGTTTAAAAGTTATAGAGTCTACAATAAAAACGTGTGTTGTCATAATTATTTTTTGAAAATTAAAATATATTCATGTTTAAAAATATAATAATCGCTTGAAAGCGCACGATATCGCCAAATCCCTTCTTTATTTTGTTTGGCGCGATTACCCGCCATATTCTTAATTATAATACTTTTCAGCGTTAATCCCAATTTTTGCGCCTCATTCATACAATAAAATCCTAAAGGTATCCATTGGCCCGCAGTATATTTGTCGCCAATAACAATTGCTAAATATCTGCCATTTTCTAAAATTTCAATGGTATTTTTTAAAACCTCTGCAAATTTCCCTAAAAATTCTTTTAGTGATTTTGCGTTTGATAAATCATCTTTCAAATCGCTAAATTTTATTATGTCGGCATAGGGCGGGTGTAAAATCGCCAGTTGGATATTTTTCTTTTTGTGATTTTTTAAAGATTCCTTTACTTTTTCAAAAATTTCAATTTTTGTGCTATCGCCAGTAATTAAATCAGAGAAATTGTTTTTTAGTTCAACATTTTTCTCTACATAATCAACTAGCTTTTTTTGAATATCAATGCCGATAAAATTTCTGTTTAGACTTTCCGCTTCATAAGCAGTTGTTCCACTACCCAAAAATGGATCAAAAACAACTTCTTCTTTCTTTGTATATCTCAAAATTAACTGATGCGGAATTTGCGGAATAAAATTGCCGTGATAAAAGCCATTATGTTTTCCTGTTTTATCTCTTTCGGGAATAATCCAAAGACTATCAGTCAAAATTTCTGATTCTTTCCAGTTATCCAAATTTAAATCATTAAAAATAGGCATAATTACTTTATTAAATCATCAACACCAACCCCAAGCGCCTTGGCGATCTTGGTTAGTGTTTCAATGGTGGGGTTTGTATTAACGCCATTTTCAACCTTAACGATGGTGTTAAGCGATAAATCGGCAAGGCGAGCAATCTTTTCGAGAGATAGCTCTTTTTTAGCTCGCAGTTTCTTTATGTTTTCGGCAATTTTATTATTTGACATATCTTTTCTAATTATATAACATTATAGTATATAGAATATAATATAAAGGTTTCTTTCTTGATACTATAATGATAACGAATTTAAACAATTTTGTAAATGAATCTTTAGGGAGTTCCTTAGCATTGCCCGCGAATGGGTTGGGTGGGTCAAGGGCAACATCTCTTTTGGTGGCGCATTTTGCTTTGCAAAATACAGCCTCAAATTCCGCCGAAAAAAAGAATCGTCCCAGCGAGGGCGTGGCGGAAGGGGGGTTTGGGGGGAATTCCGCCACGCCCGAGCGAAATCAAATTGAGGACAGCCCCGCCGTCCTGCTCGTTAAGAGCAGAACCCCGCACAAAAGTTTTCTTTTCCTTTTAGAAGAAAAAAATCGGCGCGCGCAAATTAAAAAATGTGAAGAAAACTTTTTTGCGGGGTGGCGAGGTTTCCGAGCGACGGCGGGGCTGGCTTCCTTATTGGGGGTTTTGCTCAAAAAATGTTCGAACATCAATCAAAAAACACCGCCAATTTTCACTTTTTGTGAAATCGTAAGAAACAGCCTCGGCGCAAAGCGCCTCGGCATGGTATTTTTCCGCAATTTTGAAGGCATTTTTGAAATCGCACGCCAGCGTGCGGTCGGCAATGCGGAAGTTCGCAGAGCGAAGCTCTGGCAAAATGAAATTTTGCAAACCAATCTTTTTTCTTTCGCTTTCAGCGAAAGGTTGAGCATATTTTTCTTTGATTGCCCAAAAACTAATTTCAAAACAATATGGACAACATAAATTTACAAACCAAAAAGATTTTTCTCTATGCTCGTAAATCCACGGACGAGCCAGAGCGACAAGTGCTTTCCATTGAGGCGCAAATGTTTGAATTGCGAGAATATGCCAAAAAAGAAAACTTGAATATCGTCCGTGAATTTGTAGAAAGCAAAACCGCCAAAGAGCCGGGCAGAGATATTTTTAACGATATGATAGCAAGCATAGAGAAAAATGAAGCCGAGGGAATTTTAGCGTGGCACCCTGATAGATTGGCAAGAAACAGCATAGACGGCGGACGAATAATCTACCTCGTAGATACTGGAAAAATTACCACGCTAAAATTTCCAACTTTTTGGTTTGACCCGACACCACAGGGAAAATTTATGTTGTCCATAGCTTTTGGGCAATCAAAATACTATGTGGATAATCTTTCGGAAAATATAAAGAGGGGTATTCGCCAAAAACTCCGAAATGGAATATGGCCCGCTTGGGCACCACTTGGCTATGTGAACGACAAAAACGCCCGCTGTATCGCCGTGGACAAAGAAAAGGCAAAGTATATCAAGCGAGCTTTTGAAATGTACTCAACTGGCGAATATCCCCTCGCTCAAATCCGAAAGATTATCAATTCCATTGGCTTGGTTGGCAAGAAAGGCAAAATGCTTTCCGTCTCCAATTATCAGTATATGCTCAAGAATAAAATCTATTACGGAATGATTGAATACAACGGCGAATTGTATGACGGAAAGCATGAACCGATTATCACAAAGAAACTTTTTGATTCCGTTCAAGAAGTGATGGCGAACAAAAGCAAGCCAAAATCGCCAAAATTGAAACCATACATTTTTAGAGGATTTTTCCGTTGTGGAGAGTGCGGATGTTTTATCACCACCGAAACGCAAAAAGGTCATAACTATTTACGATGCACTAAACGGAAAAATCCTTGTTCGCAAAGATATGCCAGAGAGGACGCCATCACTTCTCAAATAAAAGAAAAAATCAAAAAAGTTTCTTTGTCTTCCGCTTGGGCAAATGCTTCAATCAATTATTTTGAAAATGAGAAAATGAAAATTGCCCAAGCGGAAAGCTCTTTCGCCCAAAAAGCGAGAAATGAGCTTGTAGAAATAGAAACAAAACTTGATCGTTTACTCGATTTACAACTGGACGGTAATTTATCGCAAACGGAATATACCGCTAAAAAGCACAAGCTCATTCTCGCTAAAAAAGATTTGGAAGAAAAAATTACCGCTTTTGGGCGAAAGAGTAATAATCGGTTCGAACTTGCCATTGCCTTTCTAAAAGACGCCAACCAAGCCGAAAAATACGCTCAACAAGAAAATCCCGAAAGGATTCGGGATTTTCTCAAAAAGATTGGTTCGAACTTCCGCATTGCCGACCGCACGCTCTTTTGCGATTTCAAAAAAGCCTTCAAAATTGCGGAAAAATACCATGCCGAGGCGCTTTGCGCCGAGGCTGTTTCTTACGATTTCACAAAAAGTGAAAATTGGCGGAAGGGGCGGGATTCGAACCCGCGATACCCTTTCGGGCATACTTGCTTTCCAAGCAAGCGCACTCGGCCACTATGCGACCCTTCCGTTTTGTATGGGTCAGTCTAAATAATAACACTCTGTTTATAAAAAACAAGGAGAGTCCCGCTAGAGCGGGAATCCCTTTGTTTTTTTGATTTCAGGCCTTTTAACGAAGGCGTTTATTAAGTTCTTTGATAATTTTTTCTTGATCAATGGTTTCTTGAGAGCCGCTATTCATATCGCGAATAATAACTGTTTTATGAAGAACCTCCTGTTGGCCCAGAATAAGCGTATATTTTACCTTCAAACAACCAGCCAAGTCCAATTGATTTCGCAAACTATCTTCACTTAAATTTTCTGTTACCCGAAATCCATTATGCCGAATGGTTTCAAAAACTCTTAGAGCGTTTTGTCGGCCCAAATCACCAATTTGCGCCACAAACACTTGCCACGATTTTTCTTTCGGCAACTTTATTTCTTTTCTTTTGAGCGCGTCAATAATATGATCTAGTCCCAACCCCACTCCGCACATGGGCGTATTTGGCCCACCAATAGCGCGCATCAATTGATCATAATGCCCCCCGCTGCCAAGTACAATTGATTTTTCATTTTTAGGTTGTTGCGAATGCCCGTGAGTTGATTTATCTCCGTCCTTTTTGTCAGATAAAATCTCTACTGGCTTGTCTATCTTATCAACAACTGACCAAAACTCAAAAACAGTTTTGTTATAATAATCTACGCCATGAACTAAACAGGGATTCAGGTTATAAATTAATCTCGCTTCGTCTAAAAATTCTAATGTTTTAACAAACCGGCTCCGACATTCTTCGCATAAAAAATCAACTAAATACGGCGCCTGGATTAGAGTGTGCTGACAGGCGGGATTCTGGCAACTAAAAACATTCAAAGGATGACGTTTAATTTTGTGGCGACAATCTCTACAAATATCTTTGCCTTTGTGCCTTAAAAAGGCCGCGAATTTTTTTTCATAAATCGGTCTACATTCTTTGCAACCCAAACTGTTAATCTGAACGGTGTGTTTAAGCCCCAGACCATTCAACAAATTGCTGACTAATAAAATTAATTGAGCGTCAATCACTGACTTATGAGAGCCAATCACCTCTAAGCCGAATTGATAAAACTGCCGCCGCTTACCCTCTTCAATCTTTTGATGCCTAAACATCGGGCCGCTATAGAATAATTTTACTGGCTGCGGCCAAGCAGATAAATTATGTTCAATATAGGCCCTGGCCACGGCGGCCGTGCCCTCGGGACGCAAACAAACTTTTTGACTGCCGATTGAATCAAGTATAAACAAGTCTTTCTTAAAGATATCGCTGGTTAATCCCGCGCGCCTTTTGAATAAATCGGCCTCCTCTAAAATGGGTGTAGTTATTTTTTGAAAACCATAAGCTCTGGCTATTTCTTCAGCGCGTCCTGATACAAAATCAAAATATTTTTGCCTCTCGGCTAAAATATCGCCCACTCCTTTTATTAAGTGCGGTATATATTTTTTTGACTTATGATGGACTTCGCGCGATGATTTTTTAAAATGTTTTGGCTTGCGAGACATAAAATTTATGATTTATTACCAAGCGAGGCGAGTGAAGCGAAAACTCGTTTTCGCTTCCGAGCGAGCGCTGGCAAAAAGGGATTTAGTGTCCCTTATTTTTTAATTTAATGTTGATAAACCCCACCAAATCTCCTCTCTTGCCGCATTAAAAAATCTTTTTCTAACGGGGTAAGCTATGGGCTTCAGGGTCTAACGGAGTAAACAGGCGTGCTAAGCTTGGTTATCTTGCTTAGCGGCCAACCCCTGAACCAAACTCGACCAACTATACTCTTGCGGTCAACCAAACCAAAAGACCGAGAATCTAAACTTACCGATCTATTGTCCCCTAAAACAAAATATTGATTAGAACTAATCTGGATATCTAGATCGCCCCCGGTTGTTAGGCCTGACGGTAAATAAAATTCGTCTAACTTAAAACCTCCCGGCCGCGAATCGTTATAAATCGTCACCTCGCCCCCCTTAATAGTCACTCGCTCACTGGGTAGTCCAATCGCTCGTTTAATTAAATAATCTTCGGGGTTGCCGGGCGACTTAAACACAATAACCTCGCCGCGCCGAGGATGCTCAAAGCGATAACTTATTTCTTCCACTATTAAATACTCCTTGTCAAAAAAACTCGGCTCCATTGATGGGCCCTGAACCAAAAAGGGCTGAAAGACAAATTTATGAATCGGCCAAACGATAATAAAGGCCAGAATAACCAGTTTTACAACGTCCCACAAGAACGACAGCCATCCCGGCAAATGCGTATTTTTCATCATAATAATGCGAATTTGCGAACAATATGCTAATTATGCGAACTGCGAATATTTTAAAAAATATTATTCTTTTGCCAAAGAATTAAGAACCCTTTTAGGCTCTATGTATTTCTTTCTGAAGTTAACCAATATCCCTAATTTTTTATTTAAAGCCAGCAAATAACGCTTGACTTGATAATAATCTTCTCTAGTTAATAATATTTTTGCTTTAACTTCTAAAACAATTCTATTTTCAATCAAAAAATCAATTTTATTCCTATTTTGTTCACCCTCAAAAGATGGAGGAAGAATCTTTTCGCGCTCGTATTTTATTTTTAATTTTTTCAAATAATGTTCTATTGCATCAGAATATTGTTGTTCATTGCAAAATCTACCTAATTCATTATGGACAGTAAAAAGTATGCCGTTAATTTTATATGACAAATCTGGATGAATAATTTGCGAGAATGATTTCATAATTTATTCATGCTTATTCGCAGTCCGTAGATTAGCATTGGATTCGCAAATTAGCATTGTTATTTATTTCTTGTTAAAAATCTCGTTTAATTTAGCCTCAAATATAGATAGTTTTCGAACAACTTGGGTAATCTCTCGTTCGGTTTTTCTTAATTTAAGCGTAAAATAAAAAATAAAATAAAAGATAATAATAATAGAAAAATAGATAATAACATCCACGCCACGCCCCACGCCTAAAACTCGAGCAAAATAACTCGCTGACTGCGGCCAATTAATAATAAAAAGGGTAGCCAGCCAAAACGCTAGCCAAAAAATAAAAGAACCAAGATTAACCTTATCTTGTCTTAATTTTAAAAATAAATTCACTAAAAAAAATACGATTACTAAGTCAATAATGAGCTGAATGGCCAACATAATTCCAAAAATGATAAATAAAATTTAATTTTCAATTTTTAATTTCTATTGAATTTCTAATGTCTTAATGTTTAAACATTGAATCATTAAAACATTCATTAAAAATTGTCACCCTGCGGGTGATCAGCCGTAGGCCGAGAAATTGATAATTGAAAATTAGCTTTCCTGGTCGTACCTTTCCACTAAAGGCTGTAATAAAATGCGATTTACTTTAACATATTCAATCGTTTGGTTGAGACCAGCATCTAGGCCAACCACCGGGAACCAATTTAATTTTGTTTTGGCTAAGGTGATGTCTGGTAAACCTAGCGGCCGCATAAACGGCAGGGGTGGATGAAAGACAACCTTTGACTGCGACTGAGTGGTCTGAATAATTTTTTCAGCCACGTCTAATAAGCGATGTTGTTCGGGGTCGCCCAGATTAATCGGTCCGGCCTCCAAAGAGGCCATTAACATAACCATTCCATCGATAATATCATCTACATAACAGAGTGAAGTAGAAAAATCCTCATCACCATAGATTATTAAATCTTTATTGTTTAAGGCCTGCAAAATAAAATCAGAAATCATTTGTCCGTCAAATAAAGCCGATCGCGGTCCATAGGTTCTAAAAATTCTAGCAATTTTTGTGTCAATGCCATGAACCTCCCGATAGGTCGCAGCGCAAGTTTCAGCAAATCTTTTTCCCTCATCATAACAGGCTCGCGGATCATCAGGATTAACTAGTCCGAAGTCACTCTCTTTAAAATAAGGATTCTGATCGCGCTTGGCGCCATAAACAACCGAAGATGATGTGAGCAAAAGCTTGGCCTTATATTTCTTGGCTAGCTCTAAAATATTAACCATGCCTATTGAGTTGGCCCACAAAGTCTCCATGCGCATTTGCATAAAATTCTTCGCGGTCGTTGGACAAGCCAATTGATAAATTTCTTGAATACCCTGAATCTCAATCTTAAACTCTTTTAATTCGGCAATGGCTTCTAAGTCAATGGGTTGATTAATGTTTTGTTTAATAAAACGGAAGCTGGGGTGACGAAATAAATATTCAATATTTCTAATATCTCCGCCACCGCCGAGAAAATCGTCTAAACAAATAATATTGTTCTCTTTAATTAAAACCTCACACAAGTGAGAGCCCAAAAATCCCGCTCCACCCGTTACTAAGATATTTTTTCTGCCAAAATTATATTTCATAAATAATTTTTATGATTTGTCTAATAATTTTTCTTGCTTAATGTGCAGATATTCTTTGACTAAAATAATAATAATGGTTAAAATTGGAACCGCCAAAATCAAACCGGCAATCCCGGCCAATTTACTGCCAATTAAAATCGCAATGATAACTAATAGCGGATTTAATCCTACAAATCGCTGCATCAACTTGGGCGTGATAAAATTACCTTGAATCTGTTGAACTAATAAGTAATAAATCGCAATAATTAAGGCCTGAAGCGGCGACTGAACAAGGGCCACTAAAATAGTAAAAATCGATACCACCCAGGTTCCTACCCAAGGTATCATCTCTCCTAACGCGCCCAAGACCGCTAAAAGAAGCGCAAACCTAATCCCCACCGCCAATAGGCCGATATAATTTAAAACGCCAACGACTAAGGCGCCAATCAACAGTCCTCGAGCCCAACCGCCAATATCTCTTTGAATCAAGTCGGTCATTCGTTCCATGGCGTGGTGATATCTTGAGGGCATAATTTTTTTAAAAATTTCTTTCAGGGCTTGTTTCTGCAGGGTTAAATAGAAAGAAATAACAAAAATCAATACCGCCACTAAAATCCAACCGAAAACGGTCCCTAAAACGCTAAAAAATCCTTTGGTGGCTACGCCTGGACTACTAATCCAGTTGATCAAAAAATTTTTAGTAATTTGATCCCAGCTTTTATTGGAAATGCTGAAATATTGATTAATCTTATCATAATAATCTGGGAGTTTTTGCAGTAAAGCATTAATCTCGTGAGATAATACCGGGGCCAAAGGAATCGCCAGGCCGACAATCACCACAAGAATAAAAAGGTAAATTAAGATAGTAGTTAGTAGTCTGGAAATTTTTTTCTTTTCTAAAAAATCAACCAGGGGAACAAAAATCAGGGCAATAATTATAGCTATTAATAATAATAAAATTATGTCGCGAATTAGATAGAAAACGACAATTAGCAATAAAAAAATTAATAACTTTACTACTGACCAAAAATCTATCTTAATGGTCACCCGGCGATTATGATTAGTCGGTTGACTGGCGCTTGTTGACGATTGGTTTTCCATAGATGATTAATTAACTATTATTCTATATTTTATATTCTTTCTTTATTCTACATTCTGTATTCTAGATTCTATTTTCTACATTCTATTATATTATAATCCATTATTTAAAAGAGACAAGAGGCGAGATGATTTTTTAAGAGCGCCAATAATGGCGAGGTTCAATTTTTGGTATTGAAAAATGTCGTTGGCCACTCTTTTAACGGCCCTTAAATTGATCTTCTGGATCTGCTTAATTTTGTTAGCCGGGGTCAATATTTTACCAATCAAGGCCTGTTGACGACCATACCAGGCCGCTAGGTTTGCCGAATCTTCTAGATTAAGACTTAATTTGCCCTCAAAAAATGTTTTAGCGCGTTTTAATTCTTCGGCGGTCACGCCCTCTTTTTTTATTTTTTTTAATTCGTTTAAAATAACTTGAATGGCTTCTATGGCATTTTTTGCGTCCACTCCTGCCGTGACCACAAAATTACCCGTATCTTGATAGGCGGTTGATTCAGTCCGAATCGAATAGGCCAAGCCCCTTTTCACACGAACCTCAGTAAAAAGACGAGAGCTCATATTGCCACCCAAAATAATGGATAATAAATTTAATGTCTCTAGGTCGCGGTGAGTATAAGAATAGGCGGGAAATCCCAGCGCCAGCTGAATTTGCTGCGATGGCTTAGATAAAATTTTTAAATTGGGGCTTTTTTGCCGCCGGGATATGTATTTTTTAAACGATAAACCATGATTAGCTTTTAGTGACCGGCAAAAATATTGATTAATCATTTTTTTAATCTTTGGGCGGTAAATTTGACCGGCAATAATTACTGTCATATTGGACAACAAATAATGGCGTTCTTTAAAATTAAGCAAGTCGCGATGGGTTAAATTCTCAATATTTTTTATCTCTCCACTAATTAACCTTCCCAGGGGGCAATTGCCATAAAGAGTCTGTTCAAATAAATTATCTATATAAATTAAAGGATTATCTTCATACATTTTTATTTCTTCAATAATAACCCCCTTTTCTCTGGTAAATTCTTTGGGGTCAAACAATGAATGAAACAATATGTCGGAAATAATTTCTAATCCCAGGGACAAAAATCTTTTATCTAATTTAATCCAATAGGCAGTAATGTCTTTGGCCGTGAATGCATTATACTCGGCCCCCAGCGCATCAAGCTCACGAGCAATTAATAAATTGGCTGGCCGTTTTTTTGTTCCCTTAAACATCATATGCTCAATAAAATGCGCCACTCCATTAATTCTCTTATCCTCGTATCGGGATCCCGCCTTAACGAAAACTAAAATAGTCACCGCCTGAGTATTTTTCACAGGAACAGTGATTAGGGTTGGACCATGAGATAATTTGTCTATAAAATACATAGAAATTAAATAATAATTTTCAATTTTCAATTTTTAATTTTCATTTAATTCCTTAATGATTCAATGTTTAAACATTAAGACATTAGAAATTATTGATTTTTTCGTTGTATTAGTGTGTTTGTATTCGTTTAATTCGTGTTTGTTCCTACTGCGACAAGGGCAATCTAATCGGCGGCTCACCGCGCTTACTGCCGGTTTTCTGGATTGACGGCACTTTTATATGAACAGCCGGAAAATGATAAATGGTGGCCAGCTCTTCAATATTAAGAATGAAATTCTTAGCCCCGATAAAACGACTTCTTGTCTTATAGGCGCGCATTAAAAGAGTTTGTTTCTTGGCTAATCGTCTCGCGCCAAATAACATAGGCTTGCTGGTTTTAGCTTTGTCGTCGGGCTTAAATCCATTAAGATCCAGGGTGTTAAATTGATTAATAGACCCCAGAAATCCTACCACGCCTCGATTTTTGAAGAAAACCTCCTTGCGCGCCACATAAACAGCTCTATATTTTACCTTAAAGCTGATCTTGCTGGTTTTTTTCTGAATTGCCTCAAGGCCCTTTTTATCGCCTGGAGATAAATTAGTTGCTTCTTTTTTTCCTTCTTTTTTCTCAGCCGCGCCCCCGGTTGATAAAGCGCTCCCCATAGCGCTTAAACCATCCAATAAATAGTCACCAACATTTTTTTGGACGGATATTTTAATGCCCAACATTTTATTAACAAAATTATCGGCCCTCTTTTTCCAATCATTATTAATGGGAGTTACAATAAATTGAGTCCATAAATGTTCACCAGCTCCCAACTTACCCATTAATTCCCATAATACTCCCAGTGGATCTTTTAATTCTTTACTCAACGAATGCTCAAATTCTGAATAGGTTCGAATGGGATAATAATCTTTGTTATATAAAATTAAATCACCAATCCAACAATCATATTCATCGTCCGGAAATATATCCGGTATGTCATTAACATAATCTTCAGCTTCCATTATTTCAGCGTCATAATAGGCACTATAAATGGCCGCCTCAATCATATCGCGAAACTGAACCGGGATGCGAATAAAATAACGAATTCTCCCCTCCAGACTAACCAATTCAAAAGAAAAATCTGGCTGTATATATCCCTTAAAATAAACATCAATCTTTGATCCGCCGGAACGAGTGCCGGCGAGCTGGGCAAACAATCTTTCAACCGCCTCAGGTCCTTGCTCGTTGTTTTTAGGAACATCAATGGTTAATAAAATATATTGTAAAGAGGCCAAAAATTTCTTTCTAATATGCATTAACCAATAATTCCAAATCCCTGAAATCAATAAAATCAAAATTACCACCCATCCGCCATAAATAAAAATATCCCACAATATCAAATATGGCGGCAACTCAAAAAAAGATAAAATTGACGACCAATCAAAGTCAAAGATTGATAAATCCGGCATAATGATGAGCTTAAAAGGATATAAATATTATAGCAAATCTATAAAAAAATGCCAATTGGTTGTTTTGTCGAAAGATAAGATTTTAATGGCCTTTCTTAACTATTATAAACCATAATCGTCTAAAGGTCAAATAAAAATTGGAATAAAAAAGAAAAACCGACCGCATTGGCGGTCGGTTCGATGTCTGTGCCTCCACTACTCAAGCGCTCCACGAAGGAGTACGCCGGGTGGCGACCAAGTTGTGAAGTCCTGCGAATTGAGTTGTTTAACCCAACGTAGGACGGCCTGATCTTCTTGGTATGGCGACTTGACCAGGGCCGAACAAACCTGCCGACGATACGTCGTAATGCCCTGCTCAAAGATGGACAGATATATTGTCCGCCGAGTTGCCGGTGCCTCTTGCAGCGCCACGGCTAGCTGAGCCAGCGAACGCCCCACCGTGTAGAACCAGTAGGCCGAGCTATGGACATCGCGATTCTCTCGAAAACCCTGCAGATCTCGGTCAAGCTCTTCTGCGCGACGCGGAAGGTTGAATGAATCACGGAGCAGATGGAGCTCGTCCTGGACCCACGGTGATTGGACCAGCGGGGGCTCGGGGTAGAGTCGGCCGGTAACGTTATTGTTCCCGAGACTGCTAGTCGGAGTCTTCGACCCGGTGCAGCCAACGAAGCTGAACAAGGCCACGACGATCAGACAGAAGAGACAGACGGCTTTCATAATTATACCTCCGGTTGTGTCACTTGACCGATGGCCTAGTGACGGGTTTGCGGTCATCTTTCTGCAATCACATTTATATATTATAGCACATTTTTAGTGATTTGTCAACCCCATCCGCTTAATTTATCAACAATGGCTGTCTTTAAAATTCAATTGATTGTCTTTTAATTCTGAGGCATCAAGATAAGTGTGGGCGCTAACGGGGTAAAGCCCAAAAAATTAAATCCGGCCGAGATGGCCGGATTTAATATCTAAATTCATTATCCTTTATTCTAGATTCTATTTTCTACGTTCTATTTTCTACTCTTGTTTCTTCTCTTCGTACTCCCCTTCAATCGGTCCTTGGTCCTTTGGTTTTTCCTCTTTAGGTGGCTCTTGGCTAGCTTGGCCAGATTGCCCCTGCGGTTGACCATACATGGCCGCGCCAATCTTTTGAATTACATCGCCCAATTCTTGAATGGTCTTTTTAATTATTTCTATGTCCGTACCGTCTTTAACTTTTTTTAATTCGGCGATTTTGTCTTCCACTGGTTTTTTATCTTCCGGTTTCACCTTATCTCCAGCGTCCTTGAGCGCCTTCTCAGAAGTATAGACCAAGGTATCGGCCTGATTTCGTAATTCAATTAATTCTTTTTTATTGCGATCTTCGGTGGCAAATTGCTCAGCTTGCTTTTTCATTTTCTCAATTTCCTCTTTAGAAAGCGCCGAAGTATCTTTAATGGTAATGTGTTGAGAACGATTAGTGGCCTTATCTTTAGCGGTCACGGTTAAAATGCCATTAGCGTCAATGTCAAAGATAACTTCCACCTGAGGAATGCCCCTGGGTGATGGCGGAATGCCGTCTAACAAGAAGCGTCCCAAGGTACGATTATCACTGGCCATAGGCCGCTCGCCCTGCAAGACATGAATTTCTACCGAGGTCTGATTATCGGCCGCCGTAGAGAAAACCTGTGACTTAGAGGTGGGAACCGTGGCGTTACGATCAATCAAAGGGGTACGAACTCCACCCAAAGTTTCAATGCCCAGGGTTAAGGGCGTCACATCTAACAACAACACATCTTTCACCTCGGTTTCACCGGCTAAAATCGCGCCTTGAACAGCTGCGCCCATGGCCACGCATTCCATCGGATCAACGCCACGGGCGATCTTGTCGCCAAAAATGTTGGCAATGAACTTCTGCACCATCGGCATTCTGGTTGGTCCACCGACTAAAATAACTTTTTCAATATCTGTCGGATTTAATTTAGCGTCGCCCAGCGCCTGCTCCACAGAATGGCGACAACGCTCCACAATCGTTTTGACCAATTCTTCTAATTTGGCTCGGGTAATCTTCATTAATAAATGTTTGGGTCCGTCATGGGTGGCCGTTACAAACGGCAAATTAATTTCGGTTTCCAGAGTCGACGATAATTCAATCTTAGCTTTTTCGGCCGCTTCTTTAACTCGCTGCATGGCCATCTTATCATTACTCAAATTAACACCGGAATCTTTTTTAAATTCACTAATAACATGGTTAACCACCACTTCATCCATATCAGTACCGCCAAGCTGCGTATCGCCCGAAGTAGACAAAACCTCAAACACGCCTTGGCCAAAATTCATAATCGTCACGTCCAGCGTACCGGCGCCAAAATCAAAAATTAACACTTGCTGATCTTTCTGACCAGATTTGTCCAAGCCATAGGCTAAGCTGGCCGCGGTTGGTTCATTGACCAAACGCACTACTTCCAGTCCGGCAATCGCGCCCGCGTCTTTAGTGGCTTGACGTTGGGCGTCATTAAAATAAGCCGGCACAGTAATGACCGCTTTTTCTATCTTTTCGCCCAAAAATAATTCCGCATCTTTTTTGACCTTTTGCAAAATAAAGGCAGAAACTTGCTGCGGCGTATATTCTTTACCGAAAATTTTATATTTAAAGTCAGTGCCCATTTTTCTTTTGGCCGCGAAAACCGTACCCTCGGGATTAGCCACGGCCTGACGTCGGGCTGGTTCGCCCACCAGTAGCTCTCCTTCTTTGGTAAAAGCCACATAAGATGGAAAGGCCTTTCCGCCAACCAAAGTCGTACCTTCGGCCGAAGGAATCATTTTCGGTTTGCCGGCTTCCATATAGGCCGCCGCTGAATTAGATGTACCGAGATCAATACCTATAATCTTTGCCATATGTTTATGATTACAACTTAATAATATAAAGATTCAAAAGACACCTTAATTTTCAATTTCCAATTTTTAATTTTCATTTAATTCCTTAATGATTCAATGTTTAAACATTAAGACATTGAAAATTCAATAGAAATTTAACATTAGAAATTAGAAATTATTCTATAATCACCTTGGCTGGTCTAATAACTTTATCATTCATCTTATAACCAGGTTGTATTTCTTCAACAATTATCCCCTTGTCTCCTTTCTTCTCTACCACTTCATGCTCATCAACGTTAAACTTTGCTCCGCCAGTTGGCCGATTAATTCTTTCCACGCCCTGGGCTTTTAAAAAATTCTCCAATTGTTCTTTGATTTTTAAAACTCCTTTTGCCCAATCATTGTTTTTTAAATTTTCCGGTAAATGCTTTATTGATTCATCAAAACCATCTAAAATAGCAATGAGATGCAAAATTAATTCTAAATTAGCAAACC
>Ga0268276_1000692_pt1 | contig 37890 bp, 41 predicted proteins | sample saktaG_4_FD_190145 | JGI IMG/M metagenome (GOLD analysis project Ga0268276, IMG submission 190145) | Saline water microbial communities from Sakinaw Lake, British Columbia, Canada - sak_2010_1_5_45m | ecosystem: Environmental > Aquatic > Non-marine Saline and Alkaline > Saline ...
CAAATAGGGAAAAACAGCAATTGAGTAGACTTATGACAATTAAAGAAGACTCTATGGATTATGAAGTTGTTGTACAAAATGTGGATTTTTTGGTAGATATGTTATACAAACAGGTGATTGATTTGAAAAAGAAATTCAGAACAATTTCTTTAATTGTTATTACTGATAAAATGGAAACAATCACAAAATCTAGGACAAAAACTAGTGATATTGAATCAGTTGATGAATTAAACGAAATTTCAAGAGAATTATTAAAATCTTTTTTGAATGAATCAAGTGCTTATATTAGAAGAATTGGTGTTAAAGTTTCAAATTTTGAAGAAAATACTGGATTTCAAAAGAAATTATTTGATTATTAGTGTGTTAGCATTAGAAAAAAGTTGTTGATTTTATGGATAATAAAAGAAGAGCAAAAGCTCTTAAACAATTGAAAATGCTGAAACTATCCTCCTCAAAAATGAGGCTTGCTGCCGAACAATGGGATAAACCCTGGAAAATTCTTATTGCAACTGCAATGTCTGCACAATCAAGAGATGAAATAACAATTAAAATCGCCACTGCTTTGTTCAAGGAGTACCCTTCATTAAGAAAATTAGCTAATGCTAAATATATTGAAATATTATTTGTGTTAAAAAGTTTAAATTATAACAAAACAAAAGCCACAAATATTACTAAGTGCGCAAAGATTTTAGTTAATGATTATGGATGCAAAGTCCCACTAAATTTTGAAGACTTGATTATGTTGCCTGGGGTCGGTAGAAAGACAGCTAATGTATTTTTGTCTGAAATGGGTTTAGATACAATTGGAATTGATACGCATGTAGCATATATTTCAAATAAATTAGGGTGGGCAAAAAGTAAATCTTCTGAAAAGATTGAATCTAGTTTAAAACACTTATTTCCTAAAAGATATTGGAAAAAGATTAATCCTATTCTCGTCAGATTTGGAAAGACCTACACAAGTCGGAAGAAGAAGGATAAACTTTTGGGCAAAATACTTGCTGTTTGTTAATTATTTGCTATTTTTTATATTTTTAATTATGCATAATTCATTAAGTAAAAAGTGTTTTTTTGAAGAAGTAAACCCTATTTTGCTATTATAATTAATAAAATTTGTTTTTCTATAAATATCAAAATAATATCTGTTTTTTTCATTTTTTCTATAAATTTTTATATCTCCTGTTGTGATATCAAAATCTTTTAAAAAAATTTTAAACTGGTTTAATGTTTCTTTGTTATCTTGAAATAAACGAATGCTTTGTGATAGCTTTCCTACGCTGCCTTCGTCATCATAAAATGCACGTATTAGTCCTTTTTTGAATTCTTTATTACTAGTTTTTATTGTTGAAGTAATTTTTTTCTTATGCCCTATAACAAAATCTTTAAAAATAAAATTTAAAATTTGGCCACAAGCTGTTGGATAAAAAAGTCCACAACTTCTTCCTTCGATTAGCTCATCTATGCTATTAATTCTTTTGTCCCATTGAGTATTGCCGAAATCAGGTGCTTTTTGCATCCAAATTCTTGGGTCAACTCCAAAAATAAGTTTCATGTGGTCTCTAAATTCTTTTAATAGTTCTTTGTTTGAATTTGAGAAAAATACTTGTTGATATTTGGCATCAATTGAGCCATCTCCTAATATGTGTCCGACTATTGAGCCGAGTTTTTTGTCCATTTTGATTGGAAAATTTATTTTTATTTCGCCTCCGCCATTTCTTCCAGCTTTTATTGAAATAATATTTGTTTCTATGGTTTTCCAATTTTGATTAGATAATTTTATTATTTTTATTAATTTTTCTAAAGGGATTGTTCTTTTGCCTGTTGTCCAACCATAGATTGTTAGGCAAGCATTAGTATTTTTTGTTAGTTTCATGCCTAAAAATTGAATTAGTTTTTTGTTTAAGTGTGGGCTAGGATCATTAATAGCATTAACAAGTAGGTCTTTTAGAAATTGTGGATTTATTTTTACGTGAAAATGCCTTAATTCATTACAAATATCAACCAAATTTATATTTTCTTTTTGCATATTTTATTATGTTTCAAACAATTTTTAAGTGTTTGTATTACTCATGTCTATTGACTATAAATATCACATGGAAGAGCTATTTGTACTGCAAGAAAACCCAAATGTAGTGCTTGTTTTTTGAATAAAAATAAACTTTGCCCTAAAATTGGGGTTAATTAGCGAAGTATTGCACTTGCATGATAAGGAATATAAATACATATGAATATGGTTTCATCTATTGGTTGTGGTTTAGAATGGTTGCAAAAAAAGTTTCAAAAAAAGTAAAAAAGAAAATTGTTTTAACTAAAGCAAAAAAGCTTGCAAATGCTTCTATTCCATCTAAATTAGTTAATTCTAAAAAAAAGTCTGATACAATCAGCGGTCCAATAAAAAGAAATGATTTGCTTGGTGATATTATTTCAAAATATCCTGAAGTTACTCCTGTTTTGGCCCAATCAGGTCTTCATTGTATTGGGTGTCACGTTTCAGTAAGTGAAAGTTTGGAAGATGGTTGCTCAGTTCATGGTATGAATAATAAGGAAATTGATGAACTGGTTGAAAGTGCAAATAAGAGAATAAATGAATTTGAAGTAATGCCAAAAGTTACTTTTACAAAAAATGCAGTGCTTGAATTAATTAAAAGAAAAACCACTTCAAATAAAAAATATGTAAAAATAGTAAATTCATTTGGTGGGGAATTTGATTTTGATACAAGTGATACAAAAGAAGAGGGTGAAGTGTTAGTTGCTGCCACTTCTGGTGGGGAAGTTATTGAAATATTGTTATTTGCCCCGATTGAAAGAATGTTAAGGGGCGTAGAAATTGATTATGATTCAAAATTGAAAGATTTTGCAGCGAAAAGAAAGTAATTATTCGCTATCTTTGTTTTGTATGTATCTTGCAGCAGTATGGGCAGCTATAGCTCCTTCTCCAACGCAAGTTGCTATTTGGTTTAATTCTTTTTTAATGCAATCTCCGCAAGCAAATATTCCTTTTTTGTTTGTTTCCATTGATTCATTTACAATTATTTTTCCATTCTCTTCCTTATCAACACTTACAAATTCAGTATTTGGTTCAGTTCCAACAAAAATAAATGATCCGCTTAAATTTAGTGTATTATTATTTCCTTTATCATCCTTGTAATTTATTCCTTCAAGCATTGCACTACCAAAAAACTCAACTATTGTTACTCCTAATTTAATTTTAACTCCTTTCTCTTTGAGTTGGTTTTGTTTTGTAGAATCAGCAGTTAATTCTTTCTTTGGGCTTAGTAAAAATACTTCCTCTGTAACTCCTGCTAAATAAATTGCTTCTTCCGCAGCTCTACTATCAGATCCAATAACACAAACTTTTTTTCCTTGGTACATTGGTCCGTCACAAGTTGCACAAAAATGAACTCCTTTATTCAAGTATTGTTTTTCTCCTTTAACATTAAGCCATTTGCTTTTTGCCCCAACTGAAACAATAACAGAACTTACTTTTATTGTCTTTCCGCTCAGGATAATTTCCTTCTCTTTATCATTATCTTTTATTTCTAAAACCGTATCAAGTTCAACTTTTGCGCCAGCTTTTTCTGCTTGCTCTTGAAACTTCATCATTAATTCCATTCCGCTAATATCCATAAACCCTGGGTAATTTTGTACACTTCCTGCCCAAGAAGCTGTTCCGCCAATAATTCCTTTTTCAATAATAACAGTTTTCAATCCGTAACGTGCACAGTAAAGTCCAGCAGTAAGCCCAGCTGGACCTGCTCCAATTATTGCAACGTCATAATCAGTCATTATATCTTCCCTTAGTGAATTAGAAAGGAGGGTTTTATATTCCTTTTCATGAGTTTTCACTTTCTTTTGCCTTTTAGTAAAGTATTTAATATAGTCCAGCATAATTTTAGTATGGTTACAAAGAAAGATTCATTTTTAGATGCTGCAAAAATTGCTGCAGAACTTGAGGCTGAAAATAAGAAAAGCTCAATTCAAAACAGTTCAAATACCACTAAAAATAATTCTTCAAAAGAGGTTCTAGTTGAAAAGAAACAAATTATTCTTAAGAAAAATGTATCAAAAAAAGCATCAAAAAAAGGATCTTTGAAAAAATTTCCTAAATCAAAGAAAACTTATTCAAAGAAAATGCTTGATGATGTAACAAGTCAGCCAATTGTAATAGAAAAAACAACTACAACTACTACTACTTTGACTCCTTCTGATGAAGTTAAAATTGAAGATAATTTAGATTCTAAATATGATGAAAAAGTAGTTTCTCCGTTTAAGGGTGGATTAATTGAAATTCTTGGTGGCGGATTAATGGTTTTAATTGGACTTGAAATTCTAATAGTTATAATATTATTTATTCTTTGGATTCTTTAAGAATTAATTTTTTTTTAAAGAGTTCATTTTCTTAAAAAAATCCATCCAACTACTATTCCCATTACTAGTGATAATAGAATACTCATTGCGTAAAATTCTTGAGTAATTTCGTTTTTCTCTTGCATCATTGTTCTAGCTTCCACTATGCTTGCAGCAGCAATTGGTGTTTCATCAGCAACTGATTTAGAAAGCAATGGTGTGCCCATAATTAAATTAGTTTGATTTTCAATTGATGCATCCGTGCTTTGAGTTAATGCTCCTTGGAATAGTCCCATTGAAAGCATCATTATTATTCCGCCAATTGCAAATACTCCAAAACAAAGTACAATTAAGACTTTTACTTCTTCCATCAAACTAGGTGAAATTATTTGTTTTCCTTTTTGTGTTAACTCATAGTATTTCCATTTTCTTCCTTCATCCATTTGTTTAATTAATTCTGCATTCACCAAAATATCGCAGTGCTCTTTTATTGTAGAATTTCCTAAATCAAGTTTTTGGCTTAGTTCGCTTAAAGTTCTTCTTCTTTCGTTTAAACTCTTCATTATACTAATTCTAGAATCAGCAGAAAGTGCCTTAAAACTCTTATCATCAAGAACAATTCTTCCATCCATACTAATTACCTGTATTTAGTTGTTTTAATCATTATGCTTTATTTTCGGTGCTTTCCGTGTTAGGAATTATTTTAACAATTGCAGTAAATATTAGTCCAGCTAAATTCTTTATTAATAGGTTTTCAATAAAAATGAATAAAATAAATGCGCTAATAGGGTAAATAATGAACGCATATTGTGCCATTGTGGTAAGAAAAGGGAATTTATTGAGTAGTTCTGTTCCAAAATCAATTTTTTGGTTTTTCAATCCATCAGAAACCTGCTTTTTGAAGTCGTCTCCTGCATATGCTTGTTTGTATGCTAAAAGTTTTTGTTTGAAATTAATTGCATCATTTGAACCTGAATTTATCATATTTTTCATTTCTTCCTGATCAAGCATTAAATCAATTGTGTTTACTTGGTTTGTTGAAATTGCACCTGCTAATTGGAGTGATATTTGGTCACTCAAACTTAGTGTTCCGTCTCCAACTGTAACTGAAAGTACTTGAGGGACAAATTCATTTTGCAAAGTAGTTGCTTGAGTTATTGAAATAAATAGCAGAACTAAAAAGAAAGTTGCTCCAATAACTAAAATAAAATTGCTTGAAGCATATGCTCCTGCTCTAAGAATTGGGAAGATTTTAAGTTCTCTTGATTTTTTTAAAGATAAAAAGCAAATAGGTATTGCAAATAATCCTACAATTAAAGGAACAAAAAACGAGGTTAAATTTAATCCTAATGTTAGAATTAGTACTGCAATAAGGTAAGCGGGCATACTAATCATGTATGCTTTTTTCAATTCATAAAAAGACCCTATGCTTAATAGTATTCCTAGTCCGATTGATGTACAAATACAGAAAAACAAAAAGTTTAGTGTCATTATTGAATTCATCAAAGAAATCATATTTATTGTCAAAAAGGAATTTAGGGTAATTTTAGTTAGTGAAAAGAAATATCCTCCCATTACAAACGAAACACAAAACGCTAAAGCAAAAAGTACTCCTGGGATTGGGTTTTCCATTCTTAAATAAAGTATTTTTAGTATATATGTTTTTCTTTTAGGGTAATCAAGAGTTAAAATATAAAATTTTATTAATTATTTTAGATAAAATCCATAGTGTGCATTTAAGTACTAGACTATTACATATTATATAGAAAGTGAATTAAATATGCCTAAAGCTGCTAACTATTCTGATGAAGAAATTTTACTCGCATTAATTTGGAGCATACCTAAAAAAATGACTAAAGGTCAAATTGGTAGACTTTTAGGGATTAAATCAGCCGGACAGAAGCACTGGCGCGAACGGTTTGAGAGACTTGTTGAAAAAAAACTTCTTTGTGTTGAAAAACTTGATGCAGGGGATTTGTTTTCTGGTTCTCCGATTTTAAAATATTATCTTACTGAATCAAATATAGAAATGATTTGGAGACAATATTTTATTGATTATGATGAAAGACATAATCTAGTTCATGATCCATTTATTACTCCTTTTTCTGCAGGGATTTGGAATGTAACTAGTTCTTCAGAATTTTCAAAATTAGTGGGTTCAAAGTTTAATTATTATTTTCTTTCTGCAAAAAACAATTTGGGTGCAGTTAAGTCTTCAGAAGCTATAAAGTTATTGAATAAGGAAAAGGTTTGGAAAGTAATGGATGCTGTTCTTTCAATTGCTTGGAAAACGGAAGCTTATAGAAGAAAGCCTGTACTTACTGATACTTTAACCATGGAGCAAAAAAAGACTTACAAAGTAATAACTACTCTTTTTGATGAACAAACCAAGATTCATCCTGATGATTATAAAAAATTCTGTGTTTTGTTTGAAAAAAATTTCAAATATTACATTTAATTTTTTCAAAAGTTTTTATTCTGGTCGAAAACAGGGATTTGTAGTCGTTTTAGTTGTTTTTAGTCTAATTTTCTAATTTTTTTAAAAATTAATTTTAGTGCGTTTTAAACCGGTGCCTATATAACAACATACTACCATATACATTACTAATAGGTTAGTATATTTATAATATTTAATAATAAATATACCCTCCAATCACATTCGTAATAGATTGTGAAGTTTTGATCAAAGGGGTTGGAAAAATGTGTAGTTTATTTAATAAAAATGTATTCGGATTGTTATTGGGACTTCTTCTCATTGTTTCAATGGCATTTGCTGCAAGTCCTGCAGTAGTAGAATTAGGGACTGCACAAGATTATATTATATTAGCAAAATCAGGGATATCTGCAACAGGAACAACTTTTATTAATGGGGATATTGGAGTAAGTCCAATTGATAGTACTGCAATAACGGGTTTTGGGGCTTTGCCTTTAGATCCAACAGGTCAGTTTTCAACATCTGTTTTAGTTAGTGGAAAAATTTATGCTAGTGATTATGCAAGTCCAACTCCTACAAAATTGGGGGTTGCAATAGGTGATATGCAAACAGCTTATACTGATGCACTTTCAAGACCAACTAGTGTTCTTAATATTGGAACTGTTGCTGGAGAAATTGGCGGATTAACACTTGCTTCGGGAGTTTATACATTTAATGGAGATAGTAGTAATGTTCTAATATCAACTGATTTAGTATTAAATGGAAATTCTAGTGACGTTTGGATATTTCAAATACCTGGGACTTTTAATTTAGCTAATGGTATAAAAGTTAATTTAAGTGGCGGCGCAATAGCAAAGAATGTATTTTGGGCAGTAAATGGAGCAACAACACTTGGGACTAATTCTGTTTTACAAGGGACTGTACTTGATGCAACTAGTATTGCAATACAAACTGGTGCAACATTAAATGGAAATGCATTAGCACAAACTGCAGTAACTTTGCAATCAAATTCAATTAATGATACAACATTACCAATAATTACTCGAATTGGGGCTGTTAATGTTAATGTTGATTTTAATTCAAGTTATATTGATGCAGGTGCAACTGCTTTTGATAATGTTGATGGTAATTTAACTAATTCAATAGTAACTTTTAATGATGTTAATACATTAGAAGTAGGAAATTATTTAGTAACTTTTAACGTAACTGATTTGAGTGGAAATAAAGCTATTCAAGTTGCAAGAACTGTAAATGTGTTAGATTCAAATAAACCTTTAATAATTTTAAATGGTTTTGATGTTAATGTTGAAATTAATTCAATTTACATTGATGCTGGTGCAACTGCATATGATGTTGTTGATGGGAATTTGACGAGTTCGATAGTAACTGTTAATCTAGTTAATACAGCAGTTTTAGGGATGTATACAGTAACTTATGATGTTAATGATTTGAGTGGAAATCAAGCGTTTCAAGTTATAAGAAAAGTAAATGTAATTAGTTCAATAATCCTGGATGCAAATGTGCCAATTATATCATTGATTGGGTCTGATGTTAATTTATTTTATGGATCAATTTACGTTGATGCTGGCGCAACTGCATTTGATGTTGTTGATGGTAATTTAACTAGTTCAATAAGTATTTTTAATAATGTTAATACATTTTTAGTTGGAACTTATGTTGTAACTTATGATGTTAATGACTTAAGTGGGAATAAAGCTATTCAAGTAACAAGAAAAGTAACTGTTCTTGAACATGGATTTAATTTAATTACGAATCCATTAAACCCTAATCAATTTGGGTGGTTCAAAGCGCCAGTTATAGTTAGCTTTGCGCATGATGCAAACACTCAAATAAGATTTTGTAGAAGTGATTCTTTAAATGGAACAAGTTGTTTAAAGAAAAATCCTCTTTGGAGTATTGATAATAATACAGTTCCAAGAAATATTCCTAAATTAGCTCAAGATTATAATATATACTTAACAAGTATGACTTTCTCTCTTGATGCTAATAATTATATAAAATATTTCGCAGTAAGCGGAAATGATATAGTTGAAGATGTTAATACAGAAAATGCGATTGTACATTACATTGCAATAGATAAAACTTCTCCCTCTCCTCAAATGTTTTACACAGTAGCTTATGCTCCTGATTCGTATAGAGGAATATCAATGAGTACCGTATTCCCTTATCCTATAAAAACAACTTCAGGATTAATACTTGCAAAATTAAGTTTAACTCCGACAGGGCTTGATGCTCTTTCGGGAATAAATTATTGCCAAGTTAACTTTGAATATGCGTTTGATCAAAATAACTGGGGTTCAAAATTAAATTTAGAACAGGCAATGCATTTGTCTTACAGATACCCTACAGTAGGTGCAAAAGTAATTGCTGTATTATGTGTGGATAATGCCGATAATAACAAAATGTGGCTTTCAACTTCAGTTCCATTTTATCATGTAACTGTAGTAGATACTAACTATCCAGTAAGTACAATTTTGTTAACAGCAAATCCAAATCCATTGAATTTGAACAGTGATTATAATTTAATTTACTCTGCTCCGGATGGAAATGCATTGAAGAGTGTAATGTTTAATGTTGATGGAATTAATTATTCGTTTGACATTAATGCAATAAAGAATTTGGATGGAACGTTTTATGCAACAATTACTCTTGATTCAAATAGAATGAATGGTTTAGTAAATGTAACTGCGAAAGTAACTGATAATTCAAATTTTGTAGAATACATTTCAAATGATTTTAATTCAGTAAAAGATGCAACAGAAATTAGTTTACTTGCATCAAATTTAACTCAGACAAGCGTGTCATTTGATTTAAATTCGAATAACTTAGTTGATGTACAATTAAGAACGGATATAAATTGGATTGACTTTGTTGCAGATTTTAATAATCAAACTCTTGCAGTTTGGGATTTGAATGAATTGAGTCCAAGTACTGCATATACATATTACGTTTTGTCTTTGGATGAGAATCAAAATAAAATTGTAAATACAATTTCATTCACAACTTTAGCAATTATTCCAACACCAACTGGTGGTGGAGGAAGAAGAGTTGGTGGACCATTAGTTATTCCTCTTGTAGTAACTCCTATAGTAGAAACTGGTCCAACAATCCCAGAAACAGTAAATACTGATAATACTGGTGGAAATACGCCTGCATTAGAAGTAGCTAATGTAAATATTGAAGCTACAACTAATCCAGCAACTGGGGCATTTGGTTTAACTGGAAATGATAGTAATAATTCGCAAGTAAGTCCAACAGGATTATTTGGTTTAGGTATGCCAAATTTCTCTTGGGTTTGGCTTCTTTTGTTAATCCCTGCAGCAATGTTTGTTATTGCTTCACAAAGGATTAAGACTCAAAGAGAAGAAGCAGAAGATGAAAAGAAAAGAAAACGAGATGAAGAGTTAGCTAAAAGATTAAATAAAAAATAAAAGTTATTTTAATCACAGCAAGGGTGGCACAAGAGTCACTCAAATAAGCAGGAAGAATTCTACTCGCCAGTAGAGTTTTTCCTGTTCTATGTTTTGAGTACGAAAAAAGAATTATTTGGAGCTTAAGAAAAGAAGGTTTGAGATTTAGGGATTACATTTAAAATTTAAAAATTTGATTTTAAAAATTAAAAAATTATGAATAGTATTTGAAAGTTGAGATGTGTGGTAAATATGAGTATTTTTAAAGAACAAAAAGTTAGTGCAATTAGAGTTGCACGTATTGCAAAAATCCTTGTTAAATATGGGTTCATTTCCGTTGCGGAAGATATTGGGATAAGAAATAAAATTCCTTTCCTTCCAAAAAAACAAACTAACTTAGTTAATGAACTTGATGTTCACCAAAGAACAAAAATGCTTCTTGAAGATTTAGGGCCAACTTTTGTAAAACTTGGTCAAATACTTAGTACTAGGCCTGATTTAGTTGGTGTAAAATTATCTAATGAATTATCTAGCTTGCAAGGTTCAGTTAAACCTTTTAGTTACGCTGAAGTTGAAAGTATATTTGAAAGTGAATTTAACAAATCAATTGGATCAATGTTCAAATCCTTTGATCGTACTCCTTTAGCCTCCGCTTCTCTTTCACAGGTTCACAAAGCAGTAACTAATGAAGGAAAAATAGTTATTGTAAAGGTACAAAGGCCAAATATTACTGATAAAATTCATCAAGATATTCAAATAATGCATTACATTGCAAGACTTGCTGAGAGGCGAAATCCTGATTTGAAGCAATTTAGGTCTCCTGAGATTGTTGAAGAATTTCAACGAAGTTTAGATAAAGAACTTAATTTTAGACTCGAAGGAAAAAACATTGAACGATTTGAGACAATGTTCAAAGGGGATTTAAAAGTTGTAATTCCTAAATATTTTGAAGAATTATCATCAAGTAAGATTTTAACAATGAGTTTTATTCCTGGTGTTCCACTTACAGAAATCATTGCAGGAAAAACAATCAGGGGTTTGAATAAACCTTTAATTGCAAAAACTTGTGCTAACGCGTATTTCAAACAATTATTAGAGTTTGGATTCTTTCATGCTGATTTACACCCTGGCAATATAATTGTTATGGAGAAAAATAAAATTGCTTTTGTCGATCTTGGAATGGTTGGTTGGTTAGAACAAAACCAAATTGATGATCTTTCAAGATTGTTCATGAACTTAATTGATTGTGATGTTAGTAATATTATAATTCAATTAACTGCTATGGATTTAATTAGTGAAAATGTTGATTTGATTAGTTTAAGAGAAGACATTTCTGATTTGATGGAAAGCTATTATGGGCTTGACATTAAGAAAGTGAATTTAGGTAAATCCGCAACAGAGTTAATGGTGTTATTGACAAAGCACAAGATAAGAATTCCTAAGGAATACACAATGTTAAGTAGATCACTTTTATTAGTTGAAAGTTCTGCTGAAGCACTTGATCCTAATTTTAGTGCTATAGATATATTCAGACCATATTTGATTAAAATGGTAACAAAGAATTTTACTCCTGAATCAATTATTAACAGATTAAAAAGTAAAATTTTTGATCTTGATTCTTTATCACGAACAGTTCCAAAAAGCATTAGAAAAATTTTGGGTGTTATTGAAACTGGGAAAATAAAACTAGAATTTGAACATAAGAATCTGAATCTTTTTGCTGATGAACTTGGTCACATAATGAACAAACTTACTATTGCAATAATTCTTGCAGCAATAATAATGGGTTCAGCAGTTGCAATGGTTGCAAGTAATAATATAAGTGTTTATGGATTGCCCACTCTCTCGGTATTAGGCTTTATTGTAGCTTTAATACTCGGATTTTTATTTGTGGCATTTTCGTTAAAAAGTATTGTGAGGTAATGTTATGGTAAATAAACAAATTTTGAATAAAAAAGAATTGGATAATATGGTTGAACAAGCAACAAAACTTGGAATAGGTGTAGCTATTGTAAGTAAAGAAGCTCTTGAAAAGTTAATTAAAAAAATAAGTAAGGATAATGGAGTTTCAGAAAAAGAAGCAAAACACGCATTAACGCAATTAATTATTGAATCTCAGAAAAGAGAAAAACAACTTCATGCAAAAGTTAAAGCAGTGATTAAGAGTGCTAAAGCAAGTAGTCCGGTTGTTTTGAAAAAAGATATGGTGAAATTAAAAGCAGAAATAGCAATGCTAAAAGAAAAATTAGCTATGAAAAAGAAAAAATAATTAAAAAAACATGAGGTGTTTTAAAATGAGTAATGGAAAAGACAATGTGATTTTAGATAGAAAATTTAAAGAAAGAATGGCACACAAAGTAAATGATTTTCAAGAAGAAGTGCACGACGATGTAGTTAATGCAAAAAATTATTTGTCTCAAAAAAATAGTGAATTTGAAATTATGGTAAAAGATCACCCTAAGTCTTTTGTCGCAGGAGCATTTGTTGGAGGATTTATTGTAGGGACTCTGTTTTCAAAGGTGAATAAATGAGTTTTTTTGAGTCTGCCCTGAATTTTATTGAAGGTATAAAAAGTGTTGTAGATTTTTCAAAAGTAGTTCAAGGGACAATATCAAATTCTATATCTGGGGGTATTGAAGTTGGATTCAATAATATAAAGAAGTCTTTTGAGAGAACAATACTAAGAGTTTTGCTTTTGGGGATAGGATCATATTTTGTGATATGGGGATTAGCAATATTTATTGATAATTTTTTGCCTTACCCTGGGTTAGGGTATGTATTAGTTGGAGGATTTTTTGGAATATTATTCTTAATTTTTTTTCAAGAGAAAGAAAAATTATGATTAGTTATTAGAATTAAAATTATAAAAATTAAAATAAAAAATATTTTATCCTGAGGTGGTAAATATGAAAGAAATTAGAGAAACAAATAAAGCGTATAATTCTGGCATAAGAATTAATGAGTTAAAAGGGAAAAAAGTAATGGCTTTGAATGGAACAGAAGTTGGAAAAATTACTGAAATTAGATTAGATCCAAAATCATTCAATTTAGATGGGATTGAAATGGACCGAGGGTTTTTTGCTCTTGATACATTCATTGGAAGAAATTATATAGAATCTTTAAGTGATGAAGGAGCAGTACTAAACATGACTCCTGTAACGGATTACAAAGGATTACATGTAATGGATTCAACTGGAAAAGAAGTAGGTAAAGTAAAAGAAATTCGAACAGAAGGAAATACTAATAATATTTCTGCAATTGTTGTTGGGACTGGATTACTCAATAATGATGTAATTTTTTCAAAATCTGATGTGAAAAGTGTAGGGGATAGCATCCTGTTGAATAAAGTTTTTGACGCAGATGCAGTAAAAGTTGGCGGACAAGCTAAGTAAATATGGGGTGAGGGGATGAGTAAATTTATTCATCTTCTTACAATTTTTTTAAAAAAATTGGGGTATGGTAATATGAATAATTTGGAAAAAATTAGTGTTACTGCAAAAAATGAAGTAGAAAGTATGAGACCATTAATTGGGGCTCTAATGTTGATTTTTGGGATAGGGTTGATATTATTTTCTAATTGGGGTGGCGGAATTAACGCTGCAAATATTATACTCGGTTTACTTTTAGGGATATTTGGGGTAAGTATATCCTTGAGTGGAAGAAACGAAAGTTCTCCTAATTCTGAAAGGGAAGAAATAACCCAATCTTCAAAAGAAAATAAAAGAACTTTTAATAATCACGTGACTATTGTAGAAGAAGTTGTTACAAGAAAAGTAAAAGATGAAAATATGTGAGGTTATTTGAATGAGTGAAAATAAAGAAAATGCTAATGAAGAAACTGAAACACAGGTTCATAAGTTAACAAGAACTATTTTAGCTGATGGAAAAAGACAGGTTCATGAGGAAGAAGAAACAAAAAAGACAATAACAATTGAAAAAAATATTAATAAAAATTTTAAAGAAAATGAAGAAGATAAAGAAGATGAGGGTGAAGAAGAAAAAGTTAAAGAAACTACTAAAGAAGAAGTAAAAGATGATGGAAGTAGACGGGATTATTAATTATTTAAAATAAATTTTAAAAAAATAAAAGGGGGAAGAATATGGTTGAAATCTTAATATTGGGGCCAATAATAACAATTGCGTTACTAATAATAGTAATTTTCATTGCGTTGAAGATGGGTAAAGCTTTGGGATTATTGATAGTAAATAGTGTAATTGGATTAATTATGTTGTGGCTTGTAAATTTATTGCCAATAGTTAATGTTACAATAAATCTTTGGAGTATACTAATTGTTGCCATTGGGGGAGTTCCTGGGCTAATTTTGTTAGTAATACTTGATTTATTGAAAATTGCATTTTAGTAATCTAATTGAATTATTTTAAAAAAGTTTAAAGTAAAAAAATTAAAGGAAGTGAAAAATATGGATATAATTTGGACAGTGGTAGTAGTATTAGTAATTTTATGGGCATTAGGTGCAATTGGTTCAGTTGGTGGAAATTTAATTCACTTACTATTAGTAATAGCACTAATAATAATGGTTTATAGATTAAGTCAAGGAAAAAATATTGCAACAGGAAGATAAAATTAATATTAATTAAATAAAAAATGAAGGAGGTATTTTTTTGGATAAAAAAAATTATTTAATAGGAATAGTAATGCTTGGGTTAATTGCCCTTGCTTTGTTAAATGGGTGCACTAGTTTAGCATTCACTTGCGAAGACCAATCTAGAGAAAAATTAGCAAATTGTAATATTGATTGTGGGGAAGGAGTATTATCTTCAATATGTAAAAGTGGGTGTACTGAACAACACAATAATAGATTAGAAGCTTGTGCTAAAAACTAGTTTTGGCACATTCATTAAAGTTATCAGCAAAACAGCTTTTTATTAGGCTTTTTTGTTTTTAATTATATTATATTAAAAGGCATTCCCCAATCTAATGTCTTTTGGTATAATACAACATTAAAAAGCGTTTCCTATTCTGATTAGTTTAGTGGTTCTATTGGATACTGAAGCAAATTTCTCTGCAATTGAAAAGAAATGGCAGAACGAGTGGGATACTTCTAAAGCTTTTACTGTACCAACTAATTCTGATAAAAATTTCTATGTTCTTGAAATGTTTCCTTATCCTAGTGGTGCTGGACTTCACATGGGTCACGCACTTAATTATACTATAGGGGATATTCAGGCAAGATACAGACGAATGAATGGTTGTGCTGTACTTTACCCAATGGGTTATGATGCTTTAGGTCTTCCTGCAGAGAACGCTGCAATTAAAGCAGGTCAACACCCAAGCGATTACACAAAAAACTCTATTGATAATTTTATTACACAACAAAAAGCACTTGGATTGAGTTATGATTGGGACAGATTAGTAAAAACTTGTGTTCCTGAATATTACAAGTGGAATCAGTATTTCTTTTTGAAATTTTATGAGAAAGGATTAGTATATAGAAAAAAATCTGCAGTTAATTGGTGCAACAAATGTAATACCGTTCTTGCTAATGAACAGGTTCATAATGGAAAATGCTGGCGACACGAGGACACGGATGTTGAAATAAAACATTTAGAACAATGGTTCATAAAAACTACTGATTATGCTGAAGAACTTTTGGAAATGGTTGATGATTTAGATTGGCCAGAAAGAATTAAATCAATGCAAAAGAATTGGATTGGAAAAAGTTATGGTACTGAAATTGAATTTAAGATCAACGGTGAAGTTTGGCCAATTTTTACAACTCGTCCTGATACAATTTTTGGAGTTACTTTTGTTGTTGTTAGTGCACAGCATAGTAAATTATTATCTCTTGTTACTCCTGAACAGAAAAATGCTGTTGAAGAATTTTTAAAGAAATTAAAATCAGTTAGTGAAAAAGAATTTGAAGAATTAGATAAAGAAGGAGTGTTCACTGGTTCTTATGCAATTAATCCTGTTACTAATGAGAAAGTTCCTGTGTACGCAGGGAATTTTGTTGTTGCTGATTATGGTAGTGGAATGGTAATGGCTGTACCAACTCACGATCAAAGAGATTATGAATTTGCTAAAAAATATAATATTCCACTAAAGCAAGTAATTGCTCCTGCATTTATTACTGATACGGGAGTGGACGCAATAAGACCGGGTGTAGATGTAGTTGAAAGAAAAGCTGTTTTTGGAATTGTAAAGCATTGGAAGGAAGATAAATATTATTGCCTTGATTGGGAGAAATTTAATTGGAAATCTTTTATAATTGGTGGAGTTGAAGAAGGAGAAACTAGCGAAGAAGCAGTTCTTCGAGAAGTGAAAGAAGAAACTGGGTATCAGAATATTAAATCAGTGAAAGAAGTAAGTTATGAAGTTTTTTCTAAATTCTTTGCTACTCACAAGGGAGTTAATAGGGCAACTTATCAAAGAACTTTTTTAGTTGAACTAGCTTCGGATGAATTTGTTCAACCAAAACCAGATGATGTAAAAAATCACAAAGGTATGTGGGTTGGTAAGAAAGAAGTTGCTGCATTTTTGAATTTGAAAGCACAGCAATACGTTTGGAAATCTTATCTTAAGGGTGGAGAAGCTTACACTGAAGATGGATTATTAATTAACTCTGGTAAATTCAACGGAATGAAAAACACTGATGCGATTGAAAAAATAACTGAGTATTTGAGTGATATGAAATTAGGAAAGAAAACAGTTAATTTCAAATTAAGAGATTGGTTGATTTCTAGACAAAGATATTGGGGAACTCCAATTCCATTTATTTATTGTGAAAAGTGCGGACTTGTTCCAGTGCCCCAGAAAGATTTGCCAATAAAATTACCTTATGATGTAAAGTTTGGTGATGGGAATCCATTAAAGACAAATTCAGAATTTGTTAATTGTTCTTGTCCAAAGTGTAATTCTCCAGCTAAAAGAGAAACTGATACCATGGATACTTTCTTTGATTCTAGTTGGTATTACTTAAGATATATTGATAACAAGAATGACAAAGAACCATTTGATAAAAAGTTAGTTGAAAAGTGGCTTCCAGTTGATCAGTACATTGGCGGAGCAGAACACGCATGCATGCACTTAATTTATGCTAGATTCTTTACTAAAGCTCTTCGAGATATGGGTTACTTGAACTTTGATGAACCATTTACAAAATTATTCAACCAAGGAATGCTTCATGGTGCTGATGGAAACAAAATGTCAAAATCCTTGGGAAATGTAATTAATCCTCTTGATGTAATAAAGAATCACTCAGCTGATTCATTAAGATTTAATTTAATGTCACTTTCTGCTCCAAATTCTGATAGTGTTTGGTCTGATAGAGGAATGGAATCGGCTCACAAGTTCTTAATTAGATTTTATTCAATTTTAAGTGAAATAAAAATTGGTTCTTCAACTAAATTGCTTGAAAGTAAAGTTAATCGAACTGTAAAAGAATTTACTTTTGACGTTGAGAATTTCAAATACAATACAGGAATAATTAAATTAAGAGCATTATTTGATTCTGTTGTTCTTGAAGGGCAAATTTCAAAAGAGAATTTAACTGCAATACTAAAATTGTTCCATCCAATTTGCCCTCACATTACTGAAGAACTTTATCATGCTCGAATTGAAAACAAATTGATTTCTTTATCTTCTTGGCCAGTTGCTATTGAATCAAAAATTGATGATCACTTAGAAAGAATTGAAGATATTATTGCTTCACTTAGAACTGATATAATTAGAGTAAAGGAACTTGCTAAAATTGAGAACATAAAGAAGGTTCGTTTGTTTGTTGCTCCTGAATGGAAGTGGGATGCTCTTGAAATTGTTAAAGTTGCTTGTAAAGATCGACCAGATTTTGGTGCTGCAATGAAAGCATTAATGGGTAATAATGAAATGAAGAAATATGGTGCTGAAATTCAACCATTTTTGAAAACTGCAATTAATAGACTTCCTGAATTTATGGATTTGAAGAAGTTTGATGAAGTAGATGTGCTAAATGAAGCAAAACCTTTACTTGAAAAAGAATTTGGTAATATTGAAATTATTAAAGCTGAAAATTCTCAAGAACCAAAAGCAAAGAATGCTTTCCCTGGAAAACCTGCATTGATAATTGAGTGAAAGTTAATTGAAATTGATTTTTTTTTGTTTAATTTGGTTCACTAATTGTATTACTTTTATTGAAGTCAAGTTTAGTTTTGGGGTTTTGAAAGCGTTTTTTTGTTGGTTATTTGACTACGCATAATGTTTATAAACTTGTCCGTTCTAATACTCATGTTGTGGTGTAATGGATTTGGTTGATATTAATCCTTGGTGGGTTTCATCTAAAGTTCAGGAAGAGTATTCTTCTTGTGAGAAACGGCAATTGTTTTTTGAAATGGCAAAATATGTTAAAGATAAGCAGATTGTTGTTTTGAGTGGGTTAAGAAGGACTGGGAAAACTGTTACTTTGCATCATTTGATTAGTTTGCTTCTTGAGAAGAATCCTAAGGAATCAATTCTTTATTTTAATTTTGATTTGTTTGATGAGCCAATTGATAAGATTTTGGAAAAATATTCTGAAAAAACAAAAACAGATTTTAAGAAGGAAAAGATTTTTGTTTTTTTCGATGAAGTGCAAAAGCACCATAACTGGGAGAATGAGCTTAAGGTTTTGTATGATAATTATTCAAATATAAAGTTTTTTATTTCAGGTTCTTCAAGTTTGTTTATTGAAAAGAAGACTAAAGAGAGTCTTGCTGGGAGGACTTATTCTTTTACAATGCAACCATTGAGTTTTGAAGAATATTTAAGTATAAAGCATATAGTTTTTGATAAAAAAAGGCTTTCTTTGTATGAAAATGAGCTCAAGAAGCATTTGGATCATTATTTGTTGATTGGGGGTTTTCCTGAGTTAGTTGAGGAGAAGGACGTTGGTAAAATAAGCAGGTATGTGAAAGAAATGATTATTGATAAGATAGTTTACCTTGATATTCCTAAAGCATTTAAGATTGAGGAACCTGGGTTATTGGAAAGTATTTTTTCAATAGTTTCAAATCATCCTGGGATGGTTAGCGATTATGATTCAATTTCAAACGATTTGAATAGGGACAGAAAAACGATTTCTAATTATTTTTTGTACTTAGAAAAAGCATTTTTAGTAAAAAAACTTTATAATTATAGTAAAAATGTTTTGACTAATGAGAAGAAAATGAAGCGTTTTTATCCGACTTCGACAGCTTTTGCTTTTTTGTTTAATGCTGAGCATGGGCGGATAATTGAAACGGCTGTGAATATGCATGCTGATTTTAAGTTTTTTAGTAGAATGGGTGAAAAAGAAATTGATTTTATTCAAGTTAATCAAAAGCAAATTCTTCCTGTTGAAGTGAAGTATCAAGAAAATGTAAAAATAAAAGAACTAAAAGAGTTAGAAAAATTCTTGGAAAAAAACAAATTAAAAAAAGGAATTGTAATAACAAAAAATCTTGAAAAAAAAGAAAATTTTCTTGAATATATTCCTCTTTGGAAATGGTTGCTTTCAAATTAGTTTATTTTTTGTCTAGAAAACCGTTTTTTTTTTTTTTTTTGTTGCTTTGTAAAAGTAGATTTTATATAGGTGTTTGGTGCTTTCTTTTGCATGTGTAAGTTGAATTCTTCTTCTAAGGCGCAGGGTACTGTGGAATATTTGGTAATTGTTAGTGTTGTTATTGTTTTGTCGTTGGTTGTTGTTGGTTTGGTTTTGACTCAAGTTGATTCTAGTCAACAAGTTTCTTCTTCTTCGAATGCGTTGGGTTTGTCTACGCAGGTTATTGGTGTTACTGAGTCTTTGGTTTCTCCGTCTGATGGGAATTTTGTTGTTAAGTTGTTGAATAATAGTGGGGATTTTATTACTGTTTCTAATGTTAAGGTGGGTGATAGGAATGTTAATTTTAGTGAGGATTTGGCGCAGGGGGCTTCTAAGTTTTTTAGGTTGAATCCTACTGTTGCTTGTACTCCTGGTAAGGTTGTTTCTTCGAGTGTTGTGATTACTTATGTTACTCGTGATGGTTTGAGTAAGAGTGTTACTTATCCTGCGCAAGTAATGTTTGATTGTTCTCCTTATGTTATTGAACAAGCGAATTTGGCTAATCAGTGTCCGAGTGTTCCAACTTTTGATGGGACTGCCGATGTGGATAAAGTTTTAGCAGGATACAGTTTTTTTAGTGATAGTTCAACTAAACAAATGGGGCAATTAGTTCCTTTACCAAAAACAGGACAAACCACGTCTTATGTGAGTTATGATGATGGTTATTATCAAAAAGGTAGTTCCATAACTCCTCGCTACGTAGATAATGGTGATGGCACAATTTCAGATAGATCAACGAATTTAATGTGGGTAAAAGAGCCTGCAAAAATAATTCCTGGAGCCAGCGTTATAGCATCAAACCAAATACAAAGAGCACGGTCAGATTGGGCAAGTAGCACAGAATACCTTATTGGAGATTTAGTAAAAGCCATTACAACAGAAGCGGGAGCAATTACGGCAAGTCGTTCATTAACAACAGTCACTGCAAGTGCCGCCATTTTTTCTGATGCCGACCTTGGTAGAGAAATTTTTATCAACAATGTTTCTCAAGGATGGGTTCTTAGAAGAACAAGCACAACAGTCGTAGTTGTTTCAGGCTCAGGAACGACTGCATCTAATCCTGTTTCTGTTAAATCTCTATTTGTCAATATTGTCGATGGCACAAGTGGAGAGGGAACTTTTACAGCAGATCCTATGTATCCCGCATCTTGGGTAGAAACTTTTTGGACTACTTCAGCAATCAACTTAACAAGTCCAGTTTGGGGTGGTTGGGAAAAAGATTCAGCAACTTCAAGAAATGGAATAACTATGAGTGAAAATCTAAATTACGCTGGGTATCAAGATTGGAGATTGCCTAATATCAACGAAATGGGAAGTCTAGTTGTTCACGCCAGTCCTGCTCCGCTTATTGATAAAACTTTTTTTCCAAATACACCTAATAGTAGTTATTGGACTTCAACTACTATGGCTACTACTACCACCTATGTTCTTACATTGGCTTTTTCTAATGGTTTTGCAGGTATGGTTCTTAAAACAAATACAGGTCATTACTTTAGACCAGTTAGAGGTGGAAATTAATAATTATGGAAACAATAATAACAACCAAAAAATAAGCAACAATGACTATCCCCTATGAAAAGATAAATTGGTCGTCAAGTACCACTGTTCCCTCCTTTCCAAGTACCGCGTATGTCTGGTATCCCAGCAGTGGTAATATGTCCACCGCCACTAAGACTAATTATTACGGCGCTGCTCGTTGTGTTCGTTCTCCATAAAACAGTTTGTGAGAGATTTGAAAACTAATTTTTTCTTTTTATTTTTGGTAATATTTTTGTTTGATTCAATATGATTACCTGACAAAAAACAAAATGGCTTTTTGTTACCTGAGTGAAACCAAGGGGTTTTTTGAGGCTTCGCAAACCTTTGGTTTGCTTAGTGCCTGCAAAATTCACTAGAGTTTTGCTTATATCAAAGGACTTTAATAACGGAACAAAAAAGTCCAAGTGAAGCATAGCTTCACTGGACCCGTAAAACCTTTGGTTTTACTAAGTCCTTTGATAGCTATCAAAAGACAGCATTGAAGTTCTAAATTAATGTCTTTTGATATTAGTTTATTGATTTATAAAAAAGCTTTTGTATCGTTAAGCTAATTTTAAATACTCTTAATGTCTTAACTATTCAGATATAATATTTATTAAAAGTGTTTTTTATGGATCGATTAGAAAAAGAAAAGATTTTGGAAGCCGCATTATTCATGAGCCCAAAGCCTCTTACTCTTGATGAATTGAATTCAATTGCTCAAAACCAATCAAGGTTAGAGACTAAATCCATGATGACTGATTTAATTAATTTTTATTCTTCTAGAAAAAGTGCTCTTGAAGTTGTTGAGCTTGCAGTTGGTTATCAAATGAGAGTAAAGGAAGAGTATGAGGATCATGTTTCGCACTTTGCACAAAACTCAATGTTCAATAGAGGGGTTATGAAAACCTTAGCTTTTATTGCGTACAAGCAACCTATTTCTCAATCTGTTGTAGTAAAATATCGTAACAATAAGGCGTATGATCACCTAAAATTGCTCCTTGATGAAGGGTTCATTAAAAAAGAAGCAAAGGGAAGAACATTCATTCTAACCACTACAACTAAATTCATTGAGTATTTTGGAAAAGATTTTGGAAAAGCTAAGAAAACTGCTGAACTTAATATGGGGGTTTCTACTACTGAATCTACTACTCCTGTAATACTTACTTCAAAGGAAACCAAATTAGTTATGGATGAAGAAGTGAATGAAATAATGGAAAAGAAAGAAGAAGAAATAAACAAAGAATAAAATTAATAATTATCTAATTTTCTCTGTCCAATCATTCCTAAAGCATTAGTGCATGTTTTCCAAAATATTCTTGAGAATGGTGGGAGTTTTTTATTTTTTTGAACGTAATCTGCTAAGTATTTTTGAGTTTTTGGATCACTTGGGTAGCCTGAACCAAAATCACCATATTTTTCACATAACATTTCAATTAAATAATCTCTTTTTACTTTCGCCAAAATACTAGCAGCCCCAACAACAATATAATTTGTATCCGCTTTGTTTTCAGCAATGATTTTTAATTTTTCATGTTTTTTATCTAAATATTTTCTAATTCTTTTTTCAAAAGCTCCCTTAACCGCATCAGGAGAATCAACATAAATCAAATCAATTTTGCTTTCAAGTTCATTAATTAGTTTAGCAATTTTAATTGCTTCAATTTCGTTTAATGAGTATTGACTCATTAAATCATTTAGTTCAATTGGTTCAACAACTAAAACTCTTCTTTCAACTGAGTGTATTTCAACTTCTTTAATTAAAGATTCTCTTTTTGCAGGCAAAAGTAATTTAGAATCTTTTACTCCAATAATTTTTAATTGCTTTTCATTCTCCTTATCCATTACCGCGATTCCAATAGTCATTGGGCCAAAGCAAGGGCCTCTTCCAGCTTCATCAATTCCTGCGATTAACATTTTGATTCACTGCTCCCATATCAAATATCCAAATAGTGTTTGTTTTTTCTTCATAAAAAAGATTTGGAAGTCTTTGTTCTCTTGTTAGGGTTCTTTCTTCAATTTCCCCTTGTATTCTATATACAACTGGAGTAAGTTTGTCTATGAGAGCTTCTCTTTTTTTTGTTCGGGGCAACATTGGTTCGGTTGAGTACTGGTTTGGTCGTCCTGCCTGAGAAAAAATATCACTCATAAGTTTAACTTCGTGTTTTTCAAAAAACTTTGTTGCAAGAAAAATTTCTCTTGATTTTTTATCATAATAAATTAATTCTGGTTCTATGAGTCTTACTCTAAATCCATTTATTTTTCCTTTCCAATCATTAATCATTGTTCTTACTGCTCCAAATCGCACAAGTAAAGTTTCTAAATGATTTAAGTTTCCTCTTTCTAGTTTCACAAACCACTTTTGTTTTCCAATACTAACTCGATAAGTCCCAAAATTTGACATTCCTTTCCATGTTCCTGTATTTTCGCGTTTTATAGTTGCTTTACTTTTATTCTTTTCAATAATAGTAACAGCTTCTTTTTTGTGATTTGCTCTAATTGCTTTTTTTATTAAAAACATCATTTTTGGAGACATTTGGTGTACTTGCAAAAAAGTTTTTGTTCTTTGTGTAATAAACAATTTTCTTTGCCTACCTACAATTAGTGAATTTTTTGGTTGACGAATAGGCGCTTGATTGCGAGTTGCTTTTGGAAGAAGTTGATTTGTTCTTGTAATTAAATTCATAACAAAATTAGGTTAAATTAAGTATTAATTAGTTTGGTTGTGATTTATTTTATATTAACAAAGATTTCTTTTATTCTTGCTCTTTGTTTGTCGCAAGCATTACAAGCATCCATTGCATCAAGGCAAAGCACTTTTGCTGCTTTTACTCTATTCAATTTGTCTATTTCAGCATCTTCTGCTCTTAATTCATCAAAAGCAACTCTTAGTGCATCATATGCTCTTTGGGTTGAAGTTAGTGCCATTTCTTTTTGATCTACACTTGGTTTTAAATTTCTGTAAGTGTGGCAAAGCATACAGCTTCTTTTTGCCGAATCGAAAAATGCTGATAATCCTGACTTCATGACAATATGTAAAACGAAAAAGAATATAAACTGGGGGTTTTGCTTATTTTGGATGTAAAAAATGCTAAATCTAATGTGTATTTTTTATTACACTTTAATTTTATTAGAGTTTATAAACCCTCGATGCAGTGTTTAATATAATGGATGAGCTAATTTTACAAAATGCTTTACAGCAAAATAGTGAAGTTAACTCTAGCTTTTGGTATTTCTATTTTGAATAGACTCTGGATAAATTAAACCAGGGTCCGATTTTATGTAATTTTTTATTAAATTGTTCTCTAGTTTTTTATCCAAATCCAAAAGAAAAATATGGAAACTTTGGGTGGTTTTGTGATAGGAAAAAAAATTAGAATGCAAAGAATAGTGGATAGGGTCTCGGGAAAAATGTTAATCGTTCCGATTGATCATGGTATTAGTGATGGTCCAATTGAAGGGTTAATTAATGTAAAAGAAACTGTTTCAATGATTGTTGAATCAGGTGCTAATGCAATTTTGATGCACAAAGGACTTGTTGAAGTGGGTTTCCGCGGGGGCGGAAGTGATTTAGGTTTAATAGTTCACTTAAGTGCGGGTACTTCACTTGCTCCTGATCCATTAAGTAAAGTTATAGTAACAACTGTTGAAGAAGCAGTTGCTTTGGGGGCAGATGCAATATCCGTTCACATTAATGTTGGTGCAATAGATACTGGTAGAATGATGGTTGAAGTAAGTGAAGTAGTTAGGGATTGTAAAAGATTTGGAATGCCTCTTTTGATGATGATGTACCCAAGAGGAGAAAAAGTTAAGGATGAAAAGGATGTTAGTGTAGTGAAACTTGCAGCAAGAATTGGAGCAGAACTTGGAGCAGATATTGTAAAAACAAATTATACTGGTTCAAAAGAATCTTTCAAACAAGTAGTTGATGGTTGTCCAGTTCCTGTAGTAATTGCAGGTGGATGCAAGGGAACGGATGGAGAAGTTCTTCAAATGATTAAGGATGCGATGGACGCTGGTGCTGCAGGGGTTGCTTTGGGAAGAAATGCTTTTCAGCACAAAGAGCCTAAAAAAATAATACAGGCAGTTTCTTTAATTGTAAATAAAGGATATTCTGTTAATGATGCGATTGCAAAAGCAGAATTAAAGGAAGAAACTTCTGCTAAAGTGGATTCGCCAAAAAGTTTTCATTAAGGTAAACGGTATTTGTTGGACGTGATTTTATGGTACAAGAAAAAGAATTGATTATTGATCAAAGGGATTTTGATAAAGAATTAGTTACAAGTGCAATTGAATCAGGTGTAAGAAAAATAATTGTTCCAAAAGGTTTTACTGATCAAGTTCATAAATTAGGAAGGGTTGTAACAATTGCTCTTGATGGGGATCTTGTTTTAGGAAAAGATTTAATTGAACACGAAATTAAATCAAAACAGGATGAAGACAAAGCACTAATTGATTCAAAAAATTCATTTGTTTTAATTCATGCAAATGATTGGAAAATAATTCCTCTAGAAAACCTTGTATCAAAATCGGATAATATTTATGTTTCTTGTTCAATAAGTGAAATTCCAACAATGCTCTCTGTACTTGAAAAAGGAGTTCGAGGGGTTGTAATAAAACCAAAAAATAGACAAGAAATAATTGATGCAATAAAAGAAATTGGTAAACAAAAAAATAATATTAATTTAGTGGAAGCAGAGGTTACTAATGTAAAAATATTAGGTTCTGGTGAAAGAGCTTGTGTTGATACTTGCAACATAATGGGTCTTGGAGAAGGAATGTTAATAGGGAACTCTCCAAAAATGCTTTTTTTAGTTCAATCCGAATCAATGGAAGTAGAATATTGTGCAACTCGTCCATTTAGAGTGAACGCGGGGTCAATTCACTCATATGTTCTTCTTCCTGAAGGAAAAACAAAGTACTTATATGAACTTGCGAGTGGAGATGAAGCACTTTGTGTAAATTCAATTGGAGAAACAAAGAAAGTAATTGTTGGAAGAAATAAAATTGAAAATCGCCCTCTGGTTTTGATTGAAGCAAAAGTAGAGGATCAACTTGGTGCGGTGATTCTGCAGAATGCTGAAACAATTAGAGTTGTTGTAAATGGTGGAAATTCAATTTCTGTTGCTCAATTAAAAATTGGTGATAAGATTTTAGTAAAATTAGGCGAAGCGGGAAGACACTTTGGTACTGCGATTAATGAAAAAATAATTGAGTAAGTTGAATAAAATTTACTCATTTTTTAAAATTTTATTCGCCGGCAATTTACTCTCGAAATGATTATAAACTTCTAAATAAGAGTTGTTGATAGAGTGGTTGTATGAATAGTGCGGTTATTGTTCGGCTAAGTAAAAGTTTTGAAGATTTTGTTCACAAAGAAAATGGTATAGAATTTTGGTTTGCAAGGGATTTGCAAATTCTTCTTACTTATGATGAATGGAGAAATTTTACTAATGTAATTGATAAAGCCAAGATTGCTTGTTCAAAGTCAGGACAAATAGTTATTGATCATTTTGTTGGCGTCAACAAAACGATAAATATGCCAAAAGATGCTACTAAAGAAATTGAAGATTTAAAGCTCACTCGTTATGCTTGTTATTTAATTGCACAAAATGGTGATCCAAGAAAAGAAGAGATTGCGTTTGCTCAGAGTTATTTTGCTATTCAGACGAGAAAGCAGGAATTGATTGAGCAAAGAATTAATCTTGTTGAAAGATTGCAGGCAAGAAAAAAGTTAGTTGAATCAGAGACTGAATTATCAAAACTTATTTATGAACGCGGAGTTGATGCTGATGGGTTTGCGAGAATTCGAAGTAAAGGTGATGAAGCGTTATTTGGAGGAAATTCTACTTTGAAAATGAAAGAAAAATTAAGTGTTCCAATTAATAGACCTCTTGCGGATTTTCTTCCAACAATAACTATTACAGCAAAAAATCTTGCTACTGAAATAACTAATTTTAATGTTAAAAAAGATAATCTTCAAGGCGAACCAATAATTTCTAAAGAACATGTTAAAAATAATTCAGATGTACGAACCTTGTTGCATAAAAGTGGGATTAAACCAGAAGAATTGCCGCCTGAACAGGATTTAAAAAAACTTGAAAGAAAAGTAAAGAAAGATGAAATCGGGCTTAAAAAGATAAAAAAATTGAAATAATTAATTTTTTTTAAAAAAAACTTTTTTTTGTGGTTAGATACTTTGGTACTGCTATTAATGAAAAAATAATTGAGTAAAATTGAGTGAAACCCACTTCTTTTTCAATTTAAAACAAGTTAATTTAGCATTGCTTAGTTTTAAATTAAGTTTAATTCTTTATTCATTATGGCTCTTCCAAATAATAAAGTGAGAATAAAACGTAGAGCAAGGCGGGTTGCTGGTTTGATCTATTCTGTGTATAATCCGTTAGCATCAAATACTAAAGTTAATCAAGTTGCACAAAGAAGTGCTAATAGTGTTATTTACGCTCCAAATAAGGGTAAGTGGGTTGCTCTTGCAAATCCTGTTGCTTGGTTAATGCACGGAGCAAATGGGGTTATTGTGTCTGCAAAAGATGCAAAATTTCTTCTTACAAAAAAAGGAAGAAAAATTTCAAGAAAACAAAAAATAAATTATTTAAAAGAAATGAAATATAATTTTTCGCCACCTGATATGTCTGAGGGATACTTTTTCCATCCTTTATTAAGAAAAGTTCTTATTACTCGTAAAACTGCAGGCACTGTTCCTTTAGTTCATGAACTCACTCATAAATTAAGAGGATTAAAATTTACAAATGTTTCTGATGCAAATTCTCTTGATAGATATTTTGGTTTTTTAGATAGTGTTTCTACAGGTAATATGGATGCGCGGCAGCTTGCTGAATTTAAACAGAGGGCTAAAAGTGGAGATTTTTCAAAAGAAGATGTTTCTAATGTAAAATTTATGTATGGTGGAAATTTTGTAAATCGATTAAGGGGATTTTTAAAATCTGCTGGACTATTTGAAGAACACGCTCGTTTTCTAAAAGAACCCGGGAGTCTTAATGGTGGTGGGAGTGGAGGAAGAATAGCTTTTATGGCTGATTTAAGATTTAAAAAACCATTTATGGGTTTAATTATTTTAAAATCACTTGGGGAGGGGAAAACAATTGAAACTGCTTTTATTGAAGCTCATTTAGGAAAATATGATTCACAGCTTGAGCGTATTTATAAATTAAATCCAGTAATGGCACGACATTATTCTAACGTTGTAAAAAAAGCAGTGGCTTAATTTTAATTAATTAAATTTTTTTTAAAAATAGAAAAATGCTAAGGGAATTGTTATTCCCCAAGCATCATTAATTATTTTGTATATTAAGCTGCTACATCAATACTTAATCTCTTCTTCAATTCTCTGTATCTGTTTCGGATTGTTACTTCTGTAACTCCTGCAACGTTTGCAACTTCTTTTTGTGTTCTTCTTTCTCCTTTCAATAGTCCAGCTATGTAAACAGCTGCTGCTGCTACTCCTGTTGGTCCTCTTCCAGAGATTAATCCTTTCTTGATTGCTTCTTCTAAGATTCTTCTTCCTTCTTCTTGAACTTCTCCGCTCAAGTTTAATTCTGAAGCGAATCTTGGAATGTAGTGGATTGGGTTAGTTAATGGAACACCTAAATTTAATTCTCTTACTAAGAATCTATAAGTTCTTCCAATTTCTTTTTTAGTTAATCCACTTGCTTCTGCCATTTCGTTTAGAGTTCTTGGTACGTGGTATGTTCTACAAACCGTGTAAAGTACTGCTGCAACAACTGCTTCGATTAATCTTCCTCTGATTAATCCTTTCTTTACAGTCTTTCTGTATAACAAAGCTGCTGCTTCAACTAAAGTGTCTGGTATGTTCAAGTAGGATGCTACTCTTCTCATTTCAGTTAGTGCAATCGATAAATTTCTTTGCATTGAACTTGAAACTGAAGCTCTTTTGTGCCACTTAATTAATCGGTACATTTGTGCTCTTCCTTTTGAAGAAAGTTTGTTTCCTCTCAGGTCAGTTCCTCTTCTATCAATCATTGTTACTAAACCTTTGTTTAGTTTAACATACTTCATTGGCGAGCCGCCTCTTGAAGCATCTTCAGCGTCATCAAATGATCTCCATTCTTTTCCTGTATCAATCATTTCGTCTTCAGATACAATTAATCCGCAATTCATGCAGACAGCTTCTCCTTTTCCGTGGTCTACTCTAATCTTTTCGCTTCCGCATTCAGGACATTTTGTTACCAAATTCATCACCCTATAGATTCCACTTAATTTGCGAGCAGTTTTTACTAAAATTTGTTTAATTGCTCACCAAATTTTTTTCTGCTAGTCACTAAATAATTTTTTTAAATAAAAAATCAAGAGAAACCAGCACTATTATATAAATTCCTGTGAAGCAACTTTATAAACTTTCTGGTGAGCCTTTTTACTTTTAAAGGGTAAATTAGGATTAGTCAAAAGTGCACTTTTGAAGTGTTTTAACTAAGTTTTATTGTAGTGAAAATAGCCCCTTTGGTAGAGGATGGTTTAAGAATGTTATTGGCACTTTAATTAAAATGCCAAAATCAAAAAAACTATTCAACAAATTTAGCGTTAACTGAACCTTCTTGACCTGGTCTATTAGTTACTTTAGCCAATTTTTCGTTTCCGTCAACTTTTACTCGAATTATTGCGCCTTTAGTAGATACGTTTGATCTAGCGAATAATCTATTAGCATCATTTGTTTTAACAGCAATTATTTCTGCTTTGATTACTTTTCCTTTTTGAGAAATATTAGCGTGTTTTAATTGTAAAGCTCTAGTTTTCTTAGTTTTACCTAAACCGTTACTTGTTTCTCTTATATCTTTTTCTACAGAAGCATCAGTTTTTGTGTGAGCTGCTACTCCACCTTTCCAAGCTAGTCTCTTTGATCTTGCTCGGATAGTATTTCTTCTTCCACCACTTGGTTTCTTATCGTCTCTTGTGTGCCATTGAACCATATTTATTCACCAGAATAAAGTATTCAATTAGGGAGAGGTTTTTAAATGTTGTTTTGGGGGGTGAAATTTTATTCTTCCTCTAGTTCTTCGTCAATAATTACTTCTTTAGTTGAATTTGAACCATTTTCGTCAAAAGCATTTTGTATTTCTTCATCATCTAGATCCTTATCATTTTCAAGTTCATTGAGTGTGGATTTATTTTCATCATATTTTTCTCTTAAAACTTTTTGAATTAGTTTTGCTTTTTTCTTTCCTAAATTTGTTAGTTCTTGTAATTCTTTTTCGCTTGCATCAACTATTTCTTTTATTGAACCAAATTTCTCTAAGAGTGATTTTGCTAAAAGTGGTCCAACAGAAGGAAATCCTTCAACAATAAATCTTTGTTGTTCACTTAGAGTTAATCCTTTTCTTCCCACTCTAATTCGAACTTCCTTGTTATTTAATTTTTGTTCTCTTTTTGCAATTACATAAAGCATATCAGCGGTTTCTTTTGAATCTTTTGAATTAAGTACTGGTACTTGGTAATCAAGTGCAATTGAAGTAAGTGCTCCTAAAATAGAATTTTTGTGAATGTTTCTCATTGTGAATAGTTCTGTTGTATTTCCTTCAAGTATTATAAGTGGTTTAGTATAATTTTGTCTTAAATTATTTAATTGAGTAAATAATCTTCCATCAATCATTGAATTTAAAAAATCCTCAATTGTTTTTCTCTCAACACACACATCTTTACTCAAAACATAATCTCCAATATCTAAAGCCTTAGTAATTAATTTTACATCCTCGTGAGAGAATAATTCTTTTTGGATAGTGCTAGCTTGTTCTCTAGAATCAGCAAAAATAATTATTTTATCATTCTCTTTTTTTTCGCCATCAAATGAACTTATTAGTGTTTGTGCTGGCAATGGTGCACTAGCAATAAAATTATTATTTTTTTTCATGCTATGAAGAGTTTCTTTCATTTTTCTCTCTTTGCTCCTCGCAGTCCAATAAAATGCTTCATCTCTAGTATTTTTTGCCATGAGTACTATCATTTTTCCTTTTGAGTGTCTTCCAGTTCTTCCTCTTCTTTGAATTGTTCTTATTTCACTAGGAACTGGTTCGAAGAATATTACTAGTTCGACTGCAGGAATATCTAGTCCTTCTTCAGCAACACTACTTGCAACTAAAACATTATGAACATCTGCTCGTAATTCATCTAAAACTTCTTGTTGGATTTTTTGACTCATTCCTTTTTCTTTTCCTTTAGTAGCTTGACCAATAAATTTTCTTGGTTTAATTATTTCTGTTCCTTCTCCGTTTGTTAAAAATTCTACTACTTCAGTAATTGAATCTCTGTAATGGTTGAATACAATTATTTTACTTTTTGGTTCATCAGTTAATTGTTTTAAAATTATTCTTTTTAGTTCCGCATATTTTGGGTGCTGTACTTTTTCATCAAACAATTTATTTGTCAATTTAATTGCAAGTTTAATATCTTCATCATTAACAATTTGCCTTGCAGCTTTGCTTTTTCCGTGATTTGCTTCTTCTACTAGTTTATCAAAATAATTTTTTAGTGCTCCGATTCCTTGGGTTTCAATTAGTTCCTCTGCGTGGGAGATTTTGAGCATTGAAGCACATTTGCTTGAAGCAAAATATAAACTTGGTTGAGTTGAACCACTTGTCATTAATCTTTTTCTAATATTAGATTGCATTTCTAAAAGTTTGAATTTGTTGTAAAATCTTTTATTTTCTGTTTGTGCAAATCCTAAAGATTTTAGTGCAATTAATTGTCTTTTTTGAAATTCATCTAAATGAGATTTGATTGTTAAAAATTCTTTTGGCAAATCCACTTTAACCCAAGTTACTTCTATTTCATTGACATAAGGTTTAACATCAGCATCTTTAGAATCCTTTATTTCAATATTTTTTATTGATAAGTTCTTGCACACATCTTGAATGTGTTCTTCTTCGCTTCCTGGGGAAGCAGTTAGTGCTAGCACTAAACAAGTTGGATTTTGTTTTTGCAATTGTAAATTAACAAATACATATGCATAATCTCCAACTGCTCTGTGCGCTTCATCAAAAATAACAAGAGCAAATTCCTTAAGATTTAATTTTCCTGAAAGTAAATCATTTTCAATGGTTTGTGGAGTTGCTTGAATTATTTTTTTATTTTTATAAATCTCTGTTCTTTCTTTAATCGGAATGCTCCCAGTAATTGAAATAATTTCATTTTCATCAATGTTAAAAAATTTCTTAAAACTCGCTTCGTGTTGTGTTACTAATGGTTTAGTGGGTGCAAGGAAAAGAATTTTTTTAGTTGGTTGTGTATCTAGTACGTATGCTGCAAGCATTACTGCAATAATCGTTTTTCCTAATGCCGTAGGTGCTACGACCAAAGTATTTTTTTTTTCAATAATTCTTGAAACTAATACTTCTTGGTATAACCTTGCCTCAATTGTATCAGGTTTGATTAATTTGTGTGTTACAAATGACATAAATGTAATTTGGAAGAGTTAGTTTTTATTTTCTTGTTTTTGTTCAATTTTTGGTTTATTCTTATTAGTTAAATTAAGAAAATTATCTTTTGTAGTAATTTGTTTTCCAGTTTTCTCTTCAATTTCTTTTTTTGTATTAAATGCAATTGTTCCACCAATATTCGCACTATCTTTGCATTGATTTAATCCTTGTGAATCTTTTGCTTTAGTAATATCTGTAGTTGCTTTTTCTCCAACCATTGTTAGAATTATTTCCCAATCATTCATGTGATCGCGTAAATTTTGATTCTTTTTTTCAAGTCCCTTAAATTCTTTGTATTCTCCAACAGTTTTTCCAAAAGTTGCTTTAGTAATTTCGTTTGTCAAAATTGCAAATTCTTTTTCTTGAGTCACTTGTCTTTGTTTCCATTCATCAGTAAGTTCTTGTCGAACTGCAATTCCTCTAATTCTTTTATCAATCCATTCCTTTGGATAGCCTTTCATTTCATAATAATTTTTAGCTCTATCATGTGCAATTTCAGGATTTTCAATTTCTTGTATTCTCTCATAACCTGTTTTTGCTAACCACAATTTGAATGGTTCTGCTTTTGGTGAAGGGATTGATTGGATAATTCTAAAAGCACCTTCGGTGTTTGTACAATCAGTTTCATAATACTTATTGTCAGAAGATTTTAATTTCAGTTGTCGACAAACTGTCGATAACTCAATTTTATTTTCTTCAGATTCTCTTTTTTTTAATCTATACCAATAATCTTTAGCATCAACACTCTCCGTAAGTCCTTCTACTATATCGACAACAGAAAACCACCATTCTTCATTGTGCCAAGTCTTCCTTATGTTTTTTCCTTCAAAAACTATGAGTTTTTGATTCTCTCGTCTATTAAGACTCGATCCCTCAAACACATCCATTGCATTATTTTGTTCCATGCATTGTTTTATGCAAAACAGACTTTAAAAAAGCATTTAGAGTGATTTACCGGCGTAATTTTTGAGTGTATTTTTAAAACCAAATTTTCCTTATTTTCAAAATTGGTTCATGTTTTTGGCTTTGAAACTAAATGGAAGCTTTATAATCATTAATGTTTTACTTTGGTGAGTGAGACAAAATGACAGAATTGCCAATCGCAGCAGTGGATAGAATTATCAGAAAAGCAGCAGGTATTAGAGTTAGTGAAAGTGCAGCAAAAGAACTTGCAGTTCATTTAGAAGAAGTTGGAATGAAAGTAAGTCAAGAAGCTTCCCTTTATGCTAAGCACGCTGGAAGAAAAACTGTAACTGATGAAGATATTCGACTAGCTTTGAAAAAATAAATACAAGTGAAATTGAGTAGTAATTCAAAAGGGAACTTTAGAAAAGTTTTACTTAGAATTATTGCTTCTATTTTTTTAATTAATTTTATTAGCATTTTTGCAATTTTTTTCCCTCTTGTAAAGGTTTTTATTCTTCAAAACCCATTCTCAAATCATAAATTTAAGTGTGTGGTGTTCTAAAAATGGCTCAAAAAGTTGTATCAAATAGAGTAAAAGAGTATGAAGGGTATTTGGATTATAATTATAGACCCACTAAAGAGGATTTGGTTTGTGAATATTATATTGAGCCTGCTAAAGGAATTACTCTAGAGAGTGCTGCGCAGAGAATTGCTTCTGAATCTTCAATTGGTACTTGGACTGATATTGGAACACTGGATCAAAAAATGTTTGATGAGTTATCTCCAAAAGTATTTTTTGTTGATAAAAAAATTGGTATTGTGAGAATTGCTTATTCTAAAGAACTTTTTGAAGAAAGAAACATTCCACAAATATTAAGTTCAATTGCTGGAAATATTTTTGGAATGAATGATGTAAAAAATCTAAAATTAATGGATATTGATCTTCCAGAGTCTTTCATAAAACATTATAGGGGACCTTATTATGGAATTGAAGGAATTAGAAAATTAATGAAAGTGAAAGATAGACCTTTTGTTGGAACAATTGTTAAACCAAAATTAGGTTTAGGTGAAGTTGCTCACGCTGATGTAGCTTACCAAGCTTGGATTGGTGGGTGTGATTATGTTAAGGATGACGAAAACTTAACTTCAATGAGTTTTAATAATTTTTATAAAAGAGTTAATGTTACACTAAAAGCTCGTGCAAAGGCAGAGGGGGAAACTGGTGAAAGAAAAGCATATTTAGCAAATGTTACTGCTCCTTATGGAGAAATGATAAAAAGAGCAAAGCATGTAGTTGCACAAGGTGGAGAATTTGTAATGGTTGATGTATTAACTCTTGGTTGGAGTGCAGTACAAGAATTAAGGGATCAAGATTTGAATGTAGTTTATCATGGGCATAGAGCAATGCATGCAGCATTCACAAGAAATCCCTATCATGGAATTAGTATGCTAGTTATTGCAAAACTTTGTAGATTAATTGGAATTGATCAACTCCACATTGGTGGAATGGTTGGAAAAATGTACGAAGGAAAAGAAGAAGTTAAATCTGTTGGGGAAGAAATTGAGCATAAAGTTATTACTCAAAATTTAGCAACTCATAGGTTGAAAGAAGATTGGCATGATTTAAAACCAATGATTGCTGTTTGTTCTGGAGGACTTCACCCAAGTAAAGTTGCTCCAATAATTCATGGAATGGGAAGAGATGTTATTATTCAAGCGGGTGGGGGAATCCACGGTCACCCTAAAGGAACTGTTGCGGGAGCCATGGCAATGCGACAAGCGGTTGATGCTGAAATGCAAGGTTACACTGCAGAGGAATATGCGCGCACTCACTCAGAATTAAGAGAAGCTCTTGAGAAATGGGATGGGTTGAATTTCTACGATAAGCACTACAAAAAACATTATGAAAAATTAAAGAAAAAGAAGTAATAAATTCTTTTTCTTTTATTATAATTTTTTTATTTTTGAGTTAAGTCTTAAATGTAATACTTACTTATTTAATTCTTTTGACTCTTAGTTAATTACTTTTTTGGTGGTGGATTAATGAGTGAAACTTTAAAGAATTTAGGAAAGGCTTTCATTGGAGAGAGTCAAGCAAGAAACAGATATACTTATTATTCAAAACAGGCTTTGAAGGATAATTATCCTCAATTGAGTGATATTTTTGAATTAACTGCTAATCAAGAAAAGGAACACGCAAAGCAATTATTGTTGATGATTAATGAATTAAAAACTAAAGAAAATATGCGACCAAGTGATCTTGTTTTAGTTGAAACAGAAGCAAACACAACTTTTGCTGATACAAAAATTAATCTTGAAGCAGCAATTGCTGGAGAGTTACACGAAACTAATTCCATGTACCCTGATTTTGCAAAAGTTGCTCAAGCAGAAGGTTTAGTAGAAATTGCTGGGAAACTTAGAGCAATTGGATTAGCTGAAAAGCACCACGCGGAAAGATACCAAAAATTCCTTGATGGGATGAGAAGTGGAACTCTTTGGAAGAAATCTGCACCAGTTAAATGGATTTGTAGAGAATGTGGTTATGAACACACTGGAACTGAACCTCCAAAAGTTTGTCCTGCATGCAAGCATGATTATTGGTTCTATCAAGTTAAGTGCGAAGAGTACTAAATTGAAAGTATTTTGGGCATGGTTTGAATGATTAATAATCTTTTTGAACTTAAAGCGGAAGAGTTAGCAAGATTAGGGAGAGCGGTTGGAAAAAAACCTCTCCTAATTATTGTTCATCCTTATTTTCCAAAAGTAACTAATAAAGGCACACTTCTTAGACCGGTTAATAGAAACTTTGATAGGTTCATAAAAAGTAGGGCTCGAAAAGATAGGGTAGTTTTTATTTTCGAAGGGGAAAGAGAGATTGCAAAAACCTCAAAAATTCTTTCAAGAAAAGGTATTACTAGAAGTGATGAAGTTATTCTGGTTCCAACTATTTCAAAATGGAATCCTCGTCCAATTAGTGGGTGGAAGGATTTTGAAAAAATAATTAAAAAAATGGGGGTAAAAAAAGTAGTTGTTGGGGGTAGGCAGTTTAGTGAAATTACTCTTAATTCTGCTACTAGAAATGCTCAAGAACTTGCTTTACATGTTTTTAGGGTAGCAAAAGAAATTGGAGTTGAAGAATCATTTAAGGAAAGTCAAAGAGCTACTACAAGAAAAGTGTTTAAGCGTTATCAAGATATAAGAAAAGCACTTAGAATCTCCGGTCAAAAAAAAGCACCTTTTGGTGGCTGTGCTGGGAGAACAACTGCACGGTTAATGGCTTCTAGAAAATTTAGGGTAAGAACAACTAAACAATTCACCTAAAAATCTGTTAAAAAACTTTAATCTAATTTTGTTTTGCTGTCTGAATTCACATACGCCGGCAAAATACTCTATTGTGTTAAAAAATATGCGAATTTTTTATAAAACATTTAAGGGTAAGATTGGTCAGTCACTGACTGACGAATTCTATAAACTTAGTTGGACACATTATTGTGAATTAATAAAAATTGTTGATGAACCAAAACCATTAAATATAACTTAAAATATAATTTATTATATTAAGTGTTATATTAAAGATATTAAGGTTTAAGATAAGTGTTTTGGGTGATTTTGGTGGAAGAATTGGTTACTGTTAGAAAAGTTGGTGGTTCGTTGATGGTTGTTGTTCCTTCAAGTGTTGTGAGTGAACTTAAAATTAAGTCTGAAGATAAATTAAAAGTGGATTTTAAGAAACTAAAGTTAGATTTTTTTGGCAAGTATAAGGGTGTTGGCGAATTTACTTTGGAAGATAGGCTTGATGAGAGGGAAGATTAATTATGCAAACTATTTACTTACTTGATTCAAGTGCCTGGATTGAGTATTTTGAAGGATCTAAATTGGGTTCTATTGTGAGACAAATTATTAATGATAATGAATCAATAGTTTATTTGCCTTCAATTGTGATTACTGAAGTTACTAGTAAATTGATTAGAAAAGGTTTAGATGCTTCTAGTGTGTTAAAAGAAATGTCAATGCTTTCTCTTCCAGCTGTTGAAAAGCAGGATTACTTTTTCGAAGCGGGAAAGTTACATGCAGAAAAGAGATTATTGTCAAAAAACTTTCCAACTGCTGATGCAATAATCCAAGTACTTGCCCAAAAAAATAATGCAAAAATAGTTACAAAAGATCATCACTTAATTGGGCCAAATACAATTTTGCTTGAATAAAAATAATTCGAATTTTCTTAAAACTGT
>Ga0268276_1000693_pt1 | contig 37884 bp, 32 predicted proteins | sample saktaG_4_FD_190145 | JGI IMG/M metagenome (GOLD analysis project Ga0268276, IMG submission 190145) | Saline water microbial communities from Sakinaw Lake, British Columbia, Canada - sak_2010_1_5_45m | ecosystem: Environmental > Aquatic > Non-marine Saline and Alkaline > Saline ...
GTTTTTATTTTCTCTTTATATTAAGGTCAGGAATTGGTTGAAAACTTGGTTCGATTGGGAATTAAAATACAATAATCAAGGTATCATGGTAGCTGGTGCTTGATAATAACTTTTTCAGGAAACCCTACTTAGAGGTTTAAGATGGAAAATAAAATATCTCACAAAAACTCATTCCTAATAAAATTGCTAATAAGTATAGCGCCGTTGTTATTAACGCTAATCCTATCTTTGGTACTTTTAGGTATTCAGTCTGAAAAACTAAATGATACTGTGCCATACCTAAGGCACACAATAACATGGCTATTTTTATTAATGATAATATTGTACTTATTTGCATATATACTCCACCTTCCTTATAATTTTAAAAAATTAAACTCGGAAAATTCCGAACTAAAAATATTGCTAAAAAAGAAAAATGAACCTTCAGACGAAAAGAATGAAATTGTATCTCTAAAAGAAGAAATTAAATATTTAGAGATGGTAATACAGCAGTTTAAAAAAGAGGAGGATGAAGAAGAATTAGATAATGATGATTCATTTTCATAAGGTTTGTTAATTTTAACGTATAAACAAATAAGGATTGATACAACGAGACGTTGTTATCAATCCATCGTTAGAGCATAAAAATATAAGGAATATTTGATGCGAAAAAATATACTATTGATATCCTTCTTTCTGTACCTAATCACTGGATGCTCATCAATAAATCGGCAAAACATAGATCTTCCTAACATTACTTATATTTCAATAGAAGATAAAACCTCAGTCTATGATATAACAACCATATCAGTAGAAACAGATGAAGATAAAGGTATTGAAAAAATAGAATTATGGATTAATGGGGAATTCTCAAATGTATTCGATACCGAATCACCTTATGAGCTAGTCTGGAACACTTTGCATTATAAAGATACAACTTATACAATTTTTATTAGGTTATTTGATAATTCTAATAATTTTACCGATAGCGATACTATCTCGGTCTTTGTCAACAATAAACATAGAGCGAACAAATATCCAAGTGTTTCGCCATCTGAAAATCACATCATCTTTTTTTCAAACCGTAACGGCAGAACACAAATCTTTTTATCAGATATCGATGGCAACAATTTCACTAACTTAACAGGAAATAGCGGAAATAATGATACACAAGGATGGTTTCCTTGTATATTTTCTTTAAATAGTAGCTGTATTCTATACCAGTCTAATCGTGATGGAGATTTAGACATATATATTCTAAATATTAGCGATTTATCATCAATCCAAGTGACAAATAATACAGGAAATGAATCTTCTGCTTGTTATTCACCTGATGGAAACCACATCATATATAATCAAGTTACTGGAGAAAATATAGGACTATATATAATGAATGTTGCTGGAACCCAACAAATACAATTAACTGAAGGTTATAAGGATATCTATCCAGTTTTTCACCCAAATGGAGAATATATAATATTTGTTCGGCGTTACTGGTCAGAAAATAAATATATGAGTGCAATATATAGAATTGATATTGATGGTTCAAATTTATCACCTGTTTCGGATGAAATTAATGCATATATATTATATCCACGGATTTCACCTGATGGAACAATTATTATTTTTGAAACAGATTTATCTGGAAATTACAATATATACAGAATGGATATAGACGGAAATAATCAAAAACAACTTACATTTGATAGTGGTCGAATTGAATCAATAAATCCATTTTTTAATCATGGACAAAATATTATATATCAATCGATACAAGATGATAATGGAGAAATATTTGTTATGAATATCGATGGAAGTGGTAAAATAAATCTTACAAATTCACCAGAATTTGAAAACTGTCCTGTTGTTTTACCTCAATCCAATAGAATAGTTTATCAATCATCAAATACAAATAATCTATTTTCATATAATTGGACTGATATTTGTTCAATGAATATCGACGGAAGTGATAAAATGAATTTAACAAATTCAGACCAAGACAATTTTCATTTGATAATTAATACAAAAGGTTCAACAATTGCCTGGAGATAACGAGGAACGCAGTTCGATGAATTTGAGATTTGGGAGTTTTTATATTGTCTGTGATATGCAAAGGACTTGTTCATTCTTGTTCCTCGTATCTCAGGCTTGTCCGTTATGCATAGTAAGAGGCGATAAATGAAATGGTTGAAAAAATTATTTGTACCAGAAGAAGTAAATACAGTATTAGAAATTCTTGACGGAGAAAAAACTCAGTATAATTGTTCTGCTTTTGATATGTTATACAGTACTATTAAAAATATTGTCATATCAAATTCAAATACCGTATTAAAGCAAATAAAAGAGGGTATTTCTCCAGAGCAATTTACATATTCAGCAATAGCAAATTTGGCTGGTGATCTTTTAGAAAGTGGAAAATATCATATATATAGAGGAGTATTAAATCCGATTGGAATTGGAAAAGATTTGCTTGAAATATTTGATACATCCGTTGATAAAATGATATTAATAGGTGTTGTGAATAAAGATTATGCAGATGAACAAAAAAGAGGTATTCGCGATAATATTAAAAATGTTGGATAGTATTGTATAATAAATTTAGAGCATTTTCTATATGGTAACGAATCGATCAACACAAGCGCTTGATTTTATTATGAGTTGTTGTCGAACCGTTGGTGCGTTCCAAGGAACATCAGATGTTCATCAGTATCTGAAGGAGACCGCGGTAGATATGATTGTAGCAGGACCATCGTTAGTATTTCCTGAACGATACTTTGAGCATGTTGCCTATGCTATTGACATGGTCGCATCGAATACATTTTTATCACCGCCCGCTGCCGTTGCTTCAGTTTACTTGGTTACTCGCTTTGAATTTTACTTCCGTATGCTTTCGGGGAAACTTAATGGTGATGGTACGTGGATTTCTTTATCTGAACAGAAGGCAACACAAGCGGTGATCAAGGATAAGAGACTTAAAAGCAAACGGATATCTAATGTTTCACTAGCATACAAGATAATGAAGATTAATCAATCACTAAATATTGTTAAAGCTTGCACAGTCTTGGACAACTCATTATACAAAAATCCCACGGTGGTTACCGGCAACATGACTGTTGCTGACATTGGTGATCGTATTAAATTTGGACGACATAGTGTTGGACATGGTTACTGGGGAGATATGTCCGCTGAAGCATTATTTTATGGACTATTAACAGCGGTTATCTTTTATAATCAATTATGATAATTAAGGTCAATTGCATAACCATTATGCACCTAACGTCGGGATTTTTTTGATTGATGATTTTGAGAGTTTGTGAAGTGTTTTTGAGTTATTTAAGAATTGACGAAATCAATCCCGCCGTAGGTAAGCCTTGTCCTATGTTCAAAAACATTAATTTAAGTTATGTCTGAATTATTAAATTGGCTTCTCAAAAAAGAGAATAAAACATCTTGTCGTATAGCTGGCATCTTCTTTGTGACATTACCATTAATATTTTTCTTTGGTGGTGGGTTTAAGCAAAGTGCTGATGGAGAAGGAATAATATTTTCCTCAGGTTGGCTTAGAGAGGTTTTTTTAATAACTATTTCATTAATGTTTTTAGTAGGTATAATTTTAACAATTGCTGGGTTTAGCAAAAAAGAAAGTGAATAGTTCTTTAAATAAAGAAAAACCTATCTACTCATTACAGCGGGCTGCTGAATTCTAACGTTAGGTGTAATAAATGAAAATACACAATAAAGATACTCTGCTCAATATCATATGCTATATACTAATATTTATTGGAGTAATGAGTATATTCTTTGGGGGAGTAATTTCAGAATATATTATTTGCCAAATTGATACAGAGTATGCAGAAAGTATTGCTGAGTTAAAAAATATTTATGTTTATAAAACCCGAACTGGGGAAAGATATCATAGATCGTATCATTATTCAGATCGTAATTACAAATTGAGTTTATATTCTGCTCTAAAACAAGACCTTACACCTTGTCAAGTGTGTAATCCAAGTAGTCGAATATTGCCACAAAAGGGATATTTATGGATTATATATATTCCAGTACGGATTTTAATATCGATGGCACCTTTTGCGTTAGTATATCTTCTATTAAATATCAAACGAAAGTACTCCATCAACGAAAAAATGGAAAATAACTCTGAAAATATTTAATGATAGATACTTTGATAAAAATACAGAAACACCTAACAAATAAGGATTGATACAACGAGACGTTGTCATCAATCCAGGGTTCAAGAAGCCCGGATTTCAGCGACAATACATTATATAGGGTAAACCCCATTAGATGTTCACTATCTAACAGGGTAAAGCTTCGAGGGGTGAGTTTTTTGAAACAGGAAAAATTGTAGTTCGGGACTAAAGGTGACAATAATTTGGGATAGATTCAACTTTTATGAGCAAAATATTCAGTCAAAAGCTCGATTCAGACGAAGAATTGTGGCAAAATCAGGAGGCAGGATATTCGTAAAAACCAGAAAACTTTTACTGATGCGATGAAATAAGTATTCATTACCGGATACCGTTTCAGCCGGAACACTGTTTTTGAAACTTACCTTGCCGGAGTTGCCAGTATAAATCACGAAAACGTAAGTTTCAGAGAGATTATCACTATCCCGGAGTAATTAGCGAGTCGCCCCGACCTTAGTAAATGAAAATTCATGTTTTGGATTAATCGTATGATTGGTATATTTGCACATGATAAAAAGTGATAAAGAAATTATTCTGGTTGGCGATCGGGTTCTGATAGATCCCGACACCGATCATTCCAAAACACCCTCCGGCCTCTATCTCCCGCCCGGCGTGAAAGAGAAAGAAAATGTGCAGGGCGGCTATGTCGTGAAAGTGGGTCCGGGTTTTCCGCTCCCCATCATTGATGAATCATCGGATGAGCCCTGGGTTCCGGACTATAAGGAGCCGCAGTATCTGCCGCTGCAGGCTGAAGAGGGTGATTATGCCATATTTTTACGGAGGTATGCAATAGAAATCGAACTGGAAGGCAAGAAATATATCATTGTGCCCCACTCCTATATTCTCGTGCTGATCCGGGAAGATTTTTTGGATGAATAAAAAACGCGGTTAGTATAATACCAACCGCGTCTGCAAATCTACAAATATTTCGGTCACTCAATCCACTCAATATCCACGCTTCCCAGGCCAATTTCAACAACAATATAGATGCGCCGATCGGCGTTTTTCCAGTTTTTACTGCGGTAAATATTTTCTTCAACTTCCCGGAACCCATCAAAATTCAGAGATGAAAGGAAGGAACTTTCCGCTTCAATCTGGACGGCGTAGTCTTCCGAAATTTGAACCGCTACCGAACCAAGACCGATTGTGATCCGACCTTTTATGTCGCGATTCAGATCACCGTCAAACCGTAATTTTGTGGAACCCAAACCACACTCAACTTCAAACCGGTCCATGTTGGCATTACAGAGGCCGGTCGCCTCAACATTTCCAAGCCCGCTCTGAATGACCAGTGTTCGGATCCGTTCTTTGTTGCTTTCGGTAAATTCCACAAGCACATCACTCAGCCCGCATTCAAGGTTCAGGTCGTTTACTTTTATGTTGGTAAAATCCAGAATGCCTTTGCCAAGCCCCAGTTCAATATCATAAGCCGTTGGAATCTGATCGGTCATGGCCACGCGCCAGTGATTTTTCTTTATATCCGATGATGAACTCTTCTTGGAATGTCCCCAGAATCCACTGCTCTCGTTTTGGCGGGATGCCAATCGCAGTTTGCCGCGATTGCCCACGGTTTTATAATCAATTTCCGGCTTGTACAGATCTTTGGAATAGCTGATTTCGGCCTGCATGATATATTTTTTATTATCAATGCTTCGAAGTTCAAGCTTGCCCAGTCCAAACTCAATGCCTACGCTCAGTTCTTCTTCGCCTTTATATGGCAGCTCATGACGCTCGGTGACAATATCTTCGGCAAATGCGATTGTCGTGATCAGGCATATTCCGATTAATAAACTCCCTTTCATATTGCTACCCCTTGTTCGGTTTTGGTTTGTTATTGCATCAGACGGTCTATTTTTATATCGCCGCCACTGGTTTTCAGGGTTATTGCTTCTCCGCCGCCATTGATGCTGCCCCGCCCGGTAATGACTAGTTTTGAACCCCGTTTTTCTTTGCTGATGTCGAGTGGAAAATCGGAGCGGATTTCACTTTTATCCCATTTATTATAAACAGTAATCTGGGCAAATACATCGGCCTTGACATTGTCCGGTAACGACAGGATAATATCACCGCCGGAGGTGGACAAATCAATGGTATTATCTTTGATGGATTTTTCAATTATTTTTTGCATTTCGATGTCACCGCCCGAGGTATGAGCATATACAGCGCCGTAGACGCTTGGCATGTAAATATCACCACCCGAGGTGGTTGCACGAACTTTGTCCCGGGCAAATTCAATTTCTATGTCACCACCCGATGTACTCAGAATGCAATATCCGTTTACCCTGTTGACGTCAATGTTGCCGCCAGAGGTACTGGCATCCAGGTTGCCGCCAACTTCATCGATATCGATATCGCCGCCCGAGGTGTGCAGCCGGACATGGGAGCTTGTTTTTCCAATGGATATATCACCACCCGAGGTGCTTAGATTTATTTCTGTCTCAATATTATCGGCGCCAATGTCGCCGCCCGATGTACTGCCTTCAAAGTATTTCCCTTTAATATCGGATATATAAATATCACCTCCAGAGCTTCTTACTTCGCCGTCCCCCTTAAACTCTTTTACCGAAATATCGCCCCCTGAGGTTTTCGAATAAAGTTTTCCGGATATTTGGTCCAGAGAAATGTCACCGCCGGATGTAGTAGCGTTTATATCTGCGTCTGCTTTCCGGATGTTAATATCACCGCCGGAGGTGTTTATGGTTAGTTTTCCCCTGGTTTCAAGAATGTCAATATCGCCGCCGGATGTTTTTACTTCAATGACGCCAATTACCGTTTCAGTGACAATATCACCGCCGCTGGCGCTTATATCCAAATTGAAATTTGAGGGTATCTGGATGGTAAAATCACTCTGATATCGCTTTGAATCGTTCTCCCCTTTAATCAAAAGGGCGTTGCCCTTCAGGATATATTTGGCGCGGTAGTCACTATATATATTTTCCGCATCGGATTCGGAGTATGCATTGATACTGTATCGTTCGGTAACCTGAATATTGTTCCGGGCTTCGCCGATGATTTTTATATCACCGCGGATATTTTCCATTACCAGGGAACCTTTTTCGTCAATTTTATATTCCTTAACGGTTTCGCCACGATAGCGCATACCATCGAAATCAAATTTTTCAGCCATCAGTTGAAAGCTGAAAAATGCCAGAATTATAAGGATGTGTTTGGTATTCATAACTATACCCATTGGTTATTTATTTTCAACAATTTCGTCTAAATAATTTTGTGCAGTATTGCGAAGCGTTGTATCGGAATCATTGGAAGCGATCAACGCCAGGATCGGCACAACCGATCTATCGGCGTTTTTGTAGAGCTGCTCCATGGCCGCCAACCGTATTTCTGTACTGCTGTCACGCAGGGCTATGGTTTTATAAGCGTCCATGATCTGGGTGTTGACATTGTAAGATTTCAGGGCGTCCAGGGCGAGGTCGCGAACCTCTAGTTCGGCGTCGTTTAATAATACCGAGATCATTGTGGCTTCATTGTTAGGATTCTGGGGCGTCTTGGACAGAAGTTTAATGGCCCGTAAACGGCGGGTCTTATCTTTTTCATGTATCGCAGAATACTGCAGCATGTTCAGAATCGTCGGATCATCCAGGCCGCCTTTTACAGCGATATCTTTATCAACCTTTATATTCACTTCCACAATTCCATCGCCGTCATCATCCGCAGTACCCTGAACAAGTTCGGCAACTTCAATTCCACCTGACTGGAGAAGATAGTTAGCCAACGCTTTTTGGAATTGATCTTTCTCCGTATCTGTGAGGGCAACCTGATAATTCACAAAGTTTGCCAGCATGCCCGGATCGTGCCGCAATCCGCTGCTCAGCCACAATTTGCCGACAAAAATTCCGATGACGAATGTTATTCCGATCGAAATCAGCTGATATCGCGGACGGGCAAAAATACTGGTAAATGTATCCTGTATATCATCAAGGAGGCCGGATATAGTCCATTTCAATTTATGCTGCTTGGTCTGTCGGATGGCGCTCATGACTTTTGCGTTTGCACGTTCCACCAGAACAGAACCGGGTATAGGCCGGGACATATATTGAAGAGAGTGTTTCATTTCCTTCAACCGGCCCAGTTCACCGGAACATTTGGTGCATTCTGCCAAATGCTGCTCAAGTAATTTCATGTCAACGGCATTCAATTCGCCATAGAAATAGAGCAGTAACTTTTCTTCAAGTGTTTTGTGTGTGTTCATTGCACATTCCTTTATGCTTTGACCAGTATTGTTTGCAGTTTACGGGTTGCCCGATAGAGATAGCGCTTCACGGTGCCTTCGGTGCAGTCGAGTATTAATGCAATATCTTTGATCTTTTTGCCCTCGTAGTGTTTGAGAATAAACACGATCCGCTGCTGAGATGATAATTGCATCAGGGCCCGGTCGATTTCTTCCCGCAGGGATGAATTCAGGGTGGCCTGGTCGGCTTCGTTGGATTCATCCGCCGGCAAGGTTTCCCATAAGTAGTCATTTTCACCGGGATCCACGATCGTCATCCGCTTGGCCTTACGATAATAGTTAAACGCCTGGTTTGCCAGGATGCGGTACACCCAGGTAAAAAATTCACTTTCGAACCGGAACGAATCGATATTGCGATAAACCTTTATAAACGTCTCCTGATACAAATCTTCCGCGTCCTGATAGTTTTTGGTGTAATGGAAGGCCAGCCCCATGACTCTTTCGCCATATTTGCTCATGATTTGCTGGAAGGCCATTTCATCACCATTTTTAATTCGTTCAATTATTTCAATTTCCTGCCGGTCCATTCAATTTTCTCCTTTTTTAGACCACAGCAAGTTTTTAAGGTTGTCAGTCATGTTGCTGCCTTTTTATTAATTAATGCAAAATCAGACATTTACCACGAATTGTTGTGTGTTTGTCTTTCACGGTCACAATATAAACTCCTGAAGGGACAATTTCCCCGGAAAAATTTTTCAAATTCCAATAAATTTTTTCGTCAATTCCTGCGATTTGCGGACTAAGATCTGTGCTCCAGACCAGCTCCCCAAGTAAATTGTATATTTTTAGATATGTTTGTTTCTCGTTTGGAATTACATGAGTCCACCGGAATGCAAATGTGACCCCGGTAATGGCGGGATTGGGAAGAGCATAAATCCTTTTAAGATCGGGCTCCCAGTGTAAAACTGCAGCCATATCTACCTCAAACATGGACCGGTACACATTGGGAATTCCCCAACCGTATCGATCGCTGGGCGTGTTGCTGCGATTTGATTTTGCCTTCAGTAATTCGATAATTTTGATCGGCGGAAGTGATGGAAATCTTTCCATCATTAGGGCGGCAGATCCCGCTATTAATGGAGTCGAATATGAAGTTCCACCACCAAACGCATAGGAATTTTGCGAGTAGGACATGGCGACGTATACACTAACTCCCAGTGCACAAAGATCCGGCTTGATTCGCCCGTCGGCGCTTGGGCCATGGGAACTGAACCCGGCAATCTGTCCATCGTTGTTGACAGCTCCAACGGTCAACGCTCCGTATGCGTCGGACGGCGTCAGGAGTCCTCCATCCTGGGGGAAATTATTGGCTTCGTTGCCGGCGCAGATTACCGGTAGCATTCCCCGCTCAAAAGCCCAGTTGATCACTTTGGCGGCATTGGTGGTTTTGCCGTCTAATTGCTCGAATTGATAATCACCCACACCATAATCAAAATCCCGATACGCTACCGAGGAACTAATAATATCTGCCCCGTTTATATCGGCCCACTCTACAGCGGCCACAAACAGGTCTTCTTCGAGAATGCTCTCTGAACCAATTCGTTCACTCTTGGCCAGCAGAAATTCGGCCCCGTATGCGGCGCCAATTTGAACATCCGGCACATATCCACCGACAACACTCCAGACAGAGGTGCCATGTCGGCTTTGAGGATATGCCGTCGTGTCCGCCGAAATCTCATCCTGAACATTGTTATCTTTGAATATAAAATCCCGCTCGGCGATTAAACGCCCACCGCTAATGATATGTTGAAAAGCGGCATGATCTTTATAAAAACCCGCATCGATTATGGCGATGCGAACGCCGGCGCCCGTATAGCCCAAATCGTGGACCGCCGGAATATTCAGCTGCTGCAACTGGTCATAAGAATTGCCGTAAAAGTCACTGCTTTCCGGGGATTTTTCCAGGCGGATTATCGGTTCAGGATATGTCTGCCGATGATAGATTTTAACCGGAACGACCTCTTTCACAAACGGGAGATTTTTGATATTGTCGGTATTGGATGGATTAATAAACGCCGAATAGGCCTTTAGCGAGCGCGAGTAAAATACAATTTCATTGACATATCTTTCAATTTGTGTGCGAATACGGTATCCGGGAATAACATCGGAAAGGCCATCTCCGGTACGTGAACATTTTTTCGAGAGTCTATTCAGCGTCCTTTGTTGAAAATCAAGGGGAACGAGATCCTCGTTATTGAGCTGTGAACCATCCAGATATATCCAGACTTTTTGTTGGTCTTCGCCGGAATTCTGTGCCCATGTCGGCAAGAAAGACTGAAGACAAAAGAAGAAAATCAATCCGGTATGAAATATACCAGACAAATTAAGTACAGTTGAATGCTGGTGCAGTTCTGGTCTCACTCTCCGGACTCTTTACCGTTATATGCTTTGATAATTTCCTTCACCAGCCTGTGGCGAACCACATCGCTTGGATCAAAATAGATAAATTCTATTCCGTCAATATGTGTTAAAATGTTTTTTGCTTCGATTAATCCGGAACAGACCTTGTCGGGGATATCAATCTGGGTAATATCACCGGTGATAATGGCTTTTGAGTTGACGCCCAGGCGGGTGAGAAACATTTTCATCTGCATGCTCGTGGTGTTCTGAGCTTCGTCTAAAATAACAAAGGCATTGTTCAAAGTCCGGCCACGCATATATGCCAGAGGCAGGATTTCGATAACATGTTGATCGGTATAGGCTTTAAACTTGTCTGCCGGCAACATATCATGCAGCGCATCGTACAGCGGCGCCAGATAGGGCTCGATCTTTTCCTTCAGATCACCGGGAAGGAATCCGAGGCTCTCCCCTGCTTCGACGGCCGGTCGGGTCAGAATAATTCGTTTAAAATCGTTATTTCGGAGGGCGGCAACAGCAATGGCGACGGCCAGATAGGTTTTACCGGTACCAGCCGGGCCAATTCCGAACACAATGTCATTTTGAATCGTTGCCTTGAAATAGCGCCCCTGGTTTACCGAACGGGGCTTGATAGCGCCGGATTTTTTAAACAATATTACGGTTTCGGCCGTTATCTCCTTATCCAGCGGTTGATCGCTCAACTCCATATTGATCAGGGTTTGAACATCAGTAGCTTCAACATATCCCTTTTGAGATGTTGTCAGCAACATCTCGCCAATGATTCGATTCACCTGTTCGATATGAATATCATTGCCTTCCAAATGTATGTAAGTGCCGCGGGCAAAAATTTTCAACGGAAATTTTCCGGCCAGCATGTTCAGATAGCTGTCATTGACCCCCATTATTTGAAAGGGGTCAACGCCTTTTAGTTCTATGGTTTTTTTACTCATTGCTCCTCACTTTTGATATAATCTGTATTTTCTTTAATTTTATACCCAATTACAAGGACTTAATCGTTGTACAGACAGACATTCTTAGACGATAAAAGGAGAAAAATATGCGAGCACAACTATTTGCACTGATCACTGCCATTGCCTGGGGGGTCGGCGGGTATTATGAAAAAAGGGACTGCATTTAGGGCATTTATCGCCACAGGTCGGAATTACTATCAGAACCGCCATTGCTCTGATTGTTCTGGCAATTGTCAGTTTCCCGCAGTGGAAGACAATCCCGGCAGCCGGATCAAAAGCGCTCCTCAATATCATCATTGGGGGCGGTATTATTGCCGGTGCTGTCGGTATGCTCTGTTTCTACATGGCGATTAAGGGCGCCCCGCTAAACAGGGTCATGCCGATTGCCCTTACTCCTCCATTGTTTGGGGCTTTAATGGGTGTAATTATCGGCGGAGAAAGTTTCTCCGTGAAAAGTATTATCGGTACTGTTTTGACAGTTTCAGGGATTATCCTGCTAACGATATAAAACGTGCTATTTTTCTTTAATCTGAATGCCCAGTTCGGCCAGCTGCTTTGCATCGACTGGAGTCGGACATCCATCCATCAGTGACGCTGCACGGGTAGTTTTCGGGAAGGCGATGACGTCACGGATATTTTCGGTGCCGACCAGCAGCATGACCAAACGATCAAATCCCAGGGCGATGCCGCCATGGGGCGGTGTCCCAAAGGTCAGGGCATCCAGCAGAAATCCGAATTTGGCCCGGGCCTCTTCACGTCCGATACCGAGCGCGTCGAACATTTCCTGTTGCATTTCCACCGTGTGATTCCGGATGCTGCCGCCGCCAATCTCATTCCCGTTAATGACGACATCATAGGCGCGGGCCCGGACCGTTTCGGGATTGCTTGCGAGCATCGGATAATCTTCCGGCAGTGCTGAAGTGAAAGGATGATGCATGGCGACAAACCGTTGATTATCGTCGTCCCAATCCAGCAGCGGGAAACGTGTCACCCACAAAGGCTTAAAGACATTTTTCGGAATCAGATCAAGGATCTTTGCAGTTGCCAGGCGCAATCGGCCGAGAAAGGGATAGGTGATTTTTGATTCGTCGGCAATAAAAAGAAGAATATCACCAGTTTTGGCGTTGAAGGCCTGAATCAGATCATTTTCGAAACCGTTCAAAAACTTTGCAATGCCGCTTTCGAGACCGGTCTCGGTAATTTTCGCAAATGCCAGACCTTTGGCACCCCAACTACGGACTTTTTCCGTGAGCTCATCGATTATTTTTCGGCTAAACTGTGCGCCGCCGGGGACACAAATCGCAGCCACCGCGTCATTGTTTTTTATCACCGACTGAAACACCTGAAAATCACAGCCGGTCAAAATATCGTTCAATGTGTGTATTTCAATGCCGATCCGTAGATCCGGTTTATCAGAACCGTAGCGATGCATAGCTTCGGTATATTCCATCCGGGGGAAGGGGCGCGGCAGATTGACGTTGAGCACTTCCTGAAAGACCTGACCAAGCATGGCTTCGGTGCTGTTCATAATATCTTCTTCGTCAATAAAGGACATTTCAACGTCGATCTGGGTAAACTCCGGCTGGCGGTCTGCCCGGAGATCTTCATCCCGGAAGCATTTGACAATTTGGAAATAGCGATCAAAACCACCGATCATAAGCAGCTGCTTGTAGGTTTGTGGGGACTGCGGGAGAGCATAAAAGCTGCCTTTATGAATTCGGCTGGGCACCAGATAATCCCGGGCTCCTTCGGGTGTACTTTTCATTAACATGGGTGTTTCAATTTCGAAAAATTTGTTTTCATAGTAATATTTGCGGACACTCCGGGAGGCCAGGTGACGAATCGCCAGGCTATGTTGCAATTCTGCGGTCCGCAGCTCCAGGTAGCGATATTTCAGCCGCAGGTCTTCGAGTCCGGTTTCCCGGTCTGTCACGAGAAACGGAAGTGTCGCGGCGGAATTCAACATTTCGATTTCGGCAGCCAGTATCTCAATTTCACCGGTGGGCATATCCGGATTCAGTGCTTCGTTCGGACGTTCCCGGACAGTGCCTTTGACCGCAATAACATCTTCTGCTCCGAGTTTATGGGCGGTGGTTATTAGTTTTTCACCGGTTTCCGGATCACAGACAACCTGTATCAATCCGTAACGGTCGCGCAGGTCGACAAAAATCAGTCCGCCAAGATCGCGCCGTCGGTTAACCCAGCCATTTAAAATAACGGATTGGCCGGCATGTTCCTTTCTTAATTGACCACAGGTTCTGGTTCTTTTTAACATTTAAATTCCTGTAATTCTACTGTTTAAAAATAAAATACCATAATATATATGTAAGAGATAAATAGACTTAGTAAAGTAATTGGGACACTGTATTTTAGAAAAGAAAGAAAATTAATTGCAATATTGTTACGTTTGGCAAAGTCAATCATGATGACATTTGCCGAAGCGCCTATTACAGTTCCGTTTCCACCAAGACAAGCGCCTAAAGCCAGAGACCACCAAACGGGTGCGACCTGGGATGCTACTGAATGGGCGGTTATGAGTTTGATAATTGGAATAAAAGTGGCCACAAGGGGAATATTGTCCAGAATTCCGGATGCTATCCCGGTGAACCAAAGAATATACCCGGAAGTTAAGCGGATATTTCCAGCTGTGTGATTTAGAATTGCTTCTGCCGTTGTTTTAACAACTCCCGTATAAACCAGTCCGCCGACGATCATAAACAAAAATATAAAGAACAGAATTGTTGCCCATTCGATAGTTTTCAGAACTTCTTCCGGCTCGGTTTTGGTCCAGATTGCCAATACACCGCTTCCGCATAATGCCACAACCGAGGCTTCGACTTTTAATAGTCCATGGAATAAAAAAGCAATAACCACGGCGGCAAGTACGGTAAGTGATTTCTTTAATAACAATTTATCTTTGATTAGTTTTTTTTCATCAATGTCCATGATACGAACCCGGTCGATATTGGAGACCCGTAGTTTACCCCGGAAGATAAAGATAAATATCAGCATGAAAAGAAGGATCTGAAATAAAATCAGCGGCCCCAGATTGATTAAAAAATCAATAAATGTCAGATTCGCTGCCGAGCCGATCATAATGTTTGGGGGGTCACCAATGAGGGTTGCGGTTCCCCCAATATTTGAGGCAAATATTTCCGTAAGCAGAAAGGGCCGGGGATCGACTTTCAGCTGCGATGCAATTAAAAGGGACACCGGGCCGATTAACAAGACGGTCGTTACATTATCAAGGAATGCGGAAAAGAGGGCTGTTATCACAAACAGAATGCCGAGCAGTTTTTTGGGGTCGGCCTTGACCTTTTTCGCAGACCAAAGGGCAATGTATTCGAAAACACCACTTTGGTGGGTGATATTGACCAGTATCATCATCCCGATTAACAGGAAAATGACATTCATATCAATATGTGAAACACTTTCTTCAAAAGGGATCAAATGTAAAAACAGAAAAGCACATATTCCAAGCAGGGAAATGAGTGTTTTATGAACTTTTTCGATAATAATGGCGCCATACACGATTAGAAAGATAATTATGGCAATAATTGCGTGATTCGTCATTCTTTTTCAGGGCCTCAGAAGCTTGTTTAAAACGTCTGTACAATTAATTACACCGGTTACCTGGTCAGCATCGTTAACAACCACGATATGTTCATTTCGGTATTTTGCGATTAAAAACAGGATCTCAATATGACTGGTATTTTCCCGAATAATCAAATGCTGCGGAACAAACATGTGATCTTTTACCTTAAGGGCAAATTCCTGCTTCCAGATACTTATTAATGGTTCAAAGTCCTGTAAAAATGAGAAATCGTCAAAACTCATTACATATTCCGGGAAACAACGTACTAATATATCGGCAATACTCAAGGTGCCAATCAACTTTTGACGATTATCGACAACAGGAAGGAATGAAACCTGTTGCTCTTTCATCAGGTTGATTGCTTCGGACAGATAGGCGGTCTCATTTATTATCGGATGATCGTGACTAAAAAACCGGGCAGTTAAAAACTGACCGACATACAGATCCAGTGAATCGAGAGTATGAAAAAAATCGTCACGGGTTTCGATATGTTTGAAAGCGTCCAGATTTTTTAAAATAAGCGTGCTGATCGTTTGTAAAACATTCAGATATAAATGGGGATCTTTACGTGTCGCAAGGACCGAAAAGACATAGTTGAGAGTCTGAGTTGCATCTTCGACCTTGATTGAAATGGGGCTGCGCAGTTTAATGAAGGCAATAATGATATTATCGAAATCATCAAATTTTTCATGTGGCAACGCGGTGTTTTTGCCTATATAGGTAGAAGATAGTTTTTCGCGGTTGACCAAAGCATTATAGATAAATTGCCGATCCAGCTCGACAACCTTCGAAAACTTTTCAGATAAAAAAACTAATATTTCATCATAGTTGGAAAAAGTTTCATTGATGAAAATCAATTCGGGATTTAAAATGCTTTTTAACTTCATACTTGTATTTCCTCACGAATAGTTGCCAGGGTCTTCAATGAACCACGTAATTTAGCATTTTGTCTGCCTAAAAACGACAGATGAATTAAATGTGAAATCAAGCAGATTAAGATTTGTATGACCAGTGATTCAACTATTTGGCGGAGTATTTGTTGGACGGAATTTCCGGATATTTATTTGGGATGATTTTTGTCTGAAAACTGCATAAAGCAGTGTCCTTCAAACTTTGCCCCGTCTTCGATAACAATTTGGCCGGCATTGATATCACCTTTTAAAAGAGATTTTTCACCCAGGATAACTTTACCATCGGCGCTTACATTGCCCTCCACATCACCACCAACATTCAAATCTTCTCCGTTCAGGTTTCCACGGATTTTTGCAGTTGTGGAAAGGGTGATTGTGCCATCTGTAGTGACGTCACCAATGATTTGGCCGTAGATAATGATATTGCCATTTAGCTGAATGTTGCCGGTGATAACGGTATCCCCTCCGATGATTGTATTGATAGTAGTGTCTTTTTTCTTATTCATGCTGTAACTCTTATCCTCCGTAATTGTTCACAGATATATCGGTATGTCTATAAGAATAGATCATGCTTTGAGGGTCAATCGGTTCGCCCTCCCGCCATATTTCGAAATGAAGATGGGGACCCTGGCTGATACCGGTATTCCCTAAATACCCGATTATATCGCCGCGCTTCAGATACTGATGCTCTTCGACAATATTGCGCTGGTTGTGCCCGTAAATGGTAAAATAGCCATTGGGATGATATAGGATCACCGTGTAGCCCAGGTCGTGAGTCCAGTTGGAAAAAACTACAACTCCCGATGCCGACGCTCGTATCGGCACGCCTTCCGGAGCGGCAATATCCAATCCGTAGTGATTATCCTGGGTGAGAACGTGATCATCTGTAAAGCCTTGTGTGATATAGCCCTCCACCGGCGGGTATATCGGAACATTGTCCAGATAGCTGATCTCAACGGCTTTTTCCCGGGAATGACTTATTGTGCCGGAGGGGATAAAAAGCGAATCCATATAATTTGAATCCAGGGACGCAATATTAAGATCGGACCCGAGAACCGAACGGATATACTGGTCCATCTGGCGAATTTTGTTGTAGTCACTTAATATCTGGGTGACTATTAAGCGATCAACAATCAGCTGTTCATTTTCAACAACCAGGTCGTTGTACTTTAAAGCCCGGGGTAATAAGTATACCATTCCGGCGATGATCCCGATCAGCAGCAAGATGATTGCACCCAGGACCAACCGGGCAACGACACTGTTGAATGTAAGTTTAAAGGGAGTTTTGTGAGTTTCGCTGATCAGGTGAAGGGTATAATGCTGCTTTTTCATTGTGCGTGATCCTCAATGATTTGAAACAGATCAACCAGTCGGCCAAGGTCTTCTTTAGAATAGAATTCGATTTCGATAACCCCTTTTTCACCGCCCTTGATTTTCACCCTGGAACCGGTAATATGCATTAAACGGTCCTCTACGGTTTTGTAAATTTTTATAGAGGGTTGTTTTTGAGGGGCAGATTTTTTTTCCGGAGAGCTAATGATGTTTTTCACCAGCGCTTCCGTTGCGCGAACACTCAGCTCATCTCTTTTAATTTTGCGCCAGAGATTTAACTGCTGTTCCTTATTGGTAATTATGATCACTGGTCGGGCGTGTCCGGCGCTGAGCTTTTGCTCTTTTAAATCTCTGAGAATTTCATCCGGAAGGGTTAGCAGGCGCAGTGAGTTGGTAATAGTTGAGCGCTCTTTGCCAACTTTTCGAGCAATATATTCATGCGACAGGCTGAAAGTTTCTGAGAGCATTTGATATGCTTCGGCCTCTTCAACGGGATTCAGGTTTTCCCGCTGCAAGTTTTCGATAAGAGCCAATTCCATCATTTCCACATCACTGGAAACGGGAATAACGTAAGCCGGGATACTCGGGCGTCCAAGTTCTGCGCAGGCCCGCAGGCGCCGTTCTCCGGCGATCAGTTCAAACCCGTCTTCCACCTGCCGGACTGTTATTGGCTGAATAATTCCGTTCTCCTGAATAGATTGTTTCAGTTCGTCCATTGTCTGCCGATTGAATTCCTTGCGGGGCTGATGGGGGTTGGCGCGCACTTTATCTATTTCGATTTCAGCAATCTGATTGGTGAGATTGATTCCCTGCGGGAATTCGGGTATAATTGCCCCGATGCCTTTACCGAGTCGTTTGACCGTCATTGTGTAATAATTCTCCTACCAAATCCATGTAGTCCTGAGCGCCGGCCGAGGAAGCATCGTATAAAATAATTGGTTTGCCGAAGCTGGGGGATTCACCCAGGCGGACATTGCGGCGAACCACGGTTTGGTATACTTTTTCTTTAAAGTGGCTGCGAACCTGTTCTGAAACTTCTTGTGACAAACGCAGCCGTGAGTCGTACATCGTGATTAATACGCCCTCAATCTGAAGGTCGCGGTTTAAACTGCGCTGGACAAGACGAATTGTATTTAATAGTTGTCCCAGTCCCTCCATCGCATAGTATTCACACTGAATTGGTATGAGAACAGAATCGGATGCTGTCAGGCTGTTAATTGTAAGCAGTCCCAATGATGGCGGGCAGTCAATGAGGATGTATTTGTAATCTTTTTCCAGATTATCGAGGGCTTTTTTTAATACGACTTCACGGCCAATCATGGATACCATCTCAATTTCCGCGCCCACCAACTGTGGTGTTGACGGAGCCACGTCGAGAAAAGGAATCTCTGTATGATGTATATGGGAATTAATATCCGAACCATCAACCAGCACATTATAAATACTCTGATCGACAGTCTTGTAGTCAATCCCGCAGCCGATAGTGGCATTAGCCTGGGGATCCATGTCGATTAACAGTGTACTGACCTCAGAGACCGCCAGTCCCGCCGCCAGGTTGACCGATGTTGTTGTTTTTCCAACTCCGCCTTTTTGATTGGCGATCGTAATGATTTTTGTCACTTTTTTACTCTAAGCATAATAATTACAAATAGTTCCGGCTTTGTCTGCCTGCAGCGTAAAGCAAAGCAAATTTAATTCCAGCCCCCTCTAAAATCAAGGTAAAAGGGCATTACGCTTTCTTCCAGAATTTAGGGATAAAAATGAGGAAAACCGAATAGAACTCCAGGCGTCCTAAAAGCATGCAGGCGATTAAAACAATTTTGTTAAATACGGAAAGACCGGCGTAACTATTCAGGGGGCCGGTAATCCCGAGTCCCGGGCCAACGCCCCCGAGCGTCGTTGCGACTGAATAGATGGATGTATTCAGGTCAGTTCCGGAAAACGTCATCAGCAGAGAAGCAACAAAGAAGAAAACCAGGTACATGCAAATAAAAACCAGAACCGTTTTTATCGTTTTATCATCGATAACCCGGTTATTCAGTCTGATAGGGGTCACGGCCCTTGGGTGGATCAATTGAATTAATTCACGGTAAATACTTTTCATGAGGATGATTATTCGGGAGTTTTTAATCGCACCCGTTGTGGATCCCGGGCAGGCTCCGATAAACATCAGGATCAGCAGGATAATCTGACTAAGCGGCAGCCAGCGTGCATAATCCGCCGTCACAAACCCGGTAGTGGTATTGATTGATACAACCTGAAAAGCACCAAAACGGAATGATTCCATAAGTGTGTCATAGGAATGCATTCGCAGGTCGGCTACCACGATTACGGTACTGACAAACATTATTACCAAGTAGAATTTAATGACATCGCCGAACTGTCGGATGCTTTTATTGGTTTTGAAAACAACCAGATAGAGGGAAAAATTAATTCCGGCCAAAATCATAAAAATTACAACGATGGCCTCGACAGAGGGACTGGCATAGTGAGCGATACTGGCATTTCTGGGAGAAAAGCCGCCAGTGGGAATTGTGGCCATGGCCGTTAAAGCGGCGTCATAAAAAGAGAGTCCGCAAAGTAATAAAAGAATAGTCTCTGCCACTGTGAGGGTCAAATAGACAATCCAGAGCAGCCGGGCTGTATCTTTAATTTTGGGTGTTATTTGTTCCTGGGCGATGGATGAAGACTCGAAATTGTAGAGGTTCCGGGCGCCAACATTTATTGCGGGCAAGACGACCAGTGCGAGAATGATGATGCCCATTCCTCCGATCCAGTGGGTCATGCTTCGCCAAACCAGCAGACTGGCCGGAAGTGCTTCAATATCATTTAATACCGATGCGCCGGTGGTCGTGAAACCAGATACGCTCTCAAAAAACGCATCAAGAAAACCGTTGAAATACCCGGACAAATGAAAAGGCAGTGCTCCCAATAATGAAACAAAAAGCCAGCCAAAAACGACAATTGCGACGGCTTCCCGTTTTTCGATGACAATTTTTTCCGGTTTATTATATTCCAGAATCAGTCCGATGCCGCCGGCTAAAATGATAGGAACAGTGAAGGCAAAAAGCAGGGAGTCCTTGTTTAAAACGCTGATAATCAGCGGGATAATTAACAGCGCCCCCAAAACCAGAAACAGGGCACCCAGAAGCGTCAAAACATGGCGGAATCTCATATATTATCGCAATAATACCAAAAAAAGTCATTAAAAATACCACATAAGTTTACAGGTTATTTTAATACTAAGCAAATTCGCCGCCTGTTAAAAAGCCCTTGTAGCTCATAGCGGAATTTGTATATTTAATCCTGCATGATATGCCGGATTTGACACAGATGGACCAGTAAATGAAACGGATTCTATATATATATCGATGGACTGTCGCCGTATTAGTCTTTTCACAAATTGCGGCATTGGTGTTTATCGGCATGATTTTTTATCGTCCGCAACAGTTGTTTGTACTTATTCAACCATTATGTCGGTTGCTGTTGCGCGTGATATCCGTGAGGGTCAAGGTCACCGGCCTGGATAATTTTGATCACAGACGTCCATATTTAATAATCTGCAATCACGAATCGCTTTTGGATGCATTTATCTGTCCGGGATATATTCCATTATTTTTTACCGTGCTTGAATTAACCGATCATTTTTCCTGGCCGGTCTGGGGTAAAATGACAAAAAAATGGGGCAATATTCCGGTTAGAAAGGGGAATCTTAAGGCTGCCATGGAAAGTCTCGACAGGGCCCGGATTCTTCTGAAAAATGGTACATCCATATTGATATTTCCCGAAGGAGAACGCACGATTAGCGGTAAAATGAACTCTTTTCGCAAAGGCGCGTTCCATCTGGCGAAAAGCGCCCGGGCGGACATATTGCCCATTGGAATGAAAGGGCTCTGGCAGGCGAAAACCAAAGGTGACTGGCGGGTGCGGTCTGCAAATGTAAATTTTAATTTCGGCAGGCCGCTTTACTATAATGATTATCAGCATCTGAGCCTTGATCAATTAAAGGACTGGGCGGATGTGGAAATCAGGCGCCTGAAACACAGCGCTTGAACAATTCTGAACTCTACTAATTATACTGCATTGAGAATACAAAATTATTTATTAAATTTATGCTATGAAAAAGACAGACTTCTCATTTTTACCCGACAAGAAACAATTGCACTATGAGCAAATGGCGCGTTCTTATCGGATTAATGAACGCCAGAAAAATACTGCCTGGACAAATTTTGAAGGAAAATTGATCGAAAGCAAAATTGCCCTGATATCTGTTTGCGGGGCCTATCTGAAAAGTGAAAAGGCCTTCATCGGGGGGGCGAACGAACAGAATTACGCTTATCAACCCATTGATATTAATTTTGATCGTGACGACTTAGAGTTTATGGCCCTGGACTGGGAGGCCTCCGAGGTAGCGCTGGATATCAATGTGGTCCTTCCCATTGATCGGCTTGTGTTGCTGCAAAAAGAGGGGCTGATCGGAAAAATCAATGACAACCTGTTCAGCTTTTCCGGTGTTAACGAAAACCGTGATCTGCTGGACAAATCAATTAAAAAGTTGATAAAAGAGCTGAAAAAAGAAGAGTGCCACGGAGCTCTGATTATTCCCTGCTCGGCAAAAACGGCTGAGACCGCGTGTTTAATTGCCAGCCAGGTGGAAGCAGCTAAAATATCCACAGCTCTCTTGACGCCCTTCTATGAACAGGCGCTGATAATGTCTCCACCCCGTTGCGCTTTTATTAATTTCCCCTTTGGCAGGGTGCTTGGCAAATCAAAACACGTGACCTTGCATACGGCGATTCTTCGGGACACCTTGCGGCTGTTTGAAAAAGCGAAAGTTCCCGGAGACATTCTGAACCTTAACTTTATTTGGTCTTACGAGAAAATTCCAAACTGGTAAAATATTTATCAAATAACTAAAAAGCCGCCATTCGATTCCAATGGCGGCTTCTTTATTAATGGTGACTCAGATTAATTGATTGCAATCCGTTTCAGGGTTTCTTCCAGTAGTCCCCAGAATTTTCCCACAGTTTTAATCTCGACCAGCTCGTCGGGAGAATGGGGATTTTTTATGGTCGGTCCGAAGGATATCATATCAATACCCGGAACGGCTTCGCCAATAATACCGCATTCGAGTCCTGCGTGGATTGCCTTAACTTCCGGAACTTTTCCGTATAAATCGTTGTGGGTGGATTTCATTATTTCCAGAATATTTGAATCCATGTTCGGATTCCAGCCCGGATATCCGCCACCCTGATGAACCGTTCCACCCGCCAGTAAGCCGGTGGCTTTTACTTTGTCAGCAATATTATTCTTGGCAGTTTCAACCGAACTGCGCTGGCTGGTTAAAATGACAACGACGTCGTTTTCAGTCCGTACAATGGCCAGGCTGGTGGAGGTTTCTACCAGATCGGGAATGGCATAGCTCATGGAAACAACACCATGCGGAAGTGCATAAATCATATTCATAAATCGCGCTTGGAACTCTTTCAAAAATACTTTTACCGGTTTTTCTGTATCAGCAACGACCAGTTTAATGCAGGTTTCGATGCCATTATACTCGACTGTATAAATGTGTTCGTATTCAGCTACCAATGATTTTAATCCGGCGGCATCGTCCGGATTTACCACCACGGAGGCTTCGGCTTCCCGGGGAATGGCGTTATGTTTACTTCCTCCGGCAAAAGAAGCGAGGAAAAAATCAAATTTATCATTGGCATTCCAGAGCAAGCGATTCAGCAGTTTATTGGCGTTGCCCCGTCCCAACGGGATATCCAGCCCGGAGTGACCACCCTTCAGGCCGGTGAGCTTAATGGTTAATGGCACATAATCAGTTGGTGTTTTGACCCACTCAACCGGTAATGTGATCTTGGTGTCCTTACCACCGGCGCAACCGACATATAGAGCGCCGTCTTCTTCAGAATCACCGTTGATTAATATATCCGCTCTGAGGAATCCCGGTTTAAGACCGTTAGCGCCAGTCATGCCGGTTTCTTCGTCAATGGTAAAAAGAAATTCCATTGGCGGGTTAAGCATATCTTTTGTGGCCATTACGGTTAATGCGGTCGCTACACCAATGCCATTATCGGCTCCGAGAGTGGTCCCGTCAGCACGCACATAATCACCGTCGATCTTCATTTTGATCGGGTCTCTGCGAAAGTCGTGTTCCGTGCCGCTGTTTTTTTCACAAACCATATCCAGGTGCCCCTGAATGCAAACTTTGGGTTTGTTTTCACTGCCCGGACTGGCCGGCTTGGTGACAAGTACGTTCCCGGCCTCGTCCTGCTTATAGGGCAATCCAAGTTCTTTGGCGACGCTGATGATATATTCTGCGGCTTGCGTTTCGTGTTTTGATTCTCTGGGAATTTGATTTAATTCATAAAAATAACGCCAGAGTTTTTCAGGTTTCAGTCCTTCAAATACGTATTTCATTGATAAACCTCCGTTTATTGAGTGTTAATTTTGAGTTAAAACCGCTTTTATCGTTACTAGTGCCTGGTCAATTTCTTCTTTGGTAATGACTAGCGGCGGGGCAATGCGGATCACATTTTCATGGGTTTCTTTGGCAAGAATTCCCCTTTCCTGCAATGCTTCACAAAAGCGGCGGGCGCCCCCGGCTGCTTTTTTGAGAACTATGCCGATCCATAATCCTTTGCCCCGGTAAAAGTCCACATGAGGACTGTCAATTTTGCGTAATTCCCCAATCAGGTATTTTCCCAATTCGGCCGAGCGCTCGATGAGTTTTTCATCAAGAATAATGGTCAATGCTTCCCTCGCAACCGCGCAGGCAACAGGATTTCCGCCATAGGTTGATCCATGATCTCCGGGATTAAAAACACCCAGAACCTCGCGTGATGATATTACCGCTGATACCGGGTACATCCCGCCGGAAAGCGCCTTACCGATAATAACCATGTCCGGTTTGACATTTTCATGTTCGTATGCGAAAAGCATTCCCGTCCGGCCTAGGCCGCTTTGAATTTCATCGGCAATCAGCAAAACATTATTCTGTTTACACGTTTCAGCCGCTTCCCGCAGAAATCCCTCCTTTGGTAAAACGACACCGCTTTCACCCTGAATTGGTTCAACAAGAAAAGCGACCGTGTTTTCATTGATGGCCTTTTTCAACGATTCTATATCACCATATGGAATCATGGTAAAACCGGGAGTCAACGGACCGAATCCATCCCTGTATTGCTCCTCACTTGAAAAAGAGATAATAGTAATTGTACGACCATGAAAATTGCCATCACAGACAATTATTTCCGCCTTGTTTTTTTCAACGCCCTTCACGGTGTAGCCCCATTTCCGGGCGGCTTTAATGGCGGTTTCCACGGCCTCAGCACCGGAATTCATCGGCAGCATCATCTCAAAACCGGTTAATTCACACAACTCTTTTGCCAGTAAAGGCAACTGATCATTCCGAAAAGCCCGTGATGTCAGGGCCAGCCGGGCGGATTGTTCGTGGAGAACTTTTACCAGCCGCGGATGGCAGTGTCCCTGGTTAACCGCGGAATAGGCGGCCAGAAAATCCATATATTTTTTCCCCTCGACATCCTCTACCCAGATGCCGGAGCCCTTAGTCAAGACCACATCCAGCGGTTTATAGTTGTGGGCTCCGTATTTGTTTTCTATATCGATAAGTTTTTTGCTGGTAATCATGATCAGCTACCTGTTTTAATTTTATTCCCGTTTCAAATTAACTGTCTGAAAATTTAATTAATAAATACATAATCCCCAGATTTTTCTTAAAATATTTAAGTTTTTTCGTCTTATCCGATGATTGTAAATCAACGCTTGTTAATGGTGGCGATTTAAAAGTAGTACCCAATCCCAAATTTATGAATTTGTCCGCCACGCTCCCGGGTTATTTTTCCGGGTACGGGCTTGGTAATTCTGATCGGACTGTCATCAAGGCGTTTAAAAACAGGGATTATCTGACGAAAATCATAGAATAGAGAGAACTGGTTAAACCGTCGTTCTAATTTGGATTGTACATCAAAAATATTCGCATCTATCTTAACGGGATAGTTTATTGGCGCAGACAGGAGACCAAATTCGAGTTGCGCTTCGCCAAGGAATCGAAGTTGAAAACGCGAATGAGTATAATCAAGGGCAATCTCCAGGTCTGTCCGATTCAACCGGTATCGGGAAAAACAGCCCAGTTTTTGGGAAAAGACTGTTCCCTTTGAAATGTGCCCTTTTGCGCTGTGAGCCACCGGAATAATACCAAAGGTGATGTATCCCAGGACAGGGGTTTGGAGTGAAAAATCCCCATCGAATTGGGAATATGAAATGCCGGCGGATACTTGATGCCGGCGAATTGAATGCTCAGCAAGGATCGCCAAACCATCGTTGTCGAAAGCTCCCTTGCCGAGACTTTTATAATCGATGAATGACGGCGGATGATTGTCGGTAGAATATTTCAAGCGAGCATGATTATAGCTTATTGTGATGGAGGGCCGGGTTTTATCCATCTGAAAAAAGACGATTGAGGTCAGGGTCTGTTGCCAATTCACCGGAATATCCAGCAGGCGTTTTCCGTTCAGCGCTACTTTGTTGGTTGTGTTAAAGTACTGGAATCGGCTCTGATTATCTGATCTGAGGTTATTCAGGAGGAATCGGATGTGGTAATGTTGATTAATTGGTCTTGAATACCAGGCGCCCATCTCGATGGATTTTGATTTTGTTTGTGACGTAATCGGATTGCTAAAGGTCAGCGGCAGCCAGTTCAGAAAGTACCTGTTCAGATTGGAATCGTCGGAGCTTGGGTATGAATTTATAACCAGGTCTGCTGAAGACTCCGATTGCCGATAATGTCCCCTGAGACCCAGTGAATGTGTTTGCTTACACATCGCCCAGACTGCGGAATAGTCGAAAACGGCGGCGGACAGGTCCATATGGACCGAAGTCTGATCGTTCTGGTTATCAGCCGACAGGTCGGCAACAGCTGTTTTAACGAGTAGGATTTGAGATTTTTCCCGAAAAGGGATAGTGGCAGTTGCTATATATGAATTACGGTTGATTGAGATAGCCGACAACCCCGACAATTTTTTTCGATAGACGTCATCATACTGAAAATTCAACTCAACCTTTTGTTCGGCTTCCCGGATTTGTGAACAATCTACCGCCGGGATTCGTTGAAAATTGGATAAAATATTGAATACCTGTGACCACTGTGCCCGGAGTGAGTGACCGACCAGGATAATGCAAAGGGGGAAAAGCAGAATCCTCTTCCCCCTGTATAATCCTTTGTGAATATTCAAGCAGACCTTATTTCATCAGTGTCATTTTTCGTGTGGAGATCGTGCCGTCGATTGACAATCGGCAAAAATAGATGCCTGACGGAAAATTGCCGGCATTCCAGGTACTGATGATTTTTCCGGCTTTGTAAGGGCCATTTATAAGTTCGCTGACCGCTTCACCGTTTAAGTTAATAATGGACAGTTTTACATCGGCCGCCCGTGGAAGATCGAACTCGATTTTCGCGACCGGGTTAAATGGGTTTGGGTAGACGGGGTAGAGTTTAAACTGTTTCGGCAAAACCGGTAATTCATATATTACGTTTACTTTAAAACGATCCGGGAATAATCCGCCCAGCGTGCTGTCGACGCCCGTCACGAAGGCTTTCCACATCATCAGAAAGCTGCCGGGGGGGCTATCGAACCAAGCGGAAAGATTAACCCGTTCACCCTCAATCCAGGTAGTGGAATCTGGATATGCGAAATCGGAATATAGTTCCCAGGTCACCTCACTGAACATTTCCAGCATCGAAGCTATTTCCGACGCGTTTATATCAAAATCATCCTGATACGGTTCTATGGCATTCATCAGGTCCGCCAAATTGTCGTAAAAGGTGGCTATTTTTTCAAAGGCTTCCTCAAGCCGGTCACCCGCTTCATGAAATTTATCAATACCATAGGGCGTGACCGTAAGGAAGGCGGGATTTGACTGTTCCAGTATTAGAATGATATCCAGTTCGCTCTCGACATTTGAAAAATTCAGCACTTCTGGATTCAAATCCAGATCAAATATTTGACAGAGTTCATCAAAAATGCCGGTTATTCCATCAGCAATCATCGACATGCCATCGATTGCCATCTCGATCATTTCGGTTGCCATGATGACCTGCGGAACCGTCAGGCTGTAGATTGAAAATTCGGAATCGGGTCCGATCTTGTAGGGTCCCAGTCCGTCAAAATTTTCCTTAATCAGGATAACGTAATTGGTCAAATCGTCGCTTTCGATGTATTGGTCAATATGGTAGCGAATCTCGGAGATCTGATCCTGCAGATCAAAACTGCTCCAGTCGTAATAGAATACCAGGCTGTCAATGCGCCCTTCGGAAATAAAGCGAAGGGCTTCCTCAATATTACCGAAATACTCTTTGTCGGTCAACAAATCATAGATAAGTGTCAATGCGATACCAAAATGCTCATCCGCTGTCTTAACCGGTTTAAGGTTTAAAAGTGCTTGATATGCATGGATTTTTAACTCAAACATTGCTTGTGAATCGTTGGCATTTAGAATAATATCCGATGCAATCAGGGCGTACATATCGGAAGTTAATCCCCCGGGAAATGTGTTGCTGAAGGTGTAAGTTGCCAATTCTCCCTGTCGGTAAAAATCCTGATAAACGCCCCAGGGACCGTCGTGATGTGCCAGGCTTTCGATCAGACCTCGTGGTCGGATTGTCTTATTTTCATTCTCGGGTCCAAATGGATACTCTTTACCAGCCAGCAGGGTGTCGATCTCGGTGATTAATTCCTGCAGCGAATCCAGACCGCTGAGATCGAACTCGAAAGGTGCAAAAGGCTGATTCCAGAGCAGAATCTGCACAGAGTCTACCAGCGCGTAGAGTGAATCAAGACCATTCCGGATCACCGCGATACCGGGATCTATATTGGCGCTGTTCTGATTCAGCGAATCAAACATCTGTGTAAAACCGCTCTCCAGTGTTTCCGCCATGTTTTCGCCAAGCATGCCAATCCGGTCAAGACGATCAAAAAATTCACGGGAAAAAATGAATAATGTGTCTTCATATTCTGTCTCCATCAACTGGATAAAAAACTCAAAGTCGGCGGTTCCTTCGGCGACGGCGTCCCAATGATCGCCAAACATTTCAAACAGCGGATCGACCCGATTGCCAAAGTGGTCTAACGCCCCGCCAACATCTTCAAAATCCGAACCGATATTCATCAACCAGGTATCCATTGAGTCACGATATGCTTCGTAATTTCCGGATTCGAAAAAGTCCGTGAGATTCAAGACGAATTCATTGGGATTTTCGGCGTCCAGAATCGGCACAATGTCATTCAGCGTTTGAAAGAGGATATCGGCGGCATTTTCACCGATATCGTCAAACAGATATTCGAGGTCATTGACTAAAGTATCGCCGTTCACATGGGTCCAGGCTAATTGAAGAATAGCAAGTCCCATGTGGGCTTTCATAGTGGGAGTATCGTCGGCACCGGGTAATTGATTTAGATATACGGTTTCCATGCTGTCCAGATAATCAATATATTCGGGAGAGATTTTCTTTTGTAAAATCAGATCCGGCGTCTGGGCCTCAAGCGGCGGGAACAGGGTTAGGAAAAGCAGTAAAATAAGCATTGTTTTTGTAGCATTATTCATAAAATTCTCCTTAGGATTTAATGATCATAATTTAGTGTTAGTATAAACAGCGAAATGTATCATATCTCACAAATGATTTATATGAGAAATATTTCTTTTTGAGGACGAGACAGCCACTCACATCCATCTTCGGTAACAACGATCATTTCTTCAACCGTCGCGACACCGTATCCCTCAATGGGCAACCGGGGCTCGATGGTATATATCTGAGCAACTTCGATAGGCAGGTAGGGAACATTGCCATACCTTTCCCAGCGTGGTCCCAGCATACCGGCGCCGTCATGCGTCGAACGGCCGACCTGATGTCCCAGTCCGTGAGGGTACTCCGGGTATCCTTTGGAAACTATATAATCCCGGGCAATTTTATCAATTTCCCATCCCGATATGCCCGGCCGGATCGCGTCTTTGGCCATTTGTACGGATTCGATAATTGTGTTAAATCCGCGGAGTACAATGTCGGGCGCTTCAGTTTCGCCTTCCCGCAGAAAATACCAGGTCCGCTGTATGTCGGAACAGTAATCGTCTTTTTTAACGCCGAAATCGATATTCAGAACATGACCTTTTTGAATAACCCGTTCGGTGGGATCAGCATGGGCGCCGGCGGTATCCGGGCCGGAAAAGATGGCCGGGCAGGAGTTTTCTTCCCAGGCTGTTTCTACACCGTAATTGGTGACTTTCTGTAAAATAAACTCTGCTACTTCCAACTCGGTTTTGCCGGGTTGTATAAAACCTGAAACCTGACTGTAAATGTCTTCTGTCATCTGTATAGCTGCTTTGATACGGGCAATTTCCGTTGCTGTTTTCCGGCCGCGCAGGGCGCTGACGATTTCCTCGGATGATATGAAGCGGTGCTGGAATTCTGTTCCGGATGTGAAATCCATGAGTAATTCAAACATACCATGGGTGAGACCGTCGGACATATAATCGCTTCTGGAAGTGTTTATTGCGATTTTATTTGGATTAAGTTCGTTGAGAATCCTGATAAATTCTTCCTTAAAGCTGCCGACATATTTGCGGATATCATTATACAAACCGGTCAAATGAACCCGTTCATAGTCGAGGCTGCCGACGACAGCGATGGTTTTTCCACAGCGGGTTATAATAAACGCAGATTGCCAGGTAATGTTTGTATCTAAGATCAGACTTAGACAGGGATCGTAACAGGCTTCAGACTCCCGAACAAATGTCAGCCACATATCGATATCTTTTTCGTTTAAAATTTCCACTGCCTGTTTTACTTTTTCACGAAGCATTTTCTATTTCCTCCTGAAATGTATCCATAAACCAAAGATAAATATACGTGAAAGATATGATAAAAAAAATGCCGGAAGGAGATACCGGGCGGTAAATCCTTCCGACGGTGGGGGCAATGTTCTATTTGAAGGGGCGTTGAAGTTGTTATCAAAAATCGGTATGTATGTATGCTACAATACATATGCCAAGCAAGTATGTGTTGTAATAACAGTTACTTAGAAATACCATCATTTAAAATAAATAACTTAAACGCCACAAATTATGTGGCAGATTCGCCACGCCGGTGTGGTGGAATAGTTAGATTATCGAAGATTCCTCTGGAACTGATTATTTTAAAACTTTTTTCAGAAACTGTCCGGTATAAGACTTCGCGGTAGCGGCAATGTTTTCCGGCGTCCCGGCTGCGACAATTGTACCGCCCTGGTCACCGCCTTCCGGCCCCAGATCAATGACATGGTCCGCTGTTTTAATGACATCCAGGTTGTGTTCGATCACGATAATTGTATTGCCCTGGTCAACCAGGCGATTGAGGACTTCGAGCAATAGTTTAATATCCTCAAAATGTAAACCCGTAGTTGGTTCGTCAAGAATATAAAGTGTTCTGCCGGTTCCGACTTTACTAAGTTCTGTGGCCAGTTTTACCCGCTGCGCTTCTCCACCGGAAAGCGTGGTTGCCTGTTGGCCGAGTTTAATATAGCCCAGCCCAACATCGTTCAGGGTTGTGAGTTTTTTCTGAAGTCGGGGGATTTTATCAAAAAAACTGACGGCTTCATCTACTGACATATCCAATACATCGGCAATACTTTTGCCCCGGTATTTTATTTCGAGAGTTTCACGGTTATAGCGCTTTCCTTTACAAACTTCACAGGGAACGTACACGTCCGGGAGAAAATGCATTTCGATTTTTTTAATACCATCGCCGCTGCATGCTTCACAACGGCCGCCTTTTACATTGAATGAAAATCGCCCGGCCTTATATCCACGGATCTTCGATTCTTTCAGTGAACTGAACAGATCGCGGATAATTCCGAAAGTGCCGGTATAGGTCGCCGGATTCGATCGGGGGGTCCGGCCAATCGGATTTTGATTAATGTCGATGACTTTGTCAATATATTCAATTCCCCGGATTGTTTCGTATTTCAGAGGGGCCTGGGTGGATGCATAAAATTGACGATGTAAAATCGGATACAGGGTTTCATTGATTAAAGAGCTTTTTCCGGAACCCGAAACACCGGTGACACAGATAAATTTGCCGAGCGGAAAATAGGCGGTGATATTTTTTAAATTGTTACCCTGTGCCCCGCATAAACAGATCTGTTTTCCGTTTCCTGTTCGCCGGTCTTGAGAATAATCGATCTGTTTTTTGCCTGATAAATACTGACCGGTTAATGATCGATCATTCTGCCGAATTTCCTCCGGAGTTCCCTGGGCAATCACATATCCCCCGGTTTCGCCGGCGCCGGGACCGAGATCAAGAATATAATCACCATGCTCAATAGTCTCCCGGTCATGTTCAACAACCAGAACCGTGTTTCCAATATCTCTGAGACGGGTCAGCGTAGAAAGCAGGCGGTTGTTATCGCGCTGATGCAAACCAATGCTCGGTTCGTCAAGGATATAAAGCACACCAACCAGTTGTGACCCGATCTGGGTTGCCAGCCGGATACGCTGGGCTTCACCTCCGGAAAGAGTCTGAGCAGAACGATCAAGGGTCAGATATTCAACGCCAACATTGACCAGAAAATCAACTCGTTCTCGGATTTCCTTAAAAATTTGATGGGCGATCAACTCTTCGGTGGGGCTTAAAGTTAATCCATTAAAAAACATTTTCAAATGTGAAACCGATTTGGACGTCAGCTCGCTGATCGATAAATCACCGATTTTAACCGCGAGACTCTCTTTTTTTAAACGGGCGCCGTTGCAGGTATAGCAGTGCTTCACACTCATGAATTGATTTATCCAGGTGCGGATTCCGGCGGAATTTGTCTGTGTAAAACGCCGTTTTAAATTATTGATAACACCTTCAAAGGGGGCGTTGTACTGTCCCTGCATCCGCTCAGAATTATAGTTGACGGAAACAACGGACCCCGAGGTGCCGAACAACAGTACGTTACGGGCTTCTTCTGACAGCTTAAAAAAAGGTGTTATAAAATCAAAATTATAGCGTTTGGCAAGTTCTTTTAATATGGCCGAGTACCAATTCCCACGGGGCTGTTCACCCAGCGGAACAATTGCTCCTTCGGATAGACTTTTGCGATTGTCCGGAACCAGCAGGTCGGGATCGATTTCCATCTGGGTGCCGAGTCCGTCACAATCGGGACAGGCTCCGTAAGGACTGTTAAACGAAAACATCCGCGGAGATAATTCTTCATAGCTGATACCGCAATCGGGACAGGCAAAATGTTCACTGAAAATATGTTCTTCTGCATTGTTTACCCAAACGATAATCAATCCCGACCCAATGTTCAAAGCCAGCTCAATGGATTCCGTCAGACGTTCTTTTATTGAGGAGTTGACAATGAGCCGATCGACAACGACTTCGATGTTATGTTTTTTATTTTTATCAATTTTAATAGGCTGATCAATGTCGAAGATTTTACCATCGACCCGAACCCGGACGAATCCCTCGCGTCGAACCTCTTTAAAAATTTCCCGATATTCACCTTTGCGCCCTCTCACCAGGGGCGCCATGACCATTATACGGGTGTCTTCCGGAAAATTCAGAATTGCATCAACGATCTGCTGGGGTGTCTGCCTTTGGATACGTTTTCCGCAACTATAACAGTATGGAACACCGATCCGGGCATAGAGCAGACGGAGATAATCATAAATTTCGGTCAATGTGCCAACGGTGCTCCGGGGATTTCGGGACGTGGCCTTTTGCTCGATGGAAATTGCAGGGCTTAATCCCTCGATAAAATCAACATCCGGTTTTTCCATAATGCCGAGAAACTGTCGCGCATACGCAGAGAGAGATTCCACATAACGGCGCTGTCCTTCGGCATAGATTGTATCAAACGCTAATGATGATTTTCCGGAACCGGACAACCCGGTGATGACCACCAGTTTATCCCGGGGAATTTTCACATCGATGTTTTTCAGATTGTGCTCGCGGGCACCCTTGATGACTAAATATTTGTTGTTCATATCTTCACCTTGACAATCTGCAAAGTTAATCACATATCGCTACAACTTAAAGAGTTTTTCCGGGTTGATATGTACCATTTTTACATGCTTGTGATTATATTATCCAGTTGATTCTTAATGATGTTTGAATGTGTCCGAACCAGAATTGTAAGTATCTAAGATTTAAATAGTAAAATGGATTGGAAGGAATATAACATGAGACCGGTAGCAATAATTATTCGAGACGGCTGGGGCTACAGTGAAAACCCCAGAGGGAACGCTGTCATGGCGGCGAAAACGCCCAATATTGATTTATATAAAAATAAATATCCCTGGACATTACTGGACTGCTCCGGTGAAGCAGTCGGGCTGCCCGAGGGTTATCAGGGCTCCAGCGAAGTTGGCCATCTGAATATGGGGGCCGGCCGGATTGTGATTCAGGAACTGAAACGGATTGACGACGGACTTTCCAAGGGGACATTGTTTGAGTCGCCGATGTGGAAAAAATTAATTGATAATTGGAAAACCAAGCAATCACGTCTGCATCTGCTTGGCCTATTACAGGACGAGGGCGTCCATGCGCACCAGGAACACCTGTTTAAAATTATGAATCGAGCGCGCAGTGAATATCCCGCGGGTGAGATTATAATTCATCCGTTTCTGGACGGCCGGGACACGCCGCCCCGCAGTACCCTGGAATATATCGCCAAACTAAATACCATTATGGACAAAGTCGGTAGCAGTCGTATTGGAACCGTCATGGGCCGTTATTACGGAATGGACCGGTCGCGGAATTGGAAACTGACGGACATTGCTTATCATTGCATTGTTAATGCGGATGGACGCAGAGCTCAAAGCGCCGAAGATGCTGTTAATGAATCTTACGCGAAGGATAAAACACCGGACGGTGTAGAGATGTTTGATGAATATATTTTGCCCTATGCTATTGGTTCGTATGACGGAGTAAAGGACGGCGATTCGATATTGCATACGAATTATCGTCAGGATCGGGCAATCCAGCTGACCATGGCGTTTGTCGATCCCAATTATCCCGGGAAATTGCAGCGAAAACCGCAGGTTGTCTATGTCGGTTTCACCCAGTATTATGACGAGTTTCAGGATTTTATGCTCGCGTCGATGAGTGCCGGTGGAAGTATGGATAAACTGCTGGGCGAAGTCATTTCAAAAGCCGGCCTGAAGCAGCTGCGAATTGCAGAAACTCAAAAATTCAGACACGTCACCAGTTTTTTTAACGGTAAATCTACCAAACCCTATCCCAATGAAGACCAGGTGGAAGTTCCCGGTCGTTTTGATCCGGCAACATTTGCGAGCCACCCGGAGATGGACGCTGATAATGTTACCAACGAAGTACTGAAACGCCTCGAAGACAATCCCTATCAATTTGTTGTAATAAATTACGCTAATGGTGATATGGTTGGTCATACCGGTAATTTTGAAGCGGCTCGCAAGGCGGTAGAAATTGTGGATGAAAATGTCGGAAGAGTTGTAAATCGTCTGCTGGAACTCGATGCGCAGATACTAATTACTGCCGACCACGGAAATTCGGAGCAGATGATTGATTATGAAACCGGAATGGTGAAAACCAGCCATACGGTAAATCCCGTTGAATTAATCTACGTAGCGAGGGATTCGCAAGGGAAACAACTGCTTGAAAGAGGTAAACTTTCGGATATTGCACCGACAGTATTAAACCTTCTCGGTCTTGATATACCCAGGGAAATGACGGCAGATTTACTCATAAAATAAGCCGTATCATTTACAGTTGTTTTTTCGGAAGTTTTTAAAATACAACAGGTGATATTCCAGTGCATTGGTCCAGTAGTCCCAGCTGTGGCCGCCGGGTCTTTCGTAATAATCGTGAGAAACACCCAGTTCAATCAGTCGCTTATGCATTTCGCGATTGACACCAATGATAAAATCGTCAATTCCGCAGTCGATAATAAGTCCTTTATTTAATCCGGCAAGAGTATCAACAAGATTGAGACATGAATATTCTGTCCAGCGATCGGAATAATCTTCAAGGGTACCGATCAACTGTACGATCCCGAACTGTTTACTGGAAGTGGACAATTCCATTACACCACTCATGCTTCCGGCCGCTGCATATAAACCGGGATGTTTTGCCAGCATGCGGATAGCGCCATGTCCGCCCATACTCAGACCGCAGATAAACCGGCCTTCGGTGTCTGCAACAGTGCGATAATGTTTATCAATATACCGGATAACTTCTTGTGAAATATAGGTTTCATATTGAGACTCTTTTTGTACCGGACTGTCCAGGTACCAGCCGGCATAACCGCCATCGGGACAAACAATAATCATCTGGTAGCGATCCGAAAAAGGACGCAAATCCATATGGTCCGGCCAGTCTTGAAATGAACCGCTCCAGCCATGCAGCAGATAAAGTACCGGGAATTGATCTTTTACCTGATTGTATGAGTCGGGCACAACAACAACCGCTTTTGGTTTTGACCCCATGGCTTTACTTTTAATAACGACGGTATCGAGTGACGCCGCCTGCAATGCTGAAAAAAAGAGAAGCAGCGCTACAAATCCCGGGATTATGCGTTTTTTCTGCGACATGAGTATTGATCTCCTGTATGTTATGGGTCTCTTGTTGATAGCATTGTTCTGAACGGTTGGTGCATGTTACGGAGCGGATTTCGGAAAGCGTTCCTGTCCGGCAGGACGGAACTGCGAAGCGAGAATCCGCCGTTGAAGTACGCACCGACCCCGCTCTGAAATATGCACATTGTTATGCACTGGGCGTTTTTGTTCATTTTCTAAACTGTATATTAATCGTAGATTCCCAAAAATTAATGACTATTTCAATTGCTTTATTAAATTGAATTTGTTCACCTGTCTTCCGTGTATAAACGACAATTAAATCAGAAGTATTCTTATCTATAAGTTCTTCAGATATTTGATTTATTCCTTCGTTTTCAAATACAATTGATTCAATTGTCCCCGCCGATGATATTGTAGAATATTTTGCAAAGTTTTTCTTTAGTCCAGTGTATAAATGCTTATATGCATTGGAGATACTACGAATATCTTTGAAATAATTATTAGTATTTTGAGAAATGAATCTTATAAAATCTGTCAGACGTTTGTATTTTTTGACTAATCCCGGATTATTTTTCTTATTATAATTATAGTAGCAATCTGCTAAATGAGAAGCAGCAACTGCAGAATTAAAAGCTTTCATAACACTTGACGGGTTGTCTAAAAAATCATTGTAATTACCTAATGTAAAAGCTTCAAAATATTCTTCTGGTGTCATATTTATTGGCATCTGAATTCTCCTATCTTATTGGTTATTTTATCAATGATTCAGGTTTAAATATTTTGTCTGTCACGCCAAAAATTAATTCAAATACTTTGTAATCATTGTTTGAGAAAAAGCAATTATTACTTTCGATAATCTTTCCATTTTCGAGATATGAGTATTTATTGATATTTTTTGTAATTGTCTGCAATTTCTTATAGCTAGCATCGTATTGCCTAGGATTAACAACATATCCACAATATAACATAACATAGGTTGCAGCATCATGTATTACAGCAATGCGGTACATATGCTCTAACAATGTAATTAATTCGTCTGTCTCACCTTTTTTCTTTAAAGACCGAACTAATGCCCTGCATTTTTTTCTTTCCTCTCGTAAGAATGTTAATGGAATTAATTCAATGCTTGTGTAATCAAAATTAGATTCAAATTCAATTTTACCAGTCCAGCGATTTGCTTTACTGATTAAGACTTGGATCTCATCTGTTTTAGTAGGAATTTGATTTAAAATGCTTAATCCTCTTTCGAGGTCACGAATTTGTACTCTTTCAATAAGTAATGATGCAAGACCAATTTTTGCTTCTTCGTTGTCAGGGTCAATTCTTAATGCTTCATTAAACATTGATATAGCCTTTTTCAAAGGTGTTGTTTTATCTTCATTTTTTCTTCTATACCAGATTGAAAAGTTTTCCCATCCTATACCTGCAAGCATAAATAGTTTTGAGCTTGAATATTCAAATGCTTTTTGCTCAAATATTAATAAGTCATTTTGCATTTTCTTAGCCCATTCCTGCCAATCATCAGTCATTGATTTCATAGCGTATAAGCCAGTCCCCATTATTAAACCGGCGGGTATTAATTGTGTAATTCATCTTGCGTATGCAATCTTTGGATGTTTAAAGTAATTCATCACACGCTTAGGCATTTTCTGCAGCATCCGCATATGTGACAAAACACCCTTCT
>Ga0268276_1000695_pt1 | contig 37784 bp, 45 predicted proteins | sample saktaG_4_FD_190145 | JGI IMG/M metagenome (GOLD analysis project Ga0268276, IMG submission 190145) | Saline water microbial communities from Sakinaw Lake, British Columbia, Canada - sak_2010_1_5_45m | ecosystem: Environmental > Aquatic > Non-marine Saline and Alkaline > Saline ...
TGTGGCGAGCGAAAGACGCGCCTAATGCATTCTGCCGCCAGATACTGGCGACGCGGAGGACATGGGAAGTCGTTCCTCCGGCATAAACTACTAGCCTAGCTACGGCGCCCTTAGCCGACCCTCCCGGCTTCCTTCTTCCCTTGAAGGGAGAAGTCAAAGGCTAGGGTGATTTTATTCTAAATCTTTAATTTTTTAAGCGCAAGTGTTTTTGGTGCAAAATATCGGCTCACACGCTCGTATGAGCCGATAAACTTAAGCCCCACTATCATACCGAGCATTTACCCGGTTTTTTTATTGTGCCTTGCATATATTTTTCAGGATGATAGAATGTTAGTATGTTAAAGGAACTTATAGATCAGTTTTATTTGGACAACCAGAAGAATAAAGAGCAGACGCGGTTTTATATTACAGACGCTGGGAAATGTCCGCGTGCTGTTTTTTTTAAGTTTAAAAATGCGCCGCGCGAGCCTATAGACGCAAGGATTATGCGAATTTTCGAGCACGGAGAAAATATACACCGAAGTATTTTTAACATTTTATACCGCTTAAGATTAGGCGTTGTCACAGAGGTACCGATTCCTTCCCAAGAAATAATTTCTGGCAGAGCAGATGCTATTTTATGTATTGGAAACGAAAATTATGTGTTAGACATTAAAAGCATGAATAGCATGATTTTTAGAAAATTGGCTGCTCCAAAAGAAGAAAACGTCTATCAGATACAGCTTTATATGCATTATTTTAATATCAAAAAGGGCATTTTGCTTTACATAGATAAAGATAGACAAGAGATGAAAGAGTTTTTTGTAGATTATGATGAGGCTTTGTGTAACTCGCTTCTAGAAAAATTCACTGCGTTAAAGGACCAAGTTGAAAAGGATGTTTTACCGCCTCGTTTGGCAGACTATCCGCGCAACTGGCAGTGCAGTTACTGCCAGTTCAAAGACGTCTGTAAAATGGCAAACGGAGATGAATTGAGTTGGGCAGACTTCAAGAAAAAAATTGAGACAGCATAAAAAAAACTGCCCGTTAAGGGCAGTTTTTATTTACAAATTAAGGGATTATTTTTTCTGTTGTCAGCAATGTATCTTCGGTTAAAATGTATAATTTACCTTCTTGCTGATTGAAGTATATTTGCGGGTTTTTAATTGCAACACTTTTTTCTACGGGTTCGGTTGTCGACTTACTTGCTGTTGTGGTTGTTTGAGTTAATGGTTTTTCAATGACAATTGCTGTTTGGGGCAACGTTGCTGTATTTATGTTTCCGCGGTAGTCTGTTTCAGAAATTATTATATTGTCTCCGTCAACAACAGCTATATAGTAATTGTTTAGCCACACAGCACCTGTTACTTTACCGGAGGCTTTATACAGAAGATTGTTTTTTGGGGTTGAAAACATGGGCAATAGGGAGACATAAACGTCGTTGTTGCTATAATAAATTATATTTTTAGCATCTGGTGATATTTTTATATCAGATGCTGGAGAATAAAAATCTACGAGCTCGTTTGTTTTTGGGTTCAGAAACATTAAGCTACTGTTGTTGTTTATAAAAATGTTGCTGTTGTCAGAAACTATATCATAAGTTCCTGTTTTTAATATTTCTATTGGAGTTGTCGTAAGTGCTATGGGCTTCTGAGAAAAATTTGACGGGTCAGATCGATACAGCAATCCATCTGTTCCCAGCCATACAATATTGCTATTTTGTAAACTAAACGTGGAAATATTCTTTATGATTGGAATTACCTTCTGCGTCGCAGTTATTCCAACATTTTCAAGAATGTCGGAATAATATAAATTATTATTTTTTATTATGTATTTTTCGGTTGGCTCAAAGGGGGAGGGGTTTGTAGCGTCAACAAGCTCAAACCTTGTATCTTTTTTAAATAAAATTACGTTTTCTAATTTTGTAACTTCTTTTTCTTCAACCGGGATGGTTTTAAAGTAGTCATAATATTCTTTTTTTTGCGCTAGTATGGTGTGGTCTCCAGGCAGTAAACTTTGCGTGAAAATTGCATTTGAAAATATGCCTGGTTTTTGCACAATTTTTGAATCGATAATAACCTGTTCTGCTGCTGGCGAGGTGTGCACATAAATTCCACCGGTTGAAGTGATCTTCATATTTTCAAAATCAAACCTGTATCCTATAGAATAAGCAACCAAAACTGGCGTTGCTATAAAAAAACAAACAACGCAAACAAGCAATATCATTAGCCGAGTTCTCTTAGACATCTTTAAAGCTATATTATCACATAAACTCATAAATTTCACCATTGACTGAATTAATTAAATATAGCCGTCTATTTTTCTACACTTTACAACAGGTGTTTTTTGGATTAAGATAAAGCATAAACTTAAACTTATCATGGCAGATAAATTTGTTATTAACGGTGGGAAGCCGTTAAGTGGAGAGGTCGAAATAAGAGGTTCAAAAAACGCGGCAGGCCCGGCGCTTGCTGCTGTTTTGCTTACAAAAGACGAGTGCGTCGTAGACAATGTTCCGTTTATTGAAGACATTTTGAATATAATAGACATTTTAAAAAGCATGGGCGTTGAGGTAGAAAAAATTGGAGAAGAGAAATTAAGATTAAAAGCCGAAAATGTTGACACAGATAAAATGGATTTTGATAAAGTTTCAAAAACAAGAATTTCTGTTTTGCTTTTTGGTTCTTTGCTGGGCAGAGCATGTGATTTTAAAATCCCTTCTCCAGGAGGAGACAAAATAGGAGTAAGACCAATTTCTGTGCAAATAAATGCCTTAGAAAAATTGGGTGCAAAAATTGACAGGGAAGATGAATTTTACAAAGTCAGCTGTCAAAAATTACAAGGCAAAGAAATTGTACTTGAAGAGTTTTCTGTAACAGCCACAGAATCTTTAATGTTAGCTGCTACGCTAGCTGATGGTAAAACCGTAATAAAAGGAGCCGCCGCTGAACCTCACGTGCAGGATTTAGGTGAAATGCTTATAAAAATGGGAGCAAAAATCGAGGGCTTGGGAACGCACACAATTAAAATAGAAGGCGTTGAAAAATTACATGGATGCACTCACAGCGTAATTCCAGACCCGATTGAGGCCGGAACTTTTATAATTGTTGGAGCTATGGCCCCTGGTAAAATTAAGGTAACAGGAGTTGATTTGTCGCACTTAGATTTGTTTTTGGCAAAACTAGAAGAAATGGGAGTAAAGATGAAAAAAGGAAAAGATTATGTAGAAGTTTCGCATTCGCCGAATTTGAAAGCTGTAAAAGTGCAGGCGCTTCCGTACCCTGGTTTTCCAACAGACCTTTTGCCAGTAATCGTTCCTTTATTGATTGTAGCTGACGGCAAAAGCTTGGTGCATGACCCTTTGTATGAAAACAGGTTTAATTATGTGCAGGAATTGCGTAAAATGGGAGCTGATGTTGAAATGGTTGACCCTCACCGCACGTTTGTTTTTGGCCCTACAAAACTTTTTGGAGCAAAAATTGATTCTTGGGACATAAGAGCGGGAGCTTGTTTGGTGGTGGCTGCATTGTCAGCTGAAGGTAAGTCAACTATTGAAAACGTCTTTCAAATTGACAGAGGATATGAGAAGATAGAAGAGCGTTTACAAAAACTGGGAGCTGACATTAAGCGAGTAAGTTAAAAATATCCATGTTTAATAATAAAATTGCAATTGATTTGGGGACTTGTAATTCTCTTGTCTATGTAAGGGGCAAGGGAGTTGTTTTATATGAGCCGTCGGTGGTAGCAATTTCTTTGACTGATAACAAAATTTTGGCAGTTGGCGAAAATGCAAAAGAAATGATTGGTAGAACGCCAGCTGATATAAGGGTTTACCGGCCATTAAAAGACGGAGTTATCGCCGACTATAGGGTCACCCGAGCTATGCTAAGATATTTTATAGATAAAACCAGTGGAGGTTTAAAAATATTTAAGCCAGAGTTAGTTATTTCTGTTCCTGCAGGCATTACCAGCACAGAGAGAAGAGCAGTAATTGAAGCCGCCTTAGCAGCTGGAGCAAAATCAGCATATGTTGCCAAGGAGCCAATTTTGGCTGCCATTGGAGCGGGTATTCCCATAAATTCTTGTTCGGGGCACATGATAGTAAACATTGGAGGGGGCACCTCGGAGGTGGCTGTAATTTCTCTTGGGGGAATTGTAACGTGGCATTCTATAAGAATTGCTGGCGACAAACTGGATTCTGCAATAGGGGAGTATATTAAAAAGAAGTACAACTTGGCAATTGGTACACAGTCAGCCGAAGAAATAAAAATAAAAGTTGGCACAGCTCTTCCGCAAAAAGAATTAAAATTTTTAGAAATACAGGGCCGAGATTTAATTTTGGGCTTGCCAAGAACAGTTAAAATATCAAACAACGAAGTTTGCGAAGCAATATCTGATGTGCTGGCCGAAATCGTGCAGGCGGTAAAGCACGTTTTAGCAGAAACTCCGCCCGAGCTTTCAGCTGATATAATGAATAAAGGAATTATTATGGCAGGTGGCGGTTCGCTGTTGCCAAAAATTAACGAGCTTATAGCCCAAAGCACCGGCGTACCTTGTTTTGTGGCAGAAGAACCGCTTTTCTGCGTTGTGAAGGGTACGGGAACAGTTTTGGAGAACCTAGAAGAATACAAAAAAGTTGTGATGAGTAAAAAGTAATGCTTGTCGGTCATAAAAAACAGTGGGAGTTTTTGAAAAGAAAGTTTGAGCAAGACCAGCTTTCGCATGCGTATTTGTTTACGGGTGCCGAAGGCATCGGGAAAAAGTTTTTTGCCAAAGAGTTTTCTGAGTTTGTAGGATGCAAGTTTCCGGATTTGAAAATAATAAACCAAAAAGAAGATAAAAGCGAGATAGATATCGCGCAGATAAGGGAAGTGCAGAATTTTCTGTCGTATAAATCTTATAATAGCGGCTATAAAATTGTTATTGTAGATGATGCGGAAAAAATGAATCAAGAGGCGCAGAGTTGTTTTTTAAAAACCTTAGAAGAACCAAAAGGGCAGACGTTGCTCATATTAGTTTCGTCAAAACCAGATATGTTTTTACAAACGATCTCTTCGAGATGCCAGGCAATTAAGTTTTTCAAGCCAAAGAATCTGCCAGTAAACGCAGAAAAAATCCAAAAAGAACAGGAAATTTTAGCTGAACTTTTGCCGGTTATGAATTCAACCTTGGCTGATAAATTTAAATATACAAAGTCATTGAATTTTGAGAAATACAGCGCAGGAGAAATTTTAAAAGTAATGCAAAAATATTTTAGAAAGCAATTATTAGATAATTTTTCAGACCCTAAAGCGAAGAGAGTTTTAGAATTGTCAGACGAAATAAGTCAAAAATTGTTGTTTACAAATGCCAACCAAAAATTGGCGTTAGAAATAATATTAATGGAAATATAAAATGAGTTATAAAGAATTTATAGACAAGGCAAAACCTGAGCTCGAAAAAACATACAAGTTTTTAGAAGGAGAGTTAGCGAAAATAAGGACCTCAAGAGCAAGCCCTGCTTTGGTGGAAGACATCGAGGTGGATGCTTTTGGTTCGAAATTTCCCTTAAAGCAATTGGGCGCAATTTCTACCCCTTCCACAAACCAAATAGCCATACAGCCATGGGACATTTCTTATATTGAGCCCATACAAAAAGCAATTGAAAAATCTGGCCTAGGAATGTCGTGCGCTGTTGATAAAAATCTTATTCGGTTAAATTTGCCCATGCTCACAGAAGAATACAGAAATTCGTTAGGGAAAATTTTAGGGGAAAAAGCAGAGCAGGCAAAGCAATCGATGCGCCATCAAAGAGATGAAGTTTGGAATAAAATTCAGGTAGCGCAAAAAGCCAAAGAAATTACAGAAGACGATAAATTCCGCGGAAAAGACGAATTACAAAAAGTAGTTGATGACTACCAAGAAAAAATAAAGAATTTAGTCGAAAAAAAGAAACAGGAATTAATGTAACTTTATGATTTCTGCAATTATCACTTTAATAATAGCGTTTCTGTGCTTAATTGCCCTGATGGTTATTCATGAGTTTGGGCATTTTATTATAGCTAAAAAATTTGGTATAAGGGTTGATGAATTTGGGATTGGTTATCCGCCAAGATTATTCGGTAGAAAAATTGGAGAAACAATTTACTCTATAAACCTTCTGCCTTTAGGCGCATTTGTTAGAATTTATGGAGAGGAGGGAGGAGTTGATGATTATAGAAGTTTTGCAAACCTTAAAATTTGGAAAAGAGTTTTGATTATTATCGGAGGCGTGGCCGCGTTTTGGTTGGCCTCTATAATTATCTTTTCTATAGTTTTTGCAATGGGCGCCGATTTACCAGTGGGTGACCAGGACGTGCAGGGATTAACAAATCCGCAAATAAAGGTTGTGGCAGTTTCTGCAAATTCACCTGCCTCGCAGGCCGGTTTGCAGATAGGAGACACACTTCTTAACTTTGATAAAATAAAGGATTTCCAGGATTTTACAGTTGCACACGCAGGCGAGCCACTGGATTTAGAAATTAGCCGAAATGGAGCGATATCTGATGTTTCCTTGACTCCGCGCATAAACCCGCCGGCTGGGCAGGGAGCGGTTGGAATTGGGTTAGAAAGAATGGCAACCCTTATTAAGAAAGCTTCGTGGTATTCGGCTCCAATTCAGGGAGTAGTTTACACATGGCAGACAACAACAAGCGCCTTACAGGGCTTGTATGTCACTTTGTCTGGCTTGATAATGGGCAATGGCGCCCCAGCTGGCGCGGAGTTTGCCGGGCCCCTTGGAATTACAGTATTTTTGGCTAACGCAGCAAGCTATGGCCCCGGATTCTTTTTGTATTTTATAGGAATGATTTCTGTTTTTATTGCAATATTTAATTTGTTTCCAATACCGGCGCTAGACGGAGGAAAACTTGTGTTTTTGCTGATTGAGAAAATAAAAGGTAGGCCGGTTTCTGTAAAAATAGAGCAGTGGATTACAATGTCGTGCTTTATAATTTTGATTGCCTTGTCACTTTTTATAACAGTAAGATATGACATCCCGCGTTTCACAGACTTTCTTAAATCATCATTACAATAGATAGCCCATTGGAAGCATGTGTTGACTATTCCAATATTCCGCGGAATAACGGAATAGTCGGAAAGTAAAAAGTTTGGTATAATACAAAATATGAGTAAAAGTTATTATCAAGTTGAAAGAATTGTGAAAGGATTTGCAAATCATAGGCGGATTGAAATTTTAGAATTGTTAAGCAAAAGCCCAGAGATGTCGTTGGTAAATATATCAGAAGCATTAGGTATCAATTTTAGAACTGCGTCCGACCATATTAGAAAAATGGCAACAGCAGGGTTTGTTGTAAAACGATCAGAAGGTTTGATTGTGCATCATAAAATAACGAGTAGGGGAGTGTCTGTTTTAAAATTTTTAAAAACACTAATCTAACTATTCCAATATTCCGCGGAATAACGGAATAGACGTATTAAACAACATGGGAATCGCAGTAGAATTCAATCCAGACTTAGCTCTGAGAAATATCTCGGAATTCAAGAATTGTAAAAGAAAAATTGAGGAATGTATACAGGAGCCGTTAGAGGAGGGTAAGATGTATGATTTTTTAAAAAAAGAACAGCGGCTTTACTATATTCTGGGAGAGATACCATTGTTAGAAACCAAGGGTGGAGGAGATTTGTCTGAGCCAATTGCCAGTATTGTGATTTTGGAGGCGACACACTTTGAAGAGAACGGCGAAATTTTTACAAAAGGGAAATATAGAGTCGTGAAGATAATTCCAAAAGGTGAAATTTATTTTAATAGCTACGGAATAATTAAAAAATAAACTTATGTTGCAATCAAAATTGTTTTACAAAACAACGAGGGAAAAGTCACCGGATGTGGAATCTGTTTCTCATGATTTGTTAACTCGAGCTGGATTTGTGGATCAGCTAATGGCCGGAGTTTTTACTTTTTTGCCTTTGGGTTTTAGAGTTTTAAAAAATATCGAAGATATAATAAGAAAAAATATGGAAGAAGCCGGTGCGCAAGAAATTTTAATGCCCGTTTTGCACCCAAAAGAAAATTGGCAAAAAACCGGAAGATGGAATAGCCTCGACATTCTTTTTAAGGTTAAGGGTTCTGGGGGCAGGGAATATGCGTTGGGCCCAACGCACGAGGAGGTTGTGTCGCCACTAGCTAAAAAATTTGTTTTTTCTTATAAAGATTTGCCTTTTTCTGTTTTTCAGATTCAAACAAAGTTCAGGGATGAGCTAAGGGCAAAATCCGGGATTTTAAGAACCAGAGAATTTTTAATGAAAGATATGTACTCTTTTCATTCAAGCCTGCAGGATATGGCGGATCATTATGAAAAAATGAAAAAGGTTTACTTTAATATTTTTAATGTACTGGGCATAGGAAAAGAAACTTATTTGACTTTTGCTTCCGGAGGAACTTTTTCAAAATATTCACACGAGTTTCAAATGGTTACCGAAGCTGGAGAAGACATAATTTATATTTGCAACAAATGTAAAACAGCTGTAAATAAGGAGATAAAATCCGAAACTCCGGCTTGCCCCACTTGCAGTTCAGATAGCTTTGAAGAGAAGAAAGCTGTTGAAGTGGGAAATATCTTTACGCTTGGCTCAAAGTTTTCTTTGCCGTTTGAGCTAAAATTTAAGGATAAAGAGGGGCAAGAACAGCCGGTTTTAATGGGTTGTTACGGAATTGGGTTGGGTAGGGCAATGGGCGCTATTGTGGAGGCAAGTCATGACGAAAAAGGAATTATTTGGCCTAAAGAAATTGCTCCGTTTTTTGCTCACTTGATTTCTGTGGGAGACAGCAAAAGAGTTGAAAACACAACTCAAAAAGTTTATCAAGGTTTACAAAGACAGGGCATTAAAGTATTATATGACGATAGGCAGGATAAATCTGTTGGAGAAAAATTTGCAGAAGCCGATTTAATTGGAATTCCATACAGGATAGTGATTTCAGAAAAAACATTGGATAAAAATTCAGGAGAAATAAAAGAGAGGGGAAAGAGCAAAATAGAGCTTATACAGCTGGGTAAATTGGGCAAATTTATAGGTTCGTAATTTACATAGATTATGTTTAAAAAACTATTTTCATTTTTATCTGTGGATATGGCGATTGACCTTGGAACTGCCAATTCTTTGGTTTATGTAAAAGACAGAGGGATAATTATTAACGAGCCGTCTGTGGTGGCTGTAAATAATAAAACCGGCCAGATTTTGGCTATCGGGGAAGAAGCCAAAAAAATGGTGGGCAGAACTCCGGCCTACATTTCTGCCACAAGGCCATTGGTTAACGGAGTAATCTCTGACTTTGAGGTGACAGAGCAGATGCTAAAATACTTTATTGAAAAAGCCGCATCTTCCACTAAAAAAATGTTTAGCATAGGCAATATGCCAAGAGTGATTATTGGTATCCCTTGCGGGGTTACCGAGGTTGAAAGAAAGGCGGTAAGAGACGCGGCAAAAAACGCCGGAGCTAGAACGGTGTTTTTGATTGAAGAGCCATTGGCATCTGCCATAGGAGCCAAATTGCCAATTCAGGAGGCGGGCGGAAACTTTATTGTTGATATTGGAGGCGGAACAACAGAAGTGGCGGTTATATCGTTGGGAGGAATTGTGGCATTTAGGAGCCTAAGAGTCGCCGGTGATAAATTAAATGATGACATTGTGCAGTTTGCTCAAAAAGAATACAAACTTTTAATTGGAGAGAGGACAGCAGAAGACATAAAAATAAAAATTGGATCTGCTACGCCCTTAAAAGAAAAAAAGGAAATGGCAATGCGCGGAAGAAATTTGGTTACAGGTTTGCCAGAAGAAGTGGTGATTTTTAATGACGACGTACAAAGGGCTTTGGACCGCTCGGTAAAACAAATTATTTCAGCCATAAAAACAACGATTGAAGAAACGCCCCCAGAATTATTGGCAGACGTAATGTCTAACGGAATTTATTTAGCAGGTGGAGGTTCGTTGTTGCGAGGACTCGATGTTTTAATTTCTAAAGAAACAAAAATGCCGTGCAAAATAATCGACGACCCATTAACCTCGGTTGTTAGGGGAGCCGGTATTGCGTTAGAAAACATAGAAACATTGTCGGAAGTGATGTCTAAAGACGACGAGGACGAAGCATCATTTTAAAGAAATTTGAAGCACGAAATCTGAAACAAATTCTAATTTTCTAAATTTTAAATTCAAAACACAAATACGACATAATTTAGCTATCGCTAAATTATGTCGTATTTGATTGGTGAAAAGATTAATGAAAAAATGAAAAAAAACTGGCCCGGCATTCGCTCAAACATGTATGAGCGAATGCCGGGCCCTCCCTTGCCTAGGTTACTTGATGGCGCCAAAGAGTAGCAGAAACACGTACGCCACGCTGGCCAGGAGTATCACTGCTCCCAAGATTGCGAGTAGGGGTTTACCCTGGTTTTCAGTGGCAACATGTTTTGGTTTAGGCCTGGGCGTAGAGCCATCGCCGTATACCCACCACGGAGGTGGGAGGTGTGGTGGTTGGTCTGGTGGTAGTGCGCCACGGGCGATGATTTTTCCTCTACCGCCACCGCCACCGCTGCCTTCGGTCTGGGTTTCCGGCTTTTCAGGAAGAACAGTGACTTGTTTGCTCATTTGGCCTCCTCTGTAGCAGTTGCCACAACCACTGGCGGCGTCTGTAATCCGGTCCTGTTGTTCGCGCCAGCCCTGTCTGATGTCACGCCTATTGTGACGAGCGAAGACATCATGATGACAAAGCTGATGACGCTTGTGGTCCACTTTTCGTGTTCTACACTCCTGATGAAGAGGCCCATGAACGCAAAGAAAGCGATGCCACAGAGAGCTCCCATAATCTAGCTCCTGATTGTGGGAGTTGCGGGGCACGATGTGCTAAACTTTATAATAATAATATCACCAGAATTTTTATTGTCAAGAATTGTGGGAGACAATTAATTTTGGTATCATAATTAAATGATTTCAAAAGAAGAAGTAAAACACATAGCTAAGTTGGCTAGATTGGAATTGACAGAGGAAGAGATAAAAAAAATGCAGAAAGACCTGACTGAAATTTTGAATTACGTTGATGTGTTGAAGACAGCCGGCGTAAAACAACGCCCGGCGTTAACGAAATCTCAACGCCGAGCGTTGCCGGACTCAAGCAATCTGCGAAAAGATGAGGCAAAGCCAAGTAATTTAGCAAGCGAGATTGTGACGGCAACTCCAGACAAAAAAGATGGGTTTTTCAAAGTCAAACCAATTTTATAGTGGAACTTACAAAGCTAACAATTAAACAAGCGCACGAAGGCCTTACTAAAAAGGAATTTTCTTCGGTTGATTTAGCAAAAGCGCATTTAGATAAAATAAAAAAAATAGACAAAGATTTAAATGCTTTTTTGTCTGTTACAGAGGAGCTAGCTTTGCAACAGGCACAAGAGGCCGACAAAAGAATTAAAGATGGCAAAGCAACAGAGCTTACCGGAATTCCTTGCGCTATAAAGGACAATATTTTAATCGCAGGGCAAAAATGTACAGCTGCTTCAAAGATTTTGGAAAACTATGTAGCGCCGTATGATGCAACTGTTATACAGAAACTCAAAGAGCAGGGGATTGTAATGCTCGGAAAGACAAACCTTGATGAGTTTGCCATGGGTTCTTCCACCGAAAATTCTGCATTTAAAATCACAAAAAATCCGAGGGATTTGGAAAGAGTTCCTGGCGGAAGCTCGGGTGGCTCTGCAGCTGCTGTTGCAGCAAATATGGCTTGTTGTGCATTGGGTTCTGAGACCAACGGTTCTGTAAGATTGCCAGCGTCATTCTGCGGAGTTGTTGGTCTAAAACCAACCTACGGCGCTGTATCAAGATATGGATTAATCGCTTTTGGATCATCTTTGGATCAGGTGGGTCCATTAACAAAAAGCGTTTATGATGCAAAAGTAATTTTTAAAATTTTAATCGGTAGAGACGAAATGGATGCTACTTCAACAGATTATAAATTTGAGGATTCAGATGTCAGCTTAAAAGGGTTAAAAATTGGAGTGCCAAGAGAGTATTTCGCTAAAGGCATAAACAAAGATGTCGAAATAATAATTAGAAATTCTATTAAAAAAGCCGAAGATGCCGGAGCTAAAATTGTAGATATAAGCCTTCCTAGTACAGAATATGCTCTAGCGGCTTATTATATAGTGGCTACTTCGGAGGCCTCGGCGAATTTAGCTCGTTTTGACGGCATAAAATACGGGTTATCTGTAGATGGAGAAGATTTGCTTTCGGTTTATTTGCAAAGTCGCAGTAAGGGATTTGGCGCTGAAATAAAGAGGAGAATAATGCTCGGAACATTTAGTTTATCATCTGGATACTACGACGCTTATTACAAAAAGGCACAAGAAACAATAAGATTGATAAAAGATGATTTTGTGAATGCATTTGAAAAAGTAGACCTAATTTTTGCCCCAGTTTGCCCGACGCCCGCTTTCAAAATAGGAGAAAAAACGAAGGACCCGCTTTCAATGTATTTAAGCGATGTTTTGACTTCTGGTTCGAGTCTAGCCGGCTTGCCTGGGCTTTCGCTACCCGTAGGAAAAGTTGACAATCTCCCTGTAGGTTTGCAGATAATAGGAAACCATTTTCAGGAAAACAAAATTCTAGCTATCGCAGCCCATCTTGAAAAAAACTGATTTTTTTGCTAAGATAATTAAACGATTTGGGCGCGTAGTTCAGTGGTAGAACGCTGTCCTGATAAGACAGAGGTCGAAGGTCCGATTCCTTCCGCGCCCACCAGTTTGTAAAATTGGTCTCGGCAACTTTGGGAAACCTGGTTTGCCGTGGGAAGAAATTGTAAAAATTTAGCATAAGGTGTAAAATTAAGTTAGAATGCTCTCAAAAATAGATAAAAAAATTCTAACAATTTTGTTTATAGCCTTAGCAGTGTTTTTACTTGCTGTTTTTGGTTTGTATCATTTGTTATAATAAGCCTTATGAAATTTAATAATTTTTTAAAACTATTAGCCAGCATAATAATTTGTGAGTTGGCCGGAGTTGTTGGTTCTGTTTTTACTTCGCCAGAAATAGAAGCATGGTATAAAAATTTAAAAAAACCGGCATTCAATCCGCCTAACTGGGTTTTTGGTCCGGCGTGGATTATTATTTTTATTTTGATGGGTATTTCGCTGTATTTGGTTTGGCAGAAAAAGTTTGAACCAAAAATTATTTCTGCGCAGACCTACAATCCTTTGTCTCAAAAATTTCTATCCGGGTCCTGGCGGAGGCTTAATATAGTCCTGATCTTTGTCACACAGCTTGTTTTGAATATTTTGTGGTCTGTGCTATTTTTTGGCGCGCATTCTGTTGCTGCGGGTTTTTTCGAGTTATTAATGCTTTGGTTTGCAATTGTATTTACGATGGTAAATTTTCACAGGGTCTCAAAAGTCGCAACATGGATTCTGCTTCCGTATATTTTATGGGTTTCGTTCGCCGGAATTTTAAATTTTTATATCTGGATTTTGAACATATAAATTAATGAGATTGAAGTATTTTTTTCTAACAGTTATAGTAGTTGGCTTGTTTTTTTTGGCCTGCAGCGCTTCGGCCCATCAACCAAGGATAATTTATAATCAGGCGGGCGACATACAAATATTTAATCCTGAATTATCTCAGGCATTTTATGACGAACTAAATGAAGGTCCGCGTTATTATTTTATAAACTCTGATAAGAATTTTAATTTATACATTAATATTTTAGTTCCGGCAGAATCCAACGAAACCGGCCGTTATGCTTTTAGCGTATACAAAGGCCTCGACGAGGGGCCAATTTTTTCATCAGCTGTACTTTCAAATGGCTGGGAATTGTTCTATGAGCCTTTTGGGAGAGATTATTACTATAAAGGCTCCGAGTTTTTACAGCAAATGACAGCTGGGAATTATAAAATAGAAGTTTCTTCATCAGATAATCAAGGAAAATATGTTTTGGCAGTAGGAGAGAAAGAAGAGTATAATTTACAAGCGTTGCTTGCTATTTATTGGCAAATCCCATTTTTAAAACTTACGTTTTTCAAAACATCTGTTTTGCAGTTTTTTTTAACGCCATTTGGCATATACGGCGTTGGAGCAATTGGTGGACTACTGATATTTTTAGCTTCGATTTATTATTTGGTTGGGTTAGCAAAACAAATTATAAAGCACAACGAAGCGAAGACTCTACTTTTGACTTCCGGTGGGATGCCTCAAATGAAAGATGAGATAATAAAACTTTTGCAAAAGCCGACTTACGACATAACTGTTGCGTTTATCACCACAGCTGCTAAACCGCAGGAAAACCTAGACTATGTGGCTATAGATTGGCAAACAATGAAGGAGGAGTTGAGATTTAATATAGAAGAAGTTGATATTGAGGGCAAAACAGAGCATCAGGTTTTGAGATTACTGGAATTAAAAGATATTATTTTTGTTGAAGGTGGGAATACCTTTTACTTACTAAAAGCAATGCGAGCGTGTAATTTTGAAAAGGTGATAAGAAAATTGCTTAAACAAGGTAAGGTTTATATTGGGGTTTCTGCCGGAAGTATTGTGGCTGGCAAAACTATAAAAACAGCCGAATGGCTGGATAAGGAGTATGAAAATAAAAATACAGTTAAATTAAAGAACTTGAAAGGTTTGAACCTTGTGCCATTTGATATTTTTGTGCATTATCAACCAGAGCACGCAGAAATTATAGAACAACAAATGCCGAATCCGAAAAAACGCGCTAAAAAATTAAGGATTTTAACAGACGAGCAAGCAATTTTGGTGCAGGGTAAAGAGGAAAACTTGATTGGCGACGGAGAAGCAATAATTATATGAAAATTTTTGTGAAAGCAAAACCAAGGGCCAGAGAAGAAAAGGTGGAGAGAATTGATGATTCAAATTATGTGGTTTCAGTAAAAGAACCGCCAGAGAAGGGCAAGGCAAACCAAGCTATTAGGAACGCTTTGGCGATATATTTTAAAACAGGGTCATCTTGTATAAAAATAGTATCCGGGCATGGGTCGAGAAGTAAAATTATAGAAATTAAAAATAATATATGAAAACATCAATTAAGGGGCATATAGTTTCTTACGAGCCAGATGCTAATGGGGGCGTGCGTTATTTAACGCAAATGATTGACCCCAACGAGGCCAAAGTTTTCTTTGATCAGGCCTTTGGCCGCGGTTTTGCCGATTTTGAAGACCAGAATGGCGCTAATTATAAATTAACGCTTCACGGATCGGAATATCAATTAACCAAGGAACAGTAATGTTGCTTAATCCTAACTCAGCATTCCCCGGTAATAACGACGGGGCTTGATTTTATTTTGTAGATGTTTAAGATAAAGGATAATGTCAAAGACTAAAAAAAGAAAAATAAAACTGGCGAAGAACCCACTAAAGGCTAAAGCATTTAGGCGGGCGAGAAAGATTAAAAAAAATAAGAGGCCTACAAAAAGCAGGAAGATTTTAATTAAAAAATCGAAAGCCAAAAAAACTAAAAAGGCTATTAAGATAAAACGAGGGAAAATTTTACGTAAAAAACCAAAAATCAGGAAGCCTAAAGCCAAATTAGTCCGCAGGAAAGCAAAAGCTAAAAAAGTAGCTAGGAAGATGAGGAAGAGAAAAGTCGCGAATAAACCGGGGAAGAGAGTTGTAAGGAAGATAAAAAGAGTTGTGGCTAGAAAGCAGGTTGAATCAGCGCCGGAAACGTTTTCAGCGGAATCATTATTTCGCGCAAAAATTAAGGTTGTGGGCGTTGGTGGCGGAGGAGGGTCTATTGTCTCTGAAATTGGCAGGTCGCTTCAAAAAGCCACTTTTGTTGTGGCAGACACAGATATCAGAGCTTTAAAAAAGAAATCAGGGATAAAATATTTGTGGTTTGGGCAAGAGCTTACTCACGGCCTAGGCACAGGGGTTAATGTTGACGTAGCAAAACAGGCAGCCGAAGGAGCCAAAGAAAAAATAAGCGCATATTTTAAAGAGCAAGACATCGTGATTTTTGTGGCATCATTGGGAGGCGGGCTTGGTTCTGGCGCCACGCAGGTTTTTGCTGAAGCTGCAAGAGAATTTGGCGGAATCACTTTTGGTATATTCACTATGCCCTTTAAGTTTGAGGGTAAAAATAAGCAAAGAATCGCTTTAAACGCGTTAAAAGCTTTAAGGCAGACGCTCAATGTTTCTTTGGTAATTCCCAATGAAAAAATTTTTAAAGTTATAGATGAATCTACGCCTATTACCACTGCTTTTTCAACAGTAAATAAAAGTTTGATAGGGTCATTGGAAAGTTTAATAGATTTAATTTATAATCCCGGAATAATAAATATTGATTTTGCTGATTTGCGTACAATTTTGCGGGGCAAGGGTAACTTTGCATTTTTAAACACAGTTGAAGAATCTGGCAAAAATAGGGTAGAAAAAATTTGTGAGAATATTTTTAAAAATCCATTGTTGCAAAGCTCCGGGTTTGAGGCAGAAAGGATTTTATTTAATATCGCTGGCGCTGAAAATCTTTCAATGTTTGAGGTTGAGAAAATCAGTAGCTATATATCTAATTTTAATCCAAAGGCCAAAATTATTTTCGGAATTTCTAAAAACTCCAAGTTGAAAAACAAAATAAAAACAACAATTTTAATGACTGGCCTTCCAGCAGGCACGGCTTTAAAGGAGGAGCCAGTTGTAAAAGAAAAAGTTGTGGTTGAAAGCAAGAAGCCGGATAAACCTCCGCAAAAAAAAGTAAAGAAAAAACTAAAGAGCGATGTTCGGCCGGGTGTCGGGCAGAAACAAACGGCCTCCATTCCTGTGTTTGAAGTCCCGGCTCTAGAAGTAGCTGCTACCGCCTCTGTGCAAAAAATATTGGCCGATAACCCTAGTCAAGAAGATGGAAGAAAAACAATAAGAAGAAGCGCGCTGGAAATCAAGAAAGCAGAGGAATTGCAGGAGAAAAAGCGCATGGATCAGGAAAAAGAATGGGAAACTCCTGCGTTTTTACGAAGAATAAAGTTTAAAGCATAACATGGAAAATTCTAAAGAAATCAAAAAAGTAATTATTCCTTTGGCTGGGTTGGGCACGAGATTTTTGCCAATGTCGCGGGTTGTGCCGAAGGAATTTTTTCCTTTGGTTGATAAGCCTGTTATACAATATGTAATTGAAGAAATTAAAAAATCCGGCATTAAAGAGGTGATTTTTGTTGTAAGCCCAGCGCAAAAAACTGTTTTGAGTTATTTTAAAAAATCTCCTGAGCTGGAGGCAACGCTGGCAAAAAGAAAAAAAGATAAAATATTAAAAGAGCTTAAAGATTTCGAAGAAATATTTGATGGGATTTCTTTTTCTTTTGTTGTGCAAAGGTCTCCGCTTGGCGACGGACACGCTCTTTTACAGGCAGGAAAACTTGTGAAAGGGGAACCTATCGCAGATTCCTTCGGCGACGACATATTCGATTCAGACGAACCGGCGATAGGCCAGCTTATAAATATATTCAAAACCTGCAATGTGCCTGTGGTGGGATTAAAGCAATTGCCGATGGAAAAGGTGTCTGCCTACGGAGTTGTGGTTGCTGAAAAAATTGCTAATCGTCTGTATAAAATTAAAAAAATAATAGAAAAGCCAGAATTGTCAGAGGCGCCGTCGAACCTTGTTGTTGTAGGAAGACACGTTTTGACCCCAGAGGTTTTTCAATATTTGAAGAAAGCAACCCCGTCTCAAAAAGGAGAAATAATTTTAGCCGAAGTGCTTAATAGAATGCTCTCAGACGGGAAAATTATTTACGGTTATGAGGTAAAGGGTGAATGGCTCGAATGCGGAGATAAATCCAAATGGCTAAAATCATTTTTTTATTTTGCGTTGAAAGACCCAAGGTTCAGCGACGAACTTAAGCACTATTTAAAAATAATAAAATAATGTACGATTTGATTATTATAGGAGGCGGACCGGCTGGAATCACAGCTGGGATTTATGCTGCCAGACAGAGACTAAAAACCTTGTTAGTAACCAAGGAATTTGGAGGGCAAATTGCTAAAAAAGCTGTGGCTATTGAAAATTACCCGGGTTTTAAAGAAATTACAGGCCCGGAGCTTTTAGAAAAATTTGAAGATCACTTAAGGTCCCAGGATATAGAAATAAAAATAGGAGAGGTGATTAAGGTTGAAAAGCCGGCCGAAACTTTTGAGCTGACAACTTCTGAAAACGAAAAATTTGAATCTATGGCAGTAATAGTTGCCACGGGGGCGGATCCAAGACCATTGGAAGTGCCCGGAGAAAAAGAATTTATTGGTAAAGGTGTCGGCTATTGCGTTACTTGTGACGGGCCATTATTCAAAAATAAAAATGTGGCAATTATTGGAGGCGGAAATGCCGGTTTTGAAGCTGCTATTTTTATGAATGAGTACGCAAATAAAGTTTATATTTTAGAGTTTGGCGCAGAAGTTAAGGCCGACCAAAGAAATCAAAGCATCGCTCAAAAGCGAGAAAAAATTGAAGTGATAACAAACGCTGCTGTAAAAGAAATAAAAGGAGAAACATTTGTCAGTTCGCTTGTTTATGAAGACCAAAAAACAAAAGAAATAAAAGAAATTGAGCTCCAGGGAGTTTTTGTGGAAATAGGGTATCAACCAGCGACCTCTTTTGTAAAAGGTCTTGTTGATTTTGGAAAAATGGATGAAATTAAAGCTGAGCCAGAAACATTTAAAACTAAAACAGAAGGGTTGTATGCTGTGGGCGACACAAATGAGGGGGTGTACAAGCAAATCATCACAGCTTGCGGAGAGGGTTGCAAGGCCGCTTTAAATGCTTCAGCTTACGTTTTCAACATGAAAAACAAATAAATAATAGATTCAGTCTAGCGCACTAACGCTACCACGCTACAACGCGTAGTAGCGTGGTAATCTAAAATTAATTTATAAGCTATAAGCATGCCGATATTCCATTTGAACAGTTTGCCGAAGGAGAAGAGAATACAAATGATAGGAGAATTTTATGACGTTATAGATTCTCTAAAAGATAGAAATGAGATTCGCTTCTTTTTTAAGAGCTTGCTTACTGCCGAGGAGATTGCAATGTTCATGCGGAGAATTGAAATAGCGGTTCTTCTATCTGTAGGCTATTGCTATAAAAAAATTTCAGGAATGCTTGGTGTTGGTTTCAGTAAAATAGCGAATGTGCAGAGGGCTTTGCAGCAAGATGATAATGGCTATAAAATAATAGTAAGCAGATTAATAAAAAATCGAAAGGAGAGATTAAGAAAAATGAAAAGAGAAAATAAGAACAGTTTGGTGCCAACGGATTCGCTAAATAAAAAATACCCCGCACATTTTCTTTTATCCAATATGCTTGACGTAGCGATAGAAAAATTAGAAGAAGATGCAAAAGAGCTTGAAAAAGAAGCCGTGCTCTATACTCCGTCGTCAAAATTTTTGAGAAAATGAATAAAACGTTTTTAAAAATCGGTCACCGGGGCGCTGCTGGATATGCGCCAGAAAACACAATAGCGTCTTTTAAAAAGGCACTTAGTCTTGGTGTCGACGCCATCGAGCTTGATGTCTATGTCTGTGCAAGTGGGGAATTAGTTGTGATACACGATGATAGGGTTGACAGGACTACTAATGGAAACGGATATGTCGTAGATAAAAACCTGGAAGAACTTAGAATTTTAGACGCCGGTAGTAAAGAAAAAATACCCTTGTTAGAAGAGGTCTTAGATCTAATCGACAATAAAGTAATCGTAAATATTGAGTTGAAAGGCACAAAAACCGCTGAACTAGTCTCTCAAATTATCCATAAATATATAAAAGAAAAAAATTGGGATAAAGCAAATTTTTTAGTTTCCTCCTTCAATCACCCTGAATTAAAGCTATTTAAAAAATTAATGCCCGAAATTAAAATTGGCGCTTTGCTTACAGGTATTCCAGAGAGTTACGCCGAATTCGGAGAAAAATTAGGTGCTTATTCAGTGAATTTAAGTATGGAATTTATCGACCAAAAGTTTGTAGATGATGCGCATAAAAGAGGATTAAAGGTATTCATCTGGACTGTTAATGAATCGGATGATATAGAAAAAATGAAAGTCCTAGACGTTGACGGAATGTTTTCAAATTTTCCCGACAAATTATGAATTATAAAAATATATGAGTAAAATAAAAAGCATAGAAGCAAAAGAAATCAAGGATTCCAGGGGGAATCCCACTGTTGAGGTTGAGCTGGAAACCGATAAGGGAATCTTTATTGCTTCGGTTCCTTCGGGAGCTTCAACAGGAGAAAATGAGGCGCTGGAATTAAGAGATGCAGACGGAAAAGGTGTTTTACAGGCTATAAAAAATGTAAATGAAATTATAGCACCAAAACTTAAGGGTAAAGACGTATTAAATCAAAAGGAGATAGATGGGGTGATGGTTGCTTTAGACGGAACAGAAAATAAATCAAAATTGGGAGCCAACGCTATCCTGCCGGTTTCTATGGTAGTGTGCCGTGCTGGAGCTGGCGCTAAAAAGATTCCTCTTTATAAATATATTGCTGAATTGGGGGGTGTCGGAGATCCCCCCAAACTTCCGTTGCCGAGCTTTAACTTGATAGAAGGGGGGGTGCACACTTACAAAAAAACCAAAACAGCTGTGCAGGAGTTTATGCTTGTCCCGCAAAAAGATACATTTGCAGAAAATTTGGTTGTGTGCAATAAGATTTTTAATAATTTAAAAGAAATTTTAGAAAAGGATTTTGAGTTAGCTCCCGAATTAGGTTTTGAGGGAGGATTTGAATCTCCATTTTCAAAAACAGAGCAGGCGTTGTATGCTTTTAAGGCTGCTGTTGGGGATGAAAAAGCGCAAATTGCTCTTGATGTTGCGGCATCGGAATTTTACAAAGATGGAAAATACATCTTAGAAGATAGGGAAATGAGCAGAGTCGAATTGATAGAATTTTACGAAGATTTGATAAAAAGATTTCCTGTGATTTCTATAGAAGATCCTTTTGCGCAAGAAGATTGGCAAGGGTTTGAGGAAATTATGCAAAAAATGGGCGAGAAAATTATTATTGTGGGAGATGATCTCACAACAACTAACGTTAAAAAGATAAAAGAAGCGCAAAATAAAAAAGCTTGCAATGGAGTTATTTTAAAGATAAATCAAATTGGTACAGTTTCAGAAACCATTGAGGCCTCGAACATGGCGAAATCTTTTGGCTGGAAAACAATTGTTAGCCACAGGTCTGGAGAAACAGAAGATACGTTTATTTCTGACTTGGCTGTAGGCGTGGGAGCTGACTTTATGAAATCTGGCTCTCCCGCAAAACCAGAAAGAATGGTAAAATATAATAGGTTATTAGAAATAGAAAACGAACTTAAAAAACATGGCTAGACTATCTCTCCAACGCCATTTAAAATCGCAGTGGAATTTGGAAAACAAATTTACGGGCTGGAGAGACGTGCCTTTGTGTCAGGAGGGGATTGAAAGCGCGAAAGGCGTTGCAAAGCAATTTCTGGGATTGAAAATTGATAAAATTTATACATCTCCGTTGGTAAGGAATAAGGAAACGGTTTCATTAATTTTAAAAGAGCTTAAACTAGGAGATATTCCAATAATTGTTGACAGGGCATTGGACGAAAGAAATTACGGCGAGTTACAGGGGTTGAATAAGGATGAAATAACTAAAAAATATGGGGAGGAAAAAGTGCATTTGTGGAGAAGAAGTTATGATATCGCGCCACCCGGAGGCGAGTCGTTAAAAGATGTTTACAAGCGCGCTGTGCCGTTTTTTAAAAAGTATGCTGAGAAAGATTTGAAGGAAGGGAAAAATGTTTTGGTGGTAGCTAGTCATAATAGCTTAAGGGCGATAGTAAAATATCTTGAGAATATATCTGATGAGAAAATTATTGATTTGGAGCTTCCATTTGGGGCTTTGGTAAAGTATGAATTTGACGGCAATAAATATATAAAATATAATTAACAATTATTATTAAAAAAATTAAAAATGAATTTAAATTTTATAGAGAAAATAAAAAGCATTGAAAGAAATACAATTTTTGGGTTGATTGCTGTAGTTGCAATTATAATAGTTGCATTTTTGGTTTCTGCTGACCAAGGTGGCGGATTCTCTTTGCAGGGTGTTTTGGGAATGTCAAATCAGCAGGTTGGAGAAAAGGTTATAAATTATATAAACGATAATCAGCTTTCGCAAACTCCGGCCTCGTTGGTGGGCGTTGCAGAAGAGTCGGGAATGGTTAAGGTATCAATTGCAATTGGAGATCAACAGTTTGATTCGTATGCAACCAAAGACGGAAAAATTTTGTTCCCTCAAAGAGGCCTTGATATGGAACCTCAAGCTGAAGACTCTTCTGTAAATAGTGATGGCTCTGACCAAACACCCGCCCCCGTAACTAAAACCGATTCTCCGATGCTTGAAGCTTTTGTGGTGTCGCGGTGTCCATATGGCTTACAAATGCAGAGAGCAATAGCAGATGCGGTAAAAAGTATGCCAGCGCTGGCAAAGTATATCAAGGTAGAGTATATGGGGTCTGTTTCTGGCAATTCTATAACATCTATGCATGGTGATGCGGAAGCTGTTGAAAATTTAAGGCAAATTTGTATTAGAGACGAACAACCAACTAAATATTGGGATTATGTTGCATGCCAAATGCAAGCAGGAGACACCGCCGGTTGCCAGACTTCTACGGGCGTGGATTCGGCTAAATTAAATGCCTGTGTTTCAGATCCAGGTAGGGGAGTGACATATGCCCAAAAAGATTTTGCGTTAAACGCCACGTATAATGTTACTGGTTCGCCCACCTTAATTTTAAACGGTACACAAATTTCAGAGTCGAATTTTGGCGGAAGGTCTTCTGACGGAGTGAAGTCAATGGTTTGCGCTGGATTTAACGCTGACCCAAGTTTTTGTTCGACAACACTAAACACAGCGCCGGCAGCACCATCTTTTTCAACCGCCTACAGTGCTTCCACTGCTTCCGGTTCAGACAACGTAACTTGCGAATAATAACATGGTAAAAGTATATTCAACGCCAACGTGCGTATATTGCAAAACTTTAAAAGCGTATTTAAAGAAAAACGAAATTGAGTTTGAAGATATTGATGTGTCAAAAGATGAAGCCCAGCTTCAAGAGATGATTAAAAAATCAGGGCAAATGGGAGTGCCTGTAATTGACATAGATGGAGAGATTATAACTAGCTTTGATAAAGCCAGAATAGACGAGCTCTTAAAAATCAAAAATTAAAATATTAATTTTTTATGGCAATAAAAATTGCAATAAACGGATTTGGTCGAATAGGACGCCAGGTTTTTAAAAATATTGAAGATTCGCACCCCGACCTAGAAATTGTTGCTATCAATGACTTAACCGACAACCAAACCTTGGCGTATCTTTTAAAGTACGATTCTAACTACGGGAAGTACGGAAAGAATATTTCATTTTCAGACGATTCAATCACCGTGGGGAAAAATAAATACCGGGTTTTGGCAGAAAAAGATCCGGAAAAATTACCCTGGAAAGATTTAAAAGTAGCCATTGTTTTAGAGTGCACTGGTATTTTTACGGACGCAGAGGGAGCTGGTAAGCACATCAAAGCCGGAGCTAAAAAAGTTATTATTTCGGCTCCTGGAAAAGATCTACCCGGATTTGTTTTGGGAGTGAACGCTGACACATATGAGGCAGAAAAGCCAGACATAATGGACATGGGATCTTGTACCACAAACTGCCTAGCTCCAATCGCCAAAATTTTAAATGATAGCTTTGGAATTATTAAAGGTTTTATGACAACAGTACACAGCTACACAAATGACCAAAGAATTTTGGATTTGCCACACAAGGATTTAAGGCGCGCCAGAGCTGCGGCAATTAATATGATTCCAACCTCAACGGGAGCTGCAAAAGCTATTGGTAAAATGATTCCGGAATTAAACGGAAAATTAGATGGCATTGCCATTCGCGTGCCAACGCCAACAGTTTCTGTTTTGGATTTAGTTGTGGAAGTGGGCAAACCAACAACAAAAGAAGAAGTTTTAAAAGTATTTAAAAAAGCAGAAGAATCAAAGATTTTTAAGGGTATTTTTAGGGTTGAAGAAGAATCATTGGTTTCCACGGATTTTAAGGGGGACAGTTATTCCTCAATTGTGGATGCAGAAAACATAATGGTGAAAGACAATTTGGTCAAGGTGCTTGGCTGGTATGACAACGAATGGGGTTACTCTTGCCGATTGGCAGACTTTGCAGAATTCGTGGGAAAAAGATTATAAATAAGGGATTTAAAAGCCCCGTTCCTCGGGGCTTTTGCGTTCAAAAAAAATGGCCTGCAAGGACTCCGTTTGTAGGGGAGTCCTTGCAGGAGTTGGGCTAAAGCGGGGAAGGCCCCTGCAGTGCCGGCTCTTGGTCTGGGGCGGTTCACGCCGGTTGTTGCTCGGTGATCATGCACGATATGCGCTCGCCGTCGGTTTCCGGGACACATCTTTGGATGTAGGCGGTCAAGCTTGCGACGTCGTGGACGTTTTCCTCCCCGAATGGTATGCGGAGATCTTGGAGGTTGAATCTGTCCTCGATCTCGCTCCCGAGGGTGAAACGGTCAAAGTCGTCGGCGTCGAACCTGCCTCCGCCCAAAAGACTGTCTTCGGCTTTAGGCTTTTCCTCTCTCAGGTCGAACACTTCGACGACGATCTTCCGAACCCATTCCGCAACGATTTTTCCTTTCATGGCAGTCCTTTCTCATGGTAGATGAAAGGGGAATGTAACCAAACCCTACATAATTTTTACCTCCAAAAGGATCAAATGTCAAATACGGCGGGACTTTTTTATAAAAAAATTCCCCGCGCTCAATTGCTGTTGGGCACGGGGCAAGGACATCGCTAGAGAAAGTCCGGCTACACTGGGACTCGGGGCTGCTTTGTTAAGAGCTCCATGACGTCTCCCGTTCGGTTCAACGCAGAGGGGAATTGGAGGAATTTCTGCTAGCCGAACGTCCGACGACATTTCCTAACCTTCATTAGGGGTTGTAAACGCTCTGGCAAAGCTCTCAAACAGCGGGTCGGTGTATGGGTTTTCGCCCGATACGGCCATTGTCGGAGGATTTCTAAGGAGTGTTGCTCCATCCCTTTTTCCACTTCTCTCTCTAGCGAGATATTCTGATCTTTGGGTATCATAAAGTTAAGATAATGTCAAAGTGGTTGGTTTTTGTGTAGCCTTTAATACAATCCACAGCGACCCGCTGTTTTTTTGATTTTAAAAATGGTACAATTAACTAATGTTTGGTAAAAAGAAAATTGTTATTCCAGTTGAGGTGTCTGCGCGCCATTGTCATTTGTCTAAGCCAGATTTAGAAAAACTTTTTGGCGTTGGATACGAACTTAAAAAAATAAAACAGCTTTCACAGCCGTCTGATTTTGCTTGCGCGGAAACAGTTAACATCCAAGTGGGGGCGAAAAGGTTTGATGGGGTTAGGGTGGTGGGGCCGCTAAGAGAGCAAACACAGGTTGAAATATCTTTAACAGATACTGTTGGCTCTGGCGAAACGCCTCCCGTTAGGTTATCTGGCAATTTGCAAGATTCTTCTGCGTTAGTTTTACAGGGGCCAGAAGGATTTATCTCTTTGAATCAGGGTTTGATAGTTGCAAAACGACATATTCATTGTGCGACAGACGAAGCAAAAAAGCTAAAACTAAAAGCAGGAGATATAGTTGCTGTAAAAATAGCAGGCGATAGGGCGGTTATTTTTGAGAATGTAATTATGCGCGTAAGAGATGATTATAGATTATCTATGCATATAGACACAGACGAAGGCAACGCCGCTGGAATAAACAAAATAGGGCAAGGCCAAATTTTAAAATGATATTAGTTTTAAATTGCGGTTCGCAATCAATTAAGTGGAAAGTTTTTGACCGAAGATTAAATGTTGCCAAAGAGGGGAGCAGGACGGTTTTAGACACTACTAATTTTAGAAAGGATTTACAGGGAGAGCTAGAAAAAGTTCGTGGGCTAGACATTCATTTGATCGGCCACAGGGTGGTGCACGGAAAAGACATTTTTATAAAACCAACAGAAATAACAAAAAATAATATAAAAACATTAGAGTCGTTAAGTGCTTTAGACCCACTTCATAATCCTTTTAATGTTTTGGGAATAAAAGCGTGCCAAAATATTTTCCCGGAGGTGCAACAAATTGCTGTTTTTGATACAGAGTTTTTTAAAGGTTTACCGGATAAAGCTTTTACTTATGCTTTGCCAGAAAAGTTTGTAAAAGAGTTTGGATTTCACAGGTATGGCTTTCACGGTATTGGGCACGAGTATGCGGTAAAAATGGCTTCAGAACAGCTTGAGAGGCCCGCAGGCAAGCTAAAAATGATTACATGTCATTTAGGTGGTGGCTCGAGTATCACAGCTGTAGGGGCCGGAAAAGCGGTTGACACATCAATGGGTTTTACGCCAATGCAGGGCTTGGTAATGATGACAAGAGCTGGGGATATTGATGCCGGAATTGTTTTAGAGCTTGCTAAAAAATATGGGGTAGAAAAAACTGGTGAGATTTTGAATAAAAAGTCTGGTCTGAAGGGGATTTGTGGCCAAGGAGAAATGTTAAAAGTTTTAGAGAAAATAAAAGCAGGAGATAAATCAGCAAAATTAGCATTGGACGTATTCGTTTATTCAATACAAAAATATATCGGGGCATATTTTGCAATTTTAGGAGGATGCGACGCATTGGTTTTTACAGGGACAATCGGGTATGGCTCAAAAAAAATTAGAGATATGGTTTGCAAAGGAATGGATATTTTAAAAAATACAAAAATTTTAGCCATTGAGCCGAATGAAGAATTAGCAATAGCCAAAAAAGCATTAAGTGTGAAATAGAATTAAGTATATGTATTTACGCATGTAAGTACGTATGTAATTACGTTATGTCAGAGCAGGATTTAAAACATAAAAATATAAGAAAGCTTACTAAAGTATCTACAGATAGTTTTTCTGTAACAATTCCGATAGAATATATAAATAAGCTTAAATGGAAAGAACATCAAAAGTTAGTGGTTAATTTAAAGGGCAAGAAAATTACAATTGAAGACTGGCCGAAGAAATAGTAAAAAAAGAAGCCCCAGCAAGACGCGACGTGCGCCTGCGGGGGCCTGGAGAGTGGCGAGATGAAGCGAGAGCTTCATTTTCCGCCTTATTCCTCGTCTGGCTCTGGTGGTCTGTAGAATCCCGACCTGATGATGCCGAGAACGATGAGGCACGAGGCCGTTATTCCGCAAAAGTAGCTTATGATGCCATTGATTACGGGATGGTGCCCACTAAGGGCGCTGACGAAGAAGAACACCCCAATTACTGCGAGGAAAATCCCCGCTGTGCTAGGAAGCACAATTTTATCGCCCTCAGTCATGTCCCTGTCTCCTAAGAAGCTGTCGCCGCGGAGTTGCGGCTGGTTGCGAAAATACCACGATAGTTAATATTAATCAATAAATAATTATTGTCAAATAAATTATGGAAAGAGAACAAAAAAATATTTTATGGTTCAACGAAATAGGAATTAAGGATGTGCCCATGGTGGGCGGAAAAAATGGATCTTTAGGGGAAATGACGCAAGCTTTGGTTCCAAAAGGAGTAATGGTGCCTTATGGTTTTGCTATTACTGTTAACTTTTATTGGAAATTTATAGAAGCAAACGGATTGAACGAAATTTTGGCGGGAATTTTCAAGGATTTGGATTTTAAGGATTTAAAAAGCGTCCAAGATGTAGGAAAAAGAGTAAGAGATGCAATTGGAAAAGCTAGTTTCCCGGAAGATTTGCAAAAAGAATTAATTTCTGCTTATTCTGAATTGTCTAAAAAATACAACGAAGAAAATACTGATGTGGCTGTAAGAACTTCTGGCGTAGCTGAAGATATGCCCAATGCTTCTTTTGCCGGTCAGTTTGAAACATATTTAAATGTTTTGGGGCAAGAAAATCTTTTTGAGGCGGTAAAAAAATGCTTTATGTCATTTTTTACAGACAGGGCTATTGTTTATAGGGAAGAAATGAAGCTTGACCAGTTAAAAACTGGATTGTCTGTGGGTGTGCAAAAAATGGTAAGGTCAGACCTTGGTGCTTCTGGAATTATGTTTTCTTGCGACACAGAATCCGGATTTGGAGACGTGGTTTTAATAAACGCCAGCTATGGCTTAGGAGAAAATATTGTGCAGGGGAAGGTTGAGCCAGACCAATACTATGTTTTTGAAACAACTCTCAAAAAGGGCTTTAAGCCGATTTTAGAAAAAAGAGTGGGTGACAAGCTTATAAAAATGGTTTATACGTCTGGGAAGGGAGGTGTTTCAACAAAGAATGTCGCTACAACTAAAAAAGAGCGTGAAAGTTTTGTGCTAAAAGATCGCGAAATTTTAGCTTTGGCCGAGTGGTCGATTAAAGTAGAAGACCATTATAAAAAATCAATGGATATGGAGTGGGCGAAAGATGGTAGAGACGGTAAGTTATATATTGTACAAGCAAGACCAGAAACAGTGCAAAGCCGGAAAAATTTAAAAGTTTTAGAAAATTATGTTTTAAGCAAAACTGATTCTAAGGTTTTGGTTACAGGTGCGAGTGTGGGGAGTAAAATTGGATCTGGAAAAGCAAATAAGATTATGAGCGCCAAGGACATCGGTAAATTTAAAAAGGGAGAGGTTTTAGTTACAACTGCCACAGATCCTGATTGGGTGCCAGCTATGAAGTTGGCCTCGGCCATTGTTACAGATTCTGGTGGGCGCACTTGTCACGCGGCAATTGTGGGCAGAGAGTTGGGGGTACCTGTTATTGTCGGCTCTGAAAAGGGCACAAAAGTTATAAAAGCAGGTCAAGAAATTACAATTGATTGCTCGCAAGGAGAAGACGGAAAAGTTTATGAAGGGATAATTCCGTTTGAGATTAAAAAAACAGATATTTCTAATATCCCGGTTACAAAAACAAAAATTTTAATGAATGTGGGCGAGCCCTCAAATGCGTTTAATTTAAGTTTTATACCAAATGACGGAGTGGGTTTAGCCCGCGAAGAGTTTATAATTGCAAACGAAATAAAAATCCATCCAAACGCTTTAATAAATTATAAAGACCTTAAGCCCGCATTGAGAAAAAAAATTGATTCTTTGACACTGGGGTATGAAAGCAAAACAGAATTTTATATTACTAAGCTAGCCGAGGGCATTGGAAAGATTGGAGCTGCTTTTTACCCAAAGCCGGTTATTGTAAGATTTTCTGACTTTAAAACAAACGAATATAGGTCTTTGGTTGGAGGAGAGATTTATGAGCCAGAAGAAGAAAATCCTATGATTGGGTTCCGCGGAGCTTCAAGGTATTACGATAAAAGATTTAAAGACGCTTTTGTTTTGGAGTGCAAAGCGATTAATAAGGTTAGAGGAGAGTTTGGCTTAGACAATGTAATTCCCATGGTGCCTTTTTGCCGAACATTAGAGGAGGGCAAGAAGGTTGTGCAGATTATCAGAGAAAACGGAGTTAAGGGAAAAATTTATGTTATGTGCGAAATTCCTGCTAACGTAATTTTGGCAGAAAAGTTTTTGGAGATTTTCGACGGATTTTCAATCGGTTCAAACGACTTAACTCAACTAACCTTAGGTTTAGATCGCGACAATTCGAATTTGTCTAGTATCGGAAACGAAAAGAATGAAGCAGTTAAGGAGCTTATTGAAGAAGTTATAAAAGTATGCCAAAATAACAATAAATATATTGGTATTTGTGGGCAGGGGCCTAGCGACTTTCCTGATTTTGCACAGTTTTTAGTGGAGCTCGGCATTGAGTCAATTTCATTAAACCCCGACTCGGTACTAAAAACTAAAATCGCCATCGCCGAGACAGAAAATAAATTAAAAAATAAATAGATGAGTTACGATATTATAACGTTTGGGTCTGCAGCGCAGGATGTGCATATAAAATCAAAAGGTTTTAAAATTTCGGAGGATCAAAAGGATTTTGCGTCAAGCGAAGGAATTTGCCTACCGTTTGGTTCTAAGATTGAAGTCGAAGACATTTCTTTTACTTCCGGCGGAGGCGGTACAAACACTGTGGTTGGTTTTGCAAAACAGGGTTTTAAAACAGCTTTTTGCGGAGCCATAGGAGCTGATATATCTGGGCTGGAAATAGTTATGGAATTAAGGCATTTGCACGTGGATACAAGGTTTGTTGTTAAGAAAAAAACCAAACATACTAATTATTCTGTTATTATGGCAGGAGAAGGTGGGGAAAGGACTATTTTAGCATATCGTGGTGCGTCTGATCTATTGGCCGGAAAAGATATTAAATGGAAAAAAATAAAAAAAACAAAGTGGTTTTATCTAGCTCCGCTTGCAGGATTTATGCTAGAAGAGTTTGGAAAAATTGTCAGTTTTGCTAGGGCTAATGATATAAAAGTCGCGGTAAACCCTTCAAAACAGCAATTATCTTTGCCACCAGATCAACTTAAAAATATTTTACAGAAGGTTGATGTTTTGTTTCTAAATCTTGAGGAAGCGTCATTTTTAACAAAAATTCCTTTTGCCGAAGAGCAAAAAATTTTTAATGTGGCTGCTGAAATGTGCTCGGGTGTTGTTGTGATAACAAAAGGCAAAGGTGGCGTTGTTGTGCGCTTCGGTAAAAATTTATATTCTGCTTTGCCGGATTTAGAAAGAAAAGTCGTAGATACTACGGGAGCCGGCGATTCGTTTGCTTCGGGTTTTTTGTCAGATTTTATCAGGCAAGATGGTGGTATAGAAAAGGCAATTCAACTTGGCTTGGCAAATTCTGCTGCCAATCTTTCGCAAATTGGAGCAAAAAGCGGGCTTTTGGATAAAGGTGCGGAGTTTAAGGGAGCACAAGTTATAAAAACTGAAATTTAAAAGTATGAAATTATTAAAATATTATTTAAGCAATGCGCTGAAAGAGGGGTGGTCAATGGGCCAATTTAATTTTTCTGACTTTACGCAAATGAAGGCCATTATTGAGGCAGCTGTTGAAACTAATTCGCCGGTGATTTTGGGGACATCAGAGGGCGAAAGCAAATTTTTTGGATTAGAGGAGGCGGTCGCCCTTCGAAATGTTTTGCGACAGAAAAGTGGAGTGCCGATTTTTTTAAACTTAGACCACGGACATTCTTTTGAATATGTGAGGCTGGCAATTAATGCAGGCTATGACATGGTGCATATAGACGGATCAAAACTATCTTTAGAAGATAATATAAAAATGACAAAAGAAGTTGCGAAATACGCTAAATGGAAAAACGTTCTAGTGGAGGGCGAGGTTGGCAAAGTGGGAAATGATTCCTCGAAACTATACTCTGAAAAATTTGAAATAAAAGAAGAAAATCTGGCGAAGGCCGAGGATGCTATAAAGTTTGTAAAAGAAACGCGCGTTGACTTGCTGGCTGTGGGTATCGGTAATTTTCATGGGATTGAAGTTTCTGGCGTTTGCCCCAACCTCAGGCTAGATGTGCTAAAAAGCGTTAAAGAAAAAGTGGGTTCTCTGTCTTTAGTTTTGCACGGCGGTTCGGGCACGCCAGAAGATGATTTAAAAGAAGCTATAAAGCTTGGAATTGTCAAAATAAACGTAAACACGGAATTGCGGTTGGCTTTTGCCGGTAATTTACGAAGATTTTTATCTGAAAACCCGGAAGAAATCACTCCGTATAAGTTTTTAGCCGAGGCCCAAAATTCGGTTAAAAAAGTCGCACAGTTGAAGATAACTTTATTCGGCAGTGCCAGCAAAGCTTAGCCCCTCTTTACAAATAGAATATAATAATATAATATATAAACATTGTAAAAACATGAAAATAAAATTGGAACATGAAAAATGTATCGGATGTGGATCTTGCGTAGCGTTGTGCCCAAAATATTTTGAATTGGGAAACGATGGAAAATCTCACATCAAGGGCGGTTCAACCGGACCAATTGAAGAGTTGGAAGTAGAAAAAATAGAGTGTGCAGAATCAGCTGTCGAAGCATGTCCAGCCCAGTGCATCCACATTGAGAAATAATATGATAAAACTTAAAGCAAAAATTAGGCAAGAGACAGGAAGAAAAACAGACGTTTTAAGGGATTCTGGAAGAATTCCTGCTGTTGTATATGGCCACAAGATTAAGAATATTTTAGTTGATATAGACGAAAAAGAATTCTCTAATGTTTTGAGGTCAGCGGGAGAAAGCTCATTAGTGGAGCTGAATATAGAAGGAGACAAAGAAAAAAGACCCGTGCTTGTACACGAAATACAAAAAGACCCGGTTACAGACAAAATTATACATATTGATTTTTTCCAGGCATCGTTGACAGAAGAAGTTGAAGTTGAGGTTCCTTTGGTCATTGAGGGAGTTTCTTTAGCGGTTAAAGATTTGGGGGGAACTTTGGTCAAAAACATTTCAGAACTAAAGGTAAAAGCTCTTCCGCAGAATCTTCCTCACGAAATTAAAGTTTTGATTGATTCTTTAAATACTTTTGAAGACCATATTTTAGTTAAAGACCTGCCTTTACCACCCAACGTAAAAGTTGCTGAAAAACCAGACGAGATTGTTGCCTCTGTGGTTCCTCCGGAAAATGTTGAGGAAGAATTAGCAGAAGAAATAAAGGAAAATGTTGAAGATGTAGGAAAAGTGGAGAAGGAGAAAAAGGAAGAGGAAATTGTGGACGACGAGCCAGCAGATAAACCAAAGGACGATAAAAAATAGAAATTATTCCAGCCCTGTGAAAAACAGGGTTGGATTTTTTTTGTAAAAAGTGGATAATAAGGTTAGAGACCAAAATGAAAAAATATATTATAATTTTGCTTTTTATGTGTGGGGTGATAGTCGCACCTAATTTTTCGATTGCTGTTGACATGGAAAGCCAGTGTGCAATAGTTTCTGAGTCACCTGAGGGGTGTCCCAATTTGAGTTCTGCTGATTGTAAGGTTTTGCTTCAGCAATGCGCGGATTATTATGATCAGCAATCCGCCAAGTTAGCCCAAGACCTCACAAAAACATCAGCGCAAAAAAATACCCTTTCAAGCCAAATTTCAAACCTTAAAAATAAAATATCAGGGTTACAGGCGCAGATAAATCAAAGTAATGTGATGGTTAAGGATTTGAACATACAGATATCAGATACCCAGTTTTCTATAAATAAAACCTCCGACCAGATTGAAAACGCTAGAAATCAAATTATTAATATTTTAAGGTCTGTTTACGAAGAAGACCAAAAGCCTTCTTTTGTTATTTTATTAGAAGGAGATTTATCAGATTTTTTTAGTAATTTGGCATATTTAGATAATCTTAACACAAGCGTTAGTACGCTTTTGAGCAGTACACAAAACCTAAAAGTATATTTGGAAGGCCAGCAAACAAAGATGGGTGACAACGTGGATCAGTTGCAAAAAACAATTGCCTTGCAAATATTACAAAAACAGGAGAACGAGCAGAATAAAACTCAGCAAGATCAGTATCTCAAAATGACGGAAGCGCAATATCAACAGCAGTTGAAAGACAAGCAGGCCGTTGATCAGGCGTCAGCAAAAATAAAAGCAATGCTTTTTCAGGTGGTTGGTGTGTCTAAGGCGCCAACGTTTGGAGAGGCGCTAGAAGTCGCAAAAAGTGCTGCTAATATAGTCGGCATAAGGCCAGCCTTTCTTTTGGCTATTATAAGTCAAGAGTCAGCTATCGGTAGAAATGTTGGCCAGTGCTATCTAACAGACCCGGTAACCGGAGCCGGTAAAAAGATATCTACTGGAGCTGTTGTGAATAGGATTATGAAACCAACAAGAGATGTGCAACCATTTATACAGATTACAACGGCCCTGGGAAGAGACCCATATGCTACGCCAGTTTCGTGCTGGATCCCGGCTTATGTCGGGGGCGTGCCAACTGGTTGGGGTGGAGCAATGGGACCCGCTCAATTTATTGCCTCAACCTGGAATTTATTTATAGAGAGACTTACATCGTTACTTGGTAAAATGCCAGACCCGTGGGCTATTAAAGATTCTTTTACTGCTTCTGCTATGTATCTTTCGGACCTAGGAGCTTCAAAACAAACTGCAAGTGCAGAAAATACTGCAGCCGGTAGATATTATGGTGCGGCGGGAGCATATAACAGTGGTGTGATGAGGCGCGCAACTTGTATCCAAACATTTATTGATAACGGCACGATGTCAGCAAGTTGTGAGAGTCTAATTTTCTAGCTGTCGTTCTAAAACATTCGACCTCTTGACATGGATTAGATAATATGCTAATATAAATATATAGGTTAGTTTAATTAAAAACTGCCCAGAAAATTGGTAATTATATTTAAACACTGTCTCACTAGGGCATCACGCCCAAAGCTAGTATGGCAAGAGAAGGAGAATAATAATTATCAGTTTTTTGGGCGGTTGGTGTGGTGCGATCGTAAAAAAAGACCGAGGATTAGCTCGAAAAGGTCGCACCCACCAGCCGTCCCTAATTTCAGGGCGCCAATTGGCGCCAACTGCCAGCAAGTGCTGGTAGAGTTTCCCGAGGGGAGCGCTTCGGCGACTCCCCTCTTTTTTTTGCAATTTAAACGCCCAAGACGTAGTCTTGGGCGTTTATTGGTTTGGGTTTTTATTCCTCTTTTGCTTTTTTTCCGAAAGCTTTTATAATTTTGTCTATTTTGCCGTTCATTATTCCCTCAATATCATGCCAGCTTTTGTTTATACGGTGGTCTGTAACGCGATCTTGCGGAAAGTTGTAAGTCCTCATTTTTTCAGATCTTTTCGCCCAGCCGATTTGATCTCTTCTCTCGGTTGTTAGTTTTGATAGGTCTGACTCCTCTTGCTGTCTTAAAAGGCGGGCTGACAAAAGCGTTAAAGCAGTTTCTTTATTTTGCATTTGGTTTCTTTCTGACTGGCAGGTTACCACAAGTCCAGATGGTTTGTGCACAATTCTTACAGCAGATTCTGTTTTATTTACGTATTGTCCTCCAGGCCCGGATGCTTTATACGTTGAAATTTCCAGGTCAGATGGGGAAATGTTTATTTCGGTTTTCTCTGGCTTTAGCAAAATAGCAACAGTTGCAGTAGAGGTATGCACTCTGCCTTGTTTTTCAGTTTTTGGAATTCTTTGAACTCTGTGCACCCCACCTTCATTTTGAAGTTCGTCATAAGCCCCAGATCCCGTTAGTTCAAAAGCAATTTCTTTAAATCCACCGATTGTTGATTGGTTCGACTCCAAAACTCTTTCCTTCCAACCCTTTGTTTGGCCATATCTTGAATACATTCTGTACAAATCTGCAGCAAAAAGCCCGGCTTCGTCTCCGCCCGTACCAGCGCGCACCTCAATAATAGCCGACTGTTTTCCGGCTTTTTCGTCTGCAGATTCTGGAATATCTGGTTTATAATTTTTCCAGTCCTCTGCTGTAAATTTTGTAAAGTCTTGCTCCATTCAACTAATATACCAATTTTTTGATAAAAATTCAACGTTGTATCCGGGCTATTGCCTTTTATCAATTTATCTGATAATATGTATTTATAATCCGAACAAATTCGGTTTTTAATTTCATGAAAAAAGATATACATCCTAAATATTTTCCAAAAGCTAACGTCCGATGCGCATGCGGGAATACTTTTAACGTAGGCTCAACGCAAGAGTTTATAGAAACAGAAGTATGCGCTAAGTGTCACCCTTTCTACACAAAGCAAGAAAAGGTTATGGACACAATGGGCAGGGTACAGAAGTTTAAAGAGAGATTAACAAAGAAAACAGGAGTTAAAAAGGTAAAAAAGGACACAAGGGTTAGAGCTAAAAAATAAAATAATATGCCAAAAAAAGAGATTAAGTTAAGCGTAGAAGAAATGGAAAACGCGGGTGTGAATTTTGGACACAAGGTTTCAAAATTACATCCAAAGATGAAGCCGTATGTTTCTGGGATAAAAAACAATGTCCACATTTTTGATTTGGAAAAAACCTCGAAAGCTTTAGAGAGAGCTTTAGAGTTTATTTCTAAAAGCGTTTCTGATGAAAAATCAATAGTTTTTGTGGGCACAAAAATTCAGTTAAGAGGACTAGTACAAGGATCTGCTGAAGAGTGTGGTGTTCCTTGCGTAACAGAAAGGTGGCTTGGCGGAACTTTTACAAATTTTGAAACAATACAAAAAAGAGTAAGCTATTTTAAGGATTTAGAAAAGAAAAAAGAAACTGGCGAGCTTGAGAAATATACAAAAAAAGAGCGCCTGGATTTCGACAAAGAAATTGCTATTCTTAAAGTAAAATTTGAGGGAGTAAGAAACATGGCAAAGTTGCCTGATATTGTTGTTATTTTTGGATTAGACAAAGACATTACTTGTGCTAGAGAGGCCAAAAGAAAAGGAATTCAGATAGTTGCATTGTGCGACACAAATGTAAATCCTGACATGGCAGAATATCCAATCCCGGCCAACGATGATGCAATTTTGGCTGTGGGGTATATAATAGATAAAATAAAAGGTGTTATTTTAGAAGTAAAAAACAACGCAAAAAGATAAAATGTCAAACATAGATCAAATCAAACAGCTTCGCGAGGAAACAGGGGCCTCTCCCGCAGACATTAAAAAAGCTTTGGAGCAATCAGGAGACGACCTTCAGAAAGCAAAAGATCTTTTGAGAACCTGGGGTAAAAAAGTTTCTGCTAAAAAAGCTGATAGGGAAGCCAAATCTGGTTTGATTGATGCTTATGTTCATCAAAATTCAAAAACAGGCGTGCTGTTAGACATAAGATGCGAAACAGATTTTGTGGCAAAAAACCCCGAGTTTAAAGAACTGGCCCATGAAATTTGCCTGCAAATAGCCGCCATGAACCCGCTGTATGTTTCAGAAGATGGTATTCCAAAAAATGTTTTAGAAGAACAGTTAGAAAATTATAAAAAAGAAACAGCCAGTTCGAAAAAACCGGAGAATATTGTTGAACAGATAGTAGATGGTAAGCTTAAAAAATACAAAGAGCAGGTTTGCTTGTTTTCTCAACCCTGGATAAAAGACGATTCAAAAACAATAAAAGATCTTGTTGAGAACGCAATTGCTAAAATAGGAGAGAAAATAGAAGTTAAGAGTTTTAGCCGTTTTGCAATATGATAATCGGAACAATTATTCTTATAATATTTGTTATTAGTCTTGGAGGTATTTTGTTTATTTTAGCCCATAAAATTCCAGCATTAGTTGGTTTGCCTCAAAATGGAAAGTCCGGCATAAGTGGCTCATGGTTGGTTTCTGGATTAGAAGATATAATAAAAAAATTTGTTGAACCATTCCAAAAACAAATTTTTTTACACAAAATTCTTTCGTGGATTAAGGTAGTAATTTTAAAGATTGAAACAAGAATTGATAATCTTTTGCACAAGATAAGGAAGGACGCTCAAAAAAAGTAGGGCATGCCGAGATAGCTCAGTGGTAGAGCAGCTGTTTTGTAAACAGCAGGTCGGAGGTTCGAGCCCTCTTCTCGGCTCCAAAAGCTTGACAAGGATTTAGTTTCGAGTAAGATGTATAGTATAGGAGAAAGATATTATTAATTAAAAATATCTTCAAAAATAAAATTAAAATTTAGCGTTTTACTAAAAACGTCCGCGTCCCGATACAATGCAATTGCATCGTGGACGCGGGTGTTTTTTTCAGATTTTTTTTCGAACGGAAAGCATTTTGAAAATTTAAGAATGAAATCCCGGATTAGTAAACCATGCTAATACCGGATAAATTAGTTTTTTAAAGTTGTTTCGAATTAGTCTGAGATATTTATATCGAAGACACACATTAGTAAGTAGTTTATTCTAAAACTAGAGTAATCAAACACAAATGTTTATTTGAGAGTTTGATCCTAGCTCAGGGTGAACGCTGGTAACGTGGATACCGGCATGCAAGTCACGGGGGCCGCAAG
>Ga0268276_1000696_pt1 | contig 37774 bp, 58 predicted proteins | sample saktaG_4_FD_190145 | JGI IMG/M metagenome (GOLD analysis project Ga0268276, IMG submission 190145) | Saline water microbial communities from Sakinaw Lake, British Columbia, Canada - sak_2010_1_5_45m | ecosystem: Environmental > Aquatic > Non-marine Saline and Alkaline > Saline ...
AACAGCGGGAAGGAAGAAATACAGAACAAACGGAAGACAAGGGTACACTAAACCAATGAAGAAAGCGGGCTTGAAGCAGGGGGAATAATAATTGTCGCTGGAGAGGAATTATAGTTGACGTTGATCAAAAGGTCGTCATCTGCGGGAATTGGCGTTAAATGCCCTATGCCGGCACTATCAATTATGTCCGGTTTGCGGGAGAACAATTCTATCTGCTGAGGAAAATCCGGAACAACAGGTTTCAAAAAGCGATAATATTTTCTATCTGTTTCACTTTTTTGTTGTTCCCCATATTTTCCGTCAGTAATAAACTTCCAAAACTGTTTCACAAAATCAGGACGAAGCGCTTCTATCACGACAATGATGTCAATGTCTTTTGTAGCACGGGGAGTCAAACCAGCTGCATCAATAATAATGTCGCATGCAGTGCCGCCGATAATGATGTAGCTATCAGGATAATTCTTGAAATATTCTCTGAATTTATCTATTCCCCTTACCATATAACAGCCTTTAGTAATTTATCCAGCGCCATTTCAATCCGTTCATCGTTGCTGTTTCGCATACTCAGATATAATGACAACCTGTCGACGGTTTGTTCTTTTGTGGTTCTTTCTATCAATATCCCTGGATCATATTTCCATATCTCAAGGCAATAGGCTCCCTCCTGGTCGTTCACATTAAGCAATTCTCCTTTTTTATGGAGAGCGTAAAACGTTCTTTTTTCTAATGCATAATAATTTTGTCTGCTTTCATTTACATCGCTGAACACCGGTAATGCAGATGTATTTGAAACAAACAATGCCGCCTTTTTAGGCAATGCATCCACATAAGTTCGTTTCAGCACAGGGGTGGCCAACAGCGGCAATGCTGCATTCCATAAGTCAGGAATTGATTTTGGGAATTGCAGATGTTTCTCTTTGGTACCACTAACCTCACAGAGGTTGTGAAATCGTAAATTCTTTACTGCTTTGGTGATAGCCATCGGCGTATAGTGAAAATGATCGGCTAATTCCTTGAATGTGTATTCTTCAATTCTTTCGTCTCGCTTCAATATTCTATAAAGCAAAATAACCTGTGCTGACGGCAGTAAAGATTCTTTTCGTCTTTTTGGCTTCTTGAACATTTCCTTCAGATCCATTAATAAAGCAGGTAAAAATAATTGCTTGTCAGGCACGATAAAATTGACGCCTTTTTCGATTAACCGCTTTCTTGTTATGGCTGAAAGATCGTCGGCCACCAACACTATAGGCTTTGCAAGCTCTTCATATATGACTTGAAATTGTTTTTCTATTTGTTGAATCGTCATTGGAGTATCAGACGCTGCTTCCGCTATCACTACCTCACGATCCATAAGAGTAAGTTTCCGGAGCAGAAATGCACTTCTGATATAAAAGGGCAGTTTATCCAATTCCTGCTGCTGCAAGTCTTTTGACTGGACAGTATGACCCAATGTCTTTAGTATATAATCCTTTAATGCTTCCATCGTTCACCTTGATAAACTAATAATATCATAATATACCTATGTAGTATATTATACAAATTATAGTTTATTATTGCAACTACCAATTAGAACTCAATTTATGCTAACATTATTGGGCATTTATTCCCTTTCTTTTGCTCCACGATAGATACCATGTCGAGGATATCCACGATTTCGTTTGAATATCGGCTTAATTGATCAAGGCAAGAACCGTGCTGTTAAACGCTATTTCGCGAGGCACGACGGAAAGACCCATAGACGTTACAGCACGGATCGATTTCATAAATAAATTTGGCCCCTGTCAGCAAGCAGGATGGCGACTAAGCTCTACCGCACTGCAACCAATTTATTCTATCGAAATGCTCTGGTATGATTCAATGTAGGTAACTGTGGTATTATCTACAACAAAAAATAGCCCCACGCACTACCAGACGTGGGGCCATAGGGAGGCTAACGTGCCGCCATTTTGGGGGGAGCGGCACACCGCAATGTTATGAATTGTCTGGACTAAAGTCAAGATAACAACTACAATATCAGCATCGCATCGCCATAGCTATAAAAGCGGTAGCCGTCCTTAATGGCTTTCTTATAGCCGTGCATGAGCAATTCGTGTCCGCAGAACGCAGACGCCAACATTAAAAGCGATGATTCCGGCAGATGGAAATTCGTGATCAGCTTATCGGTGATCTTAAAATGATAAGGCGGGAAAATAAACTTATCTGTCCACCCTTTCGTCGGCTTCACATGACCATCAGCAGTGACACTGGACTCCAGTGCACGGCATGTGCTGTTTCCAACAACGAAGACGCTATGTTTTGAATCAGTTGTCTTGTTGATGAGAGTCGCCGTTTCGTTTGATATCTCGAAATACTCAGAATCTAATTTATGCTTATTTAAGTCTTCCACTACTATAGGAGTCATCGCACCCAGACCGACATGAAGAAGCACAGGCACGATCTTCACTCCTTTCACTTCTAACTTTTTAAGAAGCGCTTTTGTAAAATGCAGTCCTGCAGCTGGTGCGGCAACAGCGCCCATGGTCTTCGCGTAGACCGTCTGGTAGCTCTCCCTGTCTTTCCTGGTCACCTCGCGCTTGATATAGGGAGGTAATGGTGTTGCACCGATGCGTTCGAGGATCTTGAATAAGTCTTCGTTATGATTAAACCGAACGGTCCGACCGCGTGATGTTGTATTGTCGAGCACTTCACACCAAAGCTTACCGTGGTCGAAGAATATCTTATTGCCGACACGCACCTTACGAGCAGGATCAACGATGGCATCCCAGATACTTTCTCCTATATTATTCAGTTTCCGCAGCAGAATAACTTCGATATTCGCCTTCGTTTTCTCTTTTTTCCCTGACAAACGAGCTTGAAATACTCTCGTCTCGTTCACTACCAGACAATCGCCTTTGGAGAAATAATCGATGATATCGTAAAATATCCGTTCTCTAATCGAGTCATCGCCGCGGTCGAGGACCATAAGACGTGAATGATCGCGCGGATGTGCAGGGTGCTTTGCTATCAGCTTTCTTGGAAGCGGGTAGTTGAATTCAGTGAGTTTCATTGCTTATTCACGTTTCTCTCATTGAAATGCCAAAAAATAATCTAAAAACTCTCTATGTCTACCTTCTGGACCATGATATACTCTTAATATACGATGATTCTAATATACTCAAAACCATCTCTCCTGCTTGTGAACACGTGTTGCCCACAAAAATTAATTTGCCTTTGGCATAACTACTTTCTACTTTTTCCATGGAGAACCTCTTTGATCGCGTTCTACCGGAATATACCGGTATTGGGCTTCGAGCCCGTTTAGTTAGTTGGAACTTCAGTTCCTTATTATAACTTGCGACGAGGAGGTTTTCCTTTGTACTACTCACTCTATCTACTTTTTATATCGTTACTTTGCTCTTTCAATATAGGTTGGTTGCAGTTGCTAGTCACCTCAGCAAAACGAGTTTCTTCGTTTCACTGTAAGTCCCTGTTTTGAGTCTGTAAAAATAGATACCACTCGGCAGATTGCCGACGTTGAAAGTAACTGAATAACTTCCTGCGTTTTGGTGGTCACTGACCAACGTTTCAACTTCTCTACCTAGAACGTCATAGACTTTCAACGTTACAGAGCTATTGAATGGTAGCCTATAGCTGATAACTGTGGACGGATTGAATGGATTGGGATAGTTTTGATCAAGCGAGAAATCCTTCAGTGAAACATTAAGCGTCTGAAAAACCGAAGTCGATAGAGCAACACTCTGGAAGAACCGACCTGCAGCCGAAGCATAAATGTCGCCTCCGTCTATGCCGATCAAGAGACATCGAACGGGGTAGGCGAGTGTTGCGAATCTGATCCAACTGTTTCCCTGATCGGAAGATCGGTAAATATCACCACTTTGATAAGATCCTACAAAAATATTTCCTGCTTTATCCACAGTCGCTGAAACAAGATTTGTATCGAGTATCCCAAAATTCTTTTGTATCCAACTCGCACCTTTATCTATAGATCGAAACACACCGTTTGGTCCAACTGCGAAAAGCATTCCTTCATTGTTACTAACAATGGATGCCACCCGTACACCTATGCTGCCTTGATATTTCCATTCCGTCCAGCCGCCAGGATATATATATATATCTCCGCCAAGAGTACTTGCAATTACGTCAGTTGAAAGATGTGTTATTGCACTGACGGTGATATTGATAGTACCCGTAGGGCTCCAAAAACCTCCATCTACAAAATAACGGTACACTCCCCAGTCACAACCACCAAATACCATATGTTCAGTTATCATGTGTGTCGAATCGATTCCAAATTGAGGGACTTTTGCTGTGAATGCGGCAAGCGTGTAAAATTTTCTACCCTTTAATAAGGTTCCAGTATAATCGGTTGTTATCCAGGAAGAACCGTTGTCGGCCGACCTAAATACTCCGTTATAAAGTGAAGCTGCCCAAAGATTTCCGAGGGAATCAAATATTACACTTGTAATAAAAGGAACAGTCAGGTCTGTTGACAACCAGGTTTTGCCGCGATCCATTGAACGAAACACACCGCCGCTGTCAGTCCCCACAATGAAGTTACCATCCTTATCGACAACTCCAGAAGATATGTAATATCCGAATGGGAGAGGATTCGTGAAGTTTCCAGTTGACGTATCTGAAATCATTCCATCATGCAGTAATTCCCAACTCGTTCCAGCATCTGTAGTTCTATACACACCTCCCCACGCACCCGCAAAAATTGTATCCTTTCCAGAAGCCAACAGTGTCCTCACACCCCATCCGTTTACTGCAACTCCACCGGGGCCTAAATAAGTAGTATCGCCATTCGCTTTGATACAATATACTCCATCGCTGTTTCCTGCATATACATTTCCAATTGAATCAATGGCCATAGCATCCATGCTAAACTTCACCGTGCGGATTAATGTCCAATTCTTTCCAGTGTCTGACGAAACGTAGATTTCATGAGCATTGACACCCATACTTTCAAATGCACCAGCGTATATTTTACCGTCATTCGAAGGAATAACTTGTTTTATAGAAAGAGAGTCATGAAATCCAAAACGACCTTTACGCCAAGTCACTCCGCTGTCGATAGAGCTGTAAACTCCAAGGTTTGTCGAGATTAGTACAACCCCTCCTTTTGTTATAGTAATGGCTGATGAAAAAGTTGTAGGGGACTTCAGTGTTCCAAACTGGGACCAATGAGAGCCGTCGTCAGTCGATTTATAGATTCCTTTACCGAATGTGGAAGCGTACAACGACCCATCCTGTGATGCCGCGAAAGAAGTAGGCGTAAAATCTAAAACCACGCTGTCTAATTCAGAGCCGCTGTTTGTTAGACGGAATAGATATCTGCCGAAAGAATATCCGTAAGCAAATGAAACGATAGTGCCGCTTTTTGTCAACGTCATGGATGTAACGCCATACCTCATCTTGGTGTGTTGCCATGTATTTCCTCCGTCATTTGACAAGAATATCCCATCTCCGTTTGAATATGTGCCTGCATAGAAGATTCCGGAAGAATCTATAATGAGGGAAGTCACCCAATCTTTGAAGTCGGTATTTGGCTGTGCGGATGCAGTTATTGTATACGAAGCGAGTAAAAACAAAATGAACTGTTTCATGATATTAACTCCCTTGAGAGTTAGAAAAGCAATTGCGTGTTATATGAAGTGCGCCGAATATGAATACTTGATTGTATCATAATTTAGCACTAATTTGTTATCATAAAATTGAAGGAAAAACACAATGCCAATCATTAAATCCATCTCCAGTCTCCGTAACCGAACACGGGAAATTGCCAGCGTCTGTCACGATCAGGATGAACCTGTGTATCTGACGACCAATGGCGAAGGCGATCTTGTGATAATGAGTATCGACCATTATGAACGCCTGAAAGCGCAAGTTGATCTTTTTGAAAAGCTTGGCGTCGCTCAAGCTCAGTCAGCTAAGGGGAAGAAAGGCATCACCCATAGGCAGATGATGACAACACTTCGCCGGCGCGCACATGAGCGTTGATTACGCACTACGCTATCTTCCCGTTGCACAAGAAGACCTCATTTCTATTTTTGACTACATCGCGCAGGTTAGTCAGAATCGAGCTATTTCCTTTGTCGAGAAGCTGGACAAGACTATAGGACTTCTTGCGCAGCACCCACACCTAGGTCGCATTCCTCGCCATTCAAAACTTCGAGAATACGGTTACCGCGTACTGATTGTTGAATCCTACCTTGTTTTCTACATTATTCGTGGACAGACAATCGAAATACATCGAGTCGTCCACGGTTCTCGCAATTTAGATCACCTAATTTAGCCAGCCAGATAAAATCTGGATCCGGCGCGTTTTTATCTAATAGATTTATTCCTTTGTTATCGCTTGAAATCAGCACTTGATCTGCAAGACGATCAAGAGGACTTTTAATCTTTCCAAGCATTCGTTTGCTTACATGCGTATAAATCTCTGTTGTCTTCGAACTTTGGTGACCAAGCAGTTCTTGGATATACCGTAGATCAGTACCTTGCTCTAAGAGTTAGAAAAGCAATTGCAGCTCGCTTCTATCAAATGATTGTCAAGCCAACCCGAAGCGGGACGGCATTGAGCGCGCACAACCAAAAACTTTCATGGAGCGAGCGTCGCAATGCTGTTAGGCGACGTGCCGCTATTCGAAACTAAACACAGCGACCTGGCTGGGTCGGCTTGTTCATCTGGTAAAATTATTAGGGTGCCTAGACCATGAAGCATAAGTTACACCTTGATGGCATTGAAGATATCGGTGTTACTGAGAATCCCGACAATTTCCTTACCATCGAAAACGGTTGCCCGCCTGATTCCTGCATGGTTCATCAACCGGGCGCAATATTTTAACGCGAGACCGGGGGACACCATAATAAGTGGCTTGGACATGATCTCAAAGACTTTGACCTCTTGCGGATCCTTACCGGGATCAACGATTTTGTTGACCACATCCTTGCGTGTTAACATCCCCCAGGCGTCCTCCTGCCCTCTTCGGTTTACAACCAGGCTGGAGACCTTTTTCTCCTTCATAAGCCTGATTGCATCGGCTACAGACATGCTGCCCTCAATGTATACAACATTCTTCGTCATAACATCAGCGGCTTTGGCAAGTCTTACGTCTTTCAATGGTTCCTTTGTCATAAACGTGCTCCTTTCCTCGAACTTAGTATTGCTTTTCTAACCGACCCAGCCTCGATCACTTACATAATGTGGATTAATTTGCATTTTCGACCTGGGCATGTCGTCTAACGGTAACAAAACAACGCCACAATGGAACGACCACAATAATCCTTTTCAAAAAAGAGAGTGGCGTGGTTTGTGCTGTTAGCTGCCGTGCCGCAGTCATTGTGGGATGACGCTTAATAACGGTTGACCAGTGGGCCAACGATTGACTTCTGATTCTTGAACGACTTGAGTAAGGCGATCTCCACCAACCTGTTTGTTCAACATCTGAATAGCTATCAGAGTATTCGGATCGGAGACGTGATGCTTTTCTTCGCCGATAATTATGTAGACCTCGGGTTTACCGTTGGCTTGGATTAAATTGGCAGTGGCAACGCTTTCCAATGGTCCGCCACGCTTATACTTTTGAAATTCGTTGTCGGATATTACTTGAACATCGAGGAACGAATACCCCAATAACTGAAGCGTCGGCGGGTCGGGTATATGTCTCAGGATGCTATTGCGATATAGATAAACTTCAGGTGTGCCGTCTTTGCGTATGAGAAGGGCTACGGGCTCTCGAATTTGGAATCTCTTTGTCAGAACGAGCGAAATGAAAAACAGCACAATGAGATTCAAAAAAAAGACGTTTAGGAAAATCTGCTCTCCACTAAATCCAAATGAGATGTAGTTGTAGACGAAAATGCCGCAAAACAGAATCAAAATGACAAATGACATTTTGGTAAGGGTTGATACTCGGAAGTATTTGAAGAACGAAATGCGGAGCCACTTCGCAAAGGATGGCTTAATCTCTGCGATGAACAAGACAAGAAGAGGGGCGAGAAACAAAACTATTCCTACTGACAAGCTGGCGGACAAATGTTCCAGAAAGTATTCTCTGAATAAACTCACGGCGGTTGCCACGATCCCGAAATAAATGAGATAGTAGAACGAGAATATGGGAAGATTTTTACTGTTTAACATTGGATTCGTGTTCTCCTTAAACTTAGAGCGGCATGGCAGCTAACGTGGCGCGGGAACAACGCAGTGCGTGCGAACACGAGCGTTGTTTGCGAAGTGCTCGCAAGCGCACGAATTGCATTGGTTCCCGCAGTTACGCGCCGTGCGCGAAGCGAACGGAATATTTCGCGTAATAAGGGCGACAGCCCGCGCCACGTTACGGCGCCGCAATGCACGAAGTGCTGAGCGCATGGCGCCGTAACGTTTGTAAAAACGCAGTACTGCGTTTTTATCTAATAGATTCATTCCTTTATTATCGTTTGAAATCAGCACTTGATCTGCAAGGCGATCAAGAGGACTTTTAATCTTTCCAAGCATTCGTTTGTTAACATGCGTATAAATCTCTGTTGTCTTCGAACTTTGGTGACCAAGCAGTTCTTGGATATACCGTAAATCTGTGCCTTGCTCTAAGAGGTGTGTAGCGAACGAATGGCGCAGTGTATGCATTGAAGTCGGTTTCTTGATACCGGTCTTCTCCACTGCGTTTTCAAGAACGGCCTGTATGCTGCGTGCCGATAAATGTCGTCCGGGACTTGCACCCTGGAATAACCATCCAGAATTACCAAGTTCGTACGTCTTCCAGTATTGATTCAAGAGGCCTTTCATCGATTCCGGTAATAATGTATAGCGATCTTTTTTCCCTTTTGCATCACGAATATGGATGAGCCCTCGCTCACTATCGAGATCTTCAATTCGCAGCTTTACAATTTCACTCACGCGCAAACCACTCGCGTATGTTAGCATAAGCATCGTTCTGTGTTTTAAGTTCTCCACAGAGTGGAAAATCCTGAGAATTTCTTCTTCGTTCAGAACATCGGGCAGCTTTTGTTCCTTTTTCGGGCGGGGAAGACTTCCGATAACGAATGGCTTATGAAAAAGATCAACATACAAAAGCCGCAGTGCATTAAAGACCTGATTTACCGTACTTGCCGGGGATTTCTTTTCTGTGAGAAGGTAGAAGAGATAGTTTCTGATTTCGTTATTATCTGCTTCGCGTGAATGCTTGGGTGCAATGTGCTGAGCATAACTGCGTATACAACTCTTATACGCTTTAATAGTTTTAGCAGAGTAATTCCCCAACCGCATCTCCTGCGTCAGAACATCGAACAAGCCACCGCTTTTGGTCTGTGATGGTTCCATCGAAATAGAGATAGTACGATAGCACACCTATGATTCTCGTCGTAGAGTGATAGGGCAGGTGAATAGGTGAGAATCACGTGTCAGAATGGTAATTAGTTTTCGATGAAACCGCAAGTTTTCTACAGATTTTATTCTTCTCTCGCATTGACCCAAAAAGAATGCAACTTTATCGAAGTTGCACGGGTGTCGTTAACTCATAATTTTGGTACCCCAAAGTGGAGGATCCTATTTTATGAGCGTCACCGGCAAACGCGAATGTCTTCAAGCCATTCTGGAACGCTATCATCGAGCCAGCAAGAAGCAGAAGCGCTACATTCTCGTCGAGATCGGTGCCGTTTGATAAAACCACATATTTTGAGTTTTTACCTGTTGTTTAAATATTTGATCCACAAAAGATATCAGGAACATTCCGTAGTCATCTTGGCGCACTCTACTATTGTCGCATTCGTGGGACATTTTCACAATGGAAAAATATGGCATCAATATTCTCGCTGCTCTTTCTAGTGTTTTTGTAGGTAATCCTTTATCTCCTATTCCTCAATTACGCTGAGCAGTTACAAATTTCTTTATTAAACTCTTGACTTTCATAATTGTGTGGTATATATTATACCATAGTTGTGGTATGAATTATACTACATAATTAAAGGGGGCGAAAATATGAAGTAACAATGGAGAATCAACGCCAGTTCAATTCGAAATACTAATTGATTTATACTTGATTAAAAAACCCGGAGGATGGTAAAATGAAGTTTGGACAATTTGTGAAAAGTCTACGTTCACAACAAAATTTAGGGCTGAGAGAATTTTGCTTGAAATTTAGTCATGACCCAAGCAATTGGAGCAAGGTTGAAAGAGGTGTATTGGCTCCCCCGAAAGCTCAGGAATTGTTGGAAGAGATGGCGACACAATTGGGATTGAGAAAGGGTGACAAGAACTGGTTTATATTTTTTGATTTAGCATCTGTTGCACAAGGAGTGATCCCTGAGGATATATTATCAGATGAGTCACTCGTTCAAAAATTACCAATTTTCTTTCGGACAATCCGAGGAGAAAAGCCAACCAAGGAAGAGTTGAAAGCTCTCGCAGCTCTCCTTCGAAAGGAAGGTTGAGGTGAAAAGTGGATCTTTGAGTTTTACTGCTCCCAGATTAAATAAATATAAAATCTGGGAGCATGCAGATGATTTCAGAATGAAATATGTCGACCAAGGAATAATTCCAATCCCAATTTTTGATGTTGTAGAATTTGGATTGGGAATGAATATAGAACCCATTAAAGGATTGGCATCATCTGGTGATATAGAAGTGCTCCTTTTAGGAACTCTCGATACAATAGTTGTTGATAGTGATCAGTTTCTTGAAGATCGATTCCAAAAGAGAATGCGTTTCTCCTTGGCCCATGAAGTCGGGCATTTAGTTTTACATAGTGATATCATAAAGAAGTTAAGACCTGGCAGTGTTGAAGAATGGATCGAGATGATTGATATCATTGATAATGAGGAATATGTAGAAATAGAACAGCAAGCATATGAATTTGCTGGTCGGCTTTTGGTCCCACCCCAGCAACTAGTTGACGAATTAAAAAATTGGAAAAGTATTGTAGATAAGCTATTTGTAGAACACCCAGAAATAGGTGAACAAGCAATAATAGAGCACTTGAGCAATAACATTTGCAAAAAGTTTGGAGTGTCGCACTACGTAATATCAAAACGAATCAAAGTGGAAGGATTATGGCCAATACATAGTTAATAATAATTCCATCGTAGTTCCTGCTACAATGAGATACAACTCGTAGTCTCCACCTGCGACTTAATTCACACTTGCTTTTGTGAGGAACTCCTTTGGACGTTGTGCTTGCGTGAAAAACCCTTCCTTCAGTTAAATTTAGTTCCACCGGTGGAACTATTTTGAATGAACGAGACATGGTCGGCAGCTGGGTCCGGATGGCCAAGATACGATGTCAGTTACCACTTACCAGACTGCCACTCCGAAACCGCATCGTTCTGAACGATGAAGGGGATGATTCGATTGTTTCCATTCAGTCTATTTGCAATAGAACCAACCGTTTGAAATCGATATTTCTTATCCATCAATTTCTCGACGTTAATCTTGATAACATCACTGATAAACTCGACCGTCTTGCCGTAAAGTGCTTTCAGGTGATCAGGCATTTTCTTGGACATGATTCTTGATCTCCTGAACTATTCTCTGATTGTGTGGCTGTGTCGGTGTAAACACGATTGCTTTTATCGGCCCTGTCTTGGGAGCGACAACAACCTCTCCTGATCGTCCGTGTGTCCCACCATTTTCCGGTGACTTCCAACCGCTATTCTCGTTGCCCATTGATAACCGTTTGAATTGGTTCTTAGAATCTTTTTTAACCTTACTGTAATCGCTGTGGTTGCATTTGTTTTCAGCGAAGAGTAGTTGGATAAGGTTTCATCCTGAACAATAAAAAAGCCGAAACGCTTTTGACACATTCCATAATGGGCTGTCTCAAAAAAGCTTCGGCTTCTTGTCTGCACTCTAGACGTCTAAACTACAATTCAAATCTAATATGTTACTTAGCCAATGTCAGGTATATTCTTTCTGATATTAGTTTTGTTCAATATGCTGTGTATGCAATATCTGCATCAGCTTGACAAAATCACATCTAAGGAACAATCGGTCATTCGCACGTCGATGGTTAGACACTGCGAGAATGTGTTCAATCGTGAACGGCTTGCGTGTCTGTCTCACAACCGTATGCTCACCATATCCGTCTTTCTCACTAAATCCTACGGGCTCTTGCACGGGAGATTCTAATACAGCTTTGACCTTATTCACATACGCAGAATCAAGATCGGTGTAGTTATACTCTCTTCCACTGAGCACGACCACACCGATCGCCTTTTCTTCCTTCGTAAACATATCCGCAAATACTTCGATTTCTATGTTTTCCATTGACGACAATCTAACTGCTTAGTACGGAAATGTCAACCATATTATCTACAAAGGAGATTGGATGTATCTTGGACTGGATTCTGTTTCAACGGGAAAATATTTCTTACTGATTTAATAAAAAAAGAGCTGATGGTTAGTCAGCTCTTCAGTGTTACAGATATTTTTTTTAAATTATTACTTTGTCAACAGCATCTTCATTGTCTGGCTAAACGGCAAGAAGCCATTCTGCGGAGTTGCTGTAAAGCGTGCAAAATAGATACCGCTTGCCAATCCTGAGGCATTGAAAGTTGCGTTGTAATATCCTGCTTCTTTCATGCCATCTGCCAGCACAGCTATCTCGCGGCCAAGCATATCGTACACTTTCAATCTTACCTTACTGATCGCTGAAAGCTGATAGCTGATAGCTGTTGTCGGATTAAAGGGATTAGGATAGCAATCCAGCAATGCACTTTGGACAGGTTGTACCGAAGTTATGGCTTTAGCATTCTGCTGTCCTTGGAAGTTCGCCCCTCTCCCTGTCTTCGGATCAACATAAGACTTAAAGGCCGCCTCTGCCAATAGAAGCTCCATCGGTGTAGACAGTTTCGATTGACTTACGACTTCCTTGAACAACACTTCGGCTTCTTGTATATTGTTCTCGTCATATAATGCAATGAAGAAATTATTCAACTTCGCTTTAGCTGCAAGTTCTGTATTCTTGTTTTGCTCTATGATCGTATTGTTTATTCCTTTTGCCAGTTCTACATTCCCCTGCTTGAGATACAGGTATGAGAGTATCATTTTTAGATCCGGTGATGCTGTGTTTGGCAGCGATTCGAAATACTGGAGTATTTCTTTTGCGGTTTCGTCGGAATAACAATTATATAAAAGTACATGCACAAGTACATCATTGAGGTTCTTGGCCAAGTAGGCTTTGAAGAAATCCTTGGCTTCTGCATATCTATGCTGTCTCAGCAATTCAATTCCCACGCGATATTTCGTGGAGGATGTCACTTTCGTATTCTCCGATACTGGGGCAGAGTTTTGACCAATATTACCTTCCATTAGGATACTTGCGGAAATACCTGAATTTTTCAAGCCATTGTCTGTAATTACAATTGACGGTAATGGAATTCCAATCCACGGATCTATGTCAAGATACGGTTCATACTCAAACCACGAATTGTACCCTACACTGAATTTGGACTCGTCTGGTGGAGCGCCACCCCACCAATTATCGACTGCATAAAGTCCGCTTTCATAAGAAGGATAAGATATCCCCACAGATGCGTTTTTTACTGTGTTGCCATAAATGCTATTTTTCCAACAGGAACTGGGGTCTTCATCACCAAAATTAGCATAGCTCGAATGATAAACCATCAATCCATACTGACAATTTGTAACTCGATTATTCACGGAATCGTACCAGTAGTTCCCTAGGTATGATGAGGGATATGCGCCCCAGATGCCACAGATACCCCAATTCCACCCTCGGACATCGTTCTGCCGGACATACCCGCTTGATCCACCTCCATAGAATATGCCGACACCATTTCTATAGGGATCAGTTTTTATTACCTTGTTTCCTGTGCAGGTCAGCGTTCCATTCTGTATTATGATACCATGATATATATTAGAACTCGAAATTGTATTGTAGAGAACGGTAGAACCGGTCGAACCATAACAATTGATAGCATGCATTGAATAATCAGTAATGGTACTATTCTGGATAGTAACATTGGATGCATTCAGCACATCTATTTGAGTTCCATACTGTATATTTGCATAACTGATTGTTGAACCATTTGCACCGCTGCCATCAAGTGAAATTGTGCCCCAACCGGATGAGCCATCCGTTGAAGTAAAGACAACTGGTGACGAAGCTGATCCATTGACCAGTAATTTTCCATTGCACACTAAATTTGTTGAAACTGTAATGTATTCTTCTTCTTCATCGTAATAAGTATACGATGGTTTAAAACGTATTTCTGTTCCAGGGTCTACAGTAAGCGTTGTACCGCTGGCCACAAAAATATTATCTAAAACATTTACCTTTCCAAACCAATATTCGCTACTCGTAAACGTGCCACCGGTGACGGCAGTGTATGGTATGTAATTGTGCTTGGTTACCGTTATGTATAGTGGTCGGACAGATGTGTTAAACGTATAATTGCTCACGTTATCCCGACGATCCCAGAATGACGAGCCGTTATTTCCACTGGAGACGCAAATTGTTGAACCAGCGACGCCAGCATTAACTGTAATCGAGCTTCCATTATCGGTGATACTGGTAGAAGTGAAGTTCATCGGTGTTTTCGTCCATACATGTGTAGCTGCATCGCCGAAGATGTGCCAGGTGTTGAACATAGCAACATCCCCGGTTTGTTCTATCATCTTGCACGAGCCATTAAAACATAATCCTCCAATGGTAACTTTTGCATCAGCTACAAGTAGATCGACTGCCTCTGCTTGAGCTACCGTTGGAGGAACCCAAGATTGATCAATAGATGAACCATAGAAACCAATGCCTCCGGTCGGATTATCTTTAGTTCCTGCTCTTAACCACGCTTCTGCTAAACAAACAGATGGATAATTAAATGATCCAACTTGGCACGCTACTGAAAATACGAATGGTAACATGTTTGTATTACTAAGTGCGGATGCATTAACAGCAGAGAATCCTGATGTTGCCCAAGAAGTTTCACTTCCATGTCCAATATAGTTTACGATGCTGCGCCCATTGTTCATTGCTGTGGTCACTTGAGATGCAGTGGCACCAGGGTCGTAAATTTGATCAACCGTTGTATATCCATAGTTGGTCAAATCGGTTCGAAGTAAATTACATCTTTCCCAATCCCTGATTCCAGTGCCCCCATCATCATTGGATGCAATCCCTGTTCCCTTTTGAAACCATGAACCTGAAACCGGATTGGTTTCGTATTCCAAAATTCGCATAACTTGATTTTCAACCTGATCAATATTCTCGGCAGAGATTCGAGATACATAAGCATCTGGATAATCATCTGCACCTGCAAGTTTTGCGTATTTTGGGTCCCAAGGCGCATAACCGCGATAATCCGGATATTCATCAGAAGGTACGCTCTTAGTGGGGATATCAGCACTATTCGCCTCTCCAACAAGCAAAATGTACAGAACGCTGCCTTCGCTATTGTACATATTTTGGATATAAGCTTGAACTGCAGAGACCGTCGTTCCGACATCAGAACATTTTACGAGCGTCGTTCGATGTCCTTTCCTTGTCCTCCAATCCCTTAATGGAATCATACTGTTGTAAAAATCATCCGCTGCGATAATGAGCATTCTTCCAGTATCACCTATGGCTGTGTATGAAACTTTTCCCAACGCACCACCACTGCGCTGAGAGAAGTTTAAGAAGAAGCGGTCGTATGTTTCGATCATATCTCGAGTGATGATTCCTTTGCCGCTTGTCTTCACGTTGATATTGTCAATACCATCGGCAAAGACACGGACGACAAGCCGCTTACATGAGATAAGCTGTCCTCTTACCGCGTTGTACCGGAAGAGATTGAACCTGACAGTAATTCCGCGGATGTCTCGCATGATGAATGGCTCCGAAAGTTCAATAACCTGTTGGGGCCAAAATGTGTCGGTGTTGTATATGTCGCTGAATGTGTACGGAATTTTTCTTGGATCTTCGGAACGAAGCAAATTTCCTTTTGAAGGCGCAATAGGTGCAACATAAGTCGTCTCGTACTCAGCTTCCACCACTTGAACCTTCATTTTCGCCTCGTCTGAAATCATTATGCTCCGGCTGATTCTCGGAAGCTCTGGATATCCTTTTTCGAGAAATGTTACCGCTTTGGGAATCGAAAGGACAGAGTGAGCCTTCCCTTGAATATCTACACTGCCCCGATAATATCCAGGAGTCTTGAACTCAATGACTGTCCCGCTCGGTATATCTTCACGAAGTGTAACAGCGACAGGTTTTCCTTCCGGACCTGTCAGGCTCACCCACTGACCGATTGCAGATGCAGCAGTCAAAAGGGTAAACACAAGTATTTCTATGAGCGATTTCATAACTCCTTTCTCCTTATTAAAGAAAGTTGATTGTCTGTTATGTTTTTTGTATTCTGAACATGGGCAAACAAAAACGGCATACCACCGCCCCAACTTTGTTTGGGTAGTGGGTGTCTGATAAGACCCTCCCCAAGGGATCCTTTGGATTCGTTTGCCGTCGTTACCGGGCGGCGGTGGTGCAAACACCGCCGCCCAGATTTTTATAGCACCTTCAGTTATTGTCCAATGATCATCTCCTTTCTCATCTTATGAGCAATAATTTTATTGATGCGACGAAATTCCCTGCAGACAATCTTGCAATATAGATTCCGTTAGCGAACCTCGTTGCATTCCATATAGCCGTATATGTACCAGCCAATTTTTCTTCTGACACAAGTGTTTCAATCTCTCTTCCAAGCAAATCAAAAACCTTGAGACTAATAAAGCTGCAAGCCGGTAATTGATAACTGATAACAGTTGACGGATTGAACGGGTTGGGATAATTGGGATGCAGGAAGAAACCACGAGGAGCGACATTCTCTTCCGGTACTCCGTTGGTCACATTATGAAGTTTTACTGTTAAATAGTCATACTCACCCATATTTGGATTTGCACTTGTTGTTCCGGTAACAATGACATCATTCCACCTATCTAATGTAATTCCGCTTGCTTCATCTTCCCAATTAAGATCACATCGTAATATCCAAAGAGTATCACCAGATGACGTACACTTGGCAATGTAGTAATCGACAAAACGTTTTGTACCGTCCCATATTACATAATTCCCGATGAGATATATGTTGCCGCTATTATCACCAGCCACATCCACAAAATTCTGCACACCAGTGGGTTCCAATGGATCTGAGAATATCCTTGTCCAAACTGTGTCGCCCTGTCGGTTGTACTTTACAACTGCACCACGGCTCCGATAGACTGGTCTAACTTGGCCGCAGACAATTATGTTGCCTTCTTTGTCCGCTGTAACTCCGTACGCCCAGTCATCTATCGTTGCATCGTAACGTTTTATCCATAATGTATCTCCGCTGGGACTATACTTTATTGTGCACCAATCCCAGTTGTTGTTACTATCGGAGTAACCTGTCACAATTACATTGTCGGAATCGTCCACTGCCACATCCGTCGCACAATCTTCCCACCCCCCGTCGTAGGTACGCACCCATAGAAGATTTCCGCTTGAGTCATATTTGCTTGCTGTGTAATCTCCCCAGTTTGAATTTCTATTTCCGGCGACGACAATGTTATTCTTCGAGTCCGTTGCAACACCAGCGCCGAACTCTCCAATATCCTTCTCACCACTGTTGGATGTTCGTGCATAAAGGATATTGCCGTCACGGTCATATTTCACAATGCGCATGGCGGAATAGGTAGTGTCAGTATGAGTGCTACCCACAACAATTATGTTATCCGCATTATCAATGGCAACACCTGCCGCAGCTTCATACACCGCGGCATCAAAACGACGAGTCCAGAGAGTATCTCCGAGGAGATTGTATTTTACAATTAAGAAATCTTCGTGATTGGGCGGTTGAACTGATTGGGGAACGGTTGTGCCAGCAACGATGATGTTTCCCTGAGAGTCAGTTGCGACGCCAGTACCTTGGTCCTTAACGCCTGTGTCAAATACCCGCTCCCAGAGGATTTGCTGGGCAATCACCTGCTGGATAGACGCCGATGTACATGTCAGCAGGAAGACAGCGTAACGAAACCTCAACCGACCAACTTTAAATTTTCCAAGTGTCAAGTTCTTTCCTTTCAATATAATCCTCACAAAAAGACTCGTTCGTTTGCCTGTTTTACTGAGCGGCGGTGGCTCAATCACCGCCGCTCAGGTTTCTACAACCCTATCCCTTTTTTGAATTGTTTTACCTCCTTTCCATTTGTGATTTATCGATTCAGAACTCACCTTTCGTAGGTTTAGCGGAGAAAGAGCACCTTTTTAATCTCACTAAAAGCTCCCGTTCCTAAGCGATAGAAGTACACTCCACTGCTCATGCAGGAAAACAGTACACACTGTTGCCTTGGTTGAAGAATAATTTTTACGGTATCTTCTGTATGAGATCGCATGCACATCTCTCTACAGATGAGAATGGATTAGATTAATTATGATAAGATAGTTTTTGACCGTCCCATAATCGCCTAAAACCCTAAATTTAAATTACTCATTCGGAGAAGAATTGTCAAGAAATATTTGGTATCACTATTGCCGAACTGATATTTGTATCAATTGTTGTGCCACTGATGTTTTGTTGAATAATTTCAAATTTTTAATTGAACCCATGAGGACATTTTGATTTGAGATGGGAAAACGCTTCTAGATTACCTTAACGCGAATACTGTCAGCTACTTATGAAAAAATATCCATCGTCTCAATTAGACAGTAGTGTTACGATTTCATAGTTGCAAATAATTTTGTCGATAGTTGATACTTAATAACTGTAGAAGAATTGACTGGATTCTGATAGAATGAAAACGGATTAGATCCTTGAACTTCGACAGTGGATTTTCTATAACGCTATTTAAACATTTAAAGTAATGACGATCTAGATAATCCCGAGGTTCATTTGAATGGGAACTGATTCTGACGTCTCCTGCTGCAAAGGGGTAGAGGCAGATACTACATATACTTCGCCCTGCATTGATGACTTGGATGATGTCAATATGCATGCTAACTCTCTTTCTTCAAATGATGGAAACCGCTGTGCTTCGATATTCTCAAACCAAGTCACCATGAATGATTCAATACTTTTCTGTAAACGAGGACGGAACTGGGTCTTCTTCCCAGTCTTGTCATAAATGTAAATCTCCTGATACAACCCTAGACCGTCTTGCTGATAGGTCAACGGAAACGCACCCTTGTTTGCCAGGTCAATCTCCATAACCACATCCGGGTCACGCATCAGATCTCCATTCTGTTCATAGTAATGAGCAAGCGAAATCTGATTGCTCCCCACGTGCTCGATACACAACGGCATAAAGCCACTGCTCTCAAGCTTGAGATGGTGATAGCCGTCGAGAAACTTTTCAACCGGACCAACCAGACGTTCGATTGCAGAATAGAATTTCAGCAACCTTTTTATTCTGGCCACTTGCGCTTTCGTGATCATACTTCCTCCCAAAATATCGTGCTCTTATATCCGTCCCAAAGACGAACGCAAATTAAATTCTTCCCAAGTTTCTTTTGCAACCATTTCCCGCACCGAATCGTAAGGCTTGATCTGTCGCCAGAGAAGACTATCATACCAATGCTCCTTCGTTAATTCCTATCAGTCCCATATTAAACGCACAGGACATTTGGTTCTGAGAAAATTCACACAACCCGCAATCTCCATGACACTGAGCAACTTCTTCCTCAAGTCGCGCATCCAGAGCGTCGTTCATTTCCTCGAGCGCGTTCACATAATTATCTGCCACGAATCGGCAATCGGAGCAAAGATCAGTGTCTTCATTTCCCTCTGTCGAGAACGGATCGCCACAAGCATCACACTCGCACTCAGCCCAATCGTTGTTGCATGCAGTATTTCCTGAGCCAGCCGTGTCACCCTGTCGAAGTCGAATGAGCATAGTCACTCTCCGTTATTTTCCATCGGTTCATAAATCGAATGAGCTTATCTTTCACATCCTCTGTGAATCGATCGTCATTCATTCATTACACTTGCCTTCCATTGCACCGTCGCATCGTGCGCGTCCTTTCTCGAACCAAAGACCATCCACGACCTTTCAGAGAACACGAACATTCTCTCAGCTCTAAAGTTGCCGAACTTTGATTCGGGCAACGCATTAATGAACGCACTCGTCAGCCTTCGCCGACCCAACGAAATGACGAATTTCATTATCCCGTTTTTCTCGGTAAACTGCGTGTAACGCGACATACGGGGAACTTAGAGCATCCTAGGAAATCCCCCCTTGCTCCCGTACGGATTCTCATCTGTGCCCCGCAGTCGCATTTCATATCCTCTTCCGTCATTCCTTTGGGTGCAATACTCAACGTGCCCTTACAAGCTGGATACGTGACACAACCGAAGAACGGCTTTCCATTCTTTCCCAAACGCTCCATCATATACGCACCGCATAACGGACACTCCGTTAATTCATTACGTGCCTGTTCGGATATCGAAAACAACCGCTTGTCAAGATTCTCACCCCATCCCTTGACTCGATACACCCGCGCATCGCTGCCGACACTACGTTTATACTGTGCAGAATAAATGACCAACCGTATTGCGTCGTCACCTACTTCCCGGGCCTCACCACGACCGTCAATGGATGTGAACACTCTGATTGATAAGTCATGTTTTCCAGCAACCGCTTTTTCAAACACAACTTCGTGCGTGCCAGGAATCTTGATCGCCTCGAATCCATAGCCTACCATAAAGGTTGTCATTTCGTCTAACGTGATTGCATAGAACTCGCTCACATCAACCCCCTTTCTGTCATTGATACAAAACGACCATCACCAAAAATGATGTGATCATGAACTGGAATACCAAGAATCTTTCCTGCCTCTACAAGTTGCTTCGTCACAGCAACATCTTCCTGGCTTGGTTCAGTGTTACCACTCGGATGATTATGCGCGACAATAACCGCAGAACCACAGCACGCTATAGCAGACCGGAACGTCTCACGCGGATGAACCAAAGCCGTATTCACTATTCCCGTCGACACCACATCGATTGCCACGCACTTGTTGACTGCGTTCAAAACAAATACCACGAACTTCTCTACAGGCGACGTTGCAAATATCCACTTGAAACTTTGCCATACATCGTCCGACCCAACCAACGGCTTCCGCACAAAACCTTCCGGAACGTTGTTCACTTCCCGCAACTCCCACACCAACTCCTTGAGTCGATGCGAGTCATACGATCTTACAACACATCTGTTATCTTTCTTTTGCATATGCCCTTCCTCTCTGTTTGTTTGCCCATAAGTAAGGTAACTTGTGAATTAGTATTTGTCCAATAGTTGACATAATAGATATTTTGTGAGAACCAGTAAGTATAGAGTAGATAGGATAAAGCCACAAAGTTTGGTGTAAAAACATTTGTGGCCCAAAGAATTCTACTGTAATCGGTTATTGCTTTGTGATGGTGGTTATCGTTTCCTCTCGGCTATTTCATCCAACCAAGCACCGATGTCGATATCGAGAACGAGATCTTTCTCCGATTTCGGCTTCGCCAGAAACGCTTCCTTGAAATACTGGAACCACACCAAAGCAATCTCTGGACGTAAGAACTCCATCAGAATCGCAAGCGCAAGCTGTGCTGGTCCGGAGCCCAAATATCCCCAAGCAAATTCTTCGCTTTTATACCACACAGCGTGACTCTCTTTGATGTCCAACACCTTGTCGTTCACCGTCACCTTACACTCCGGGAACGTGCCTCGGATTTTCACGATACCTGTATTCATATTTCACCCAATCGCTTCACTGATCTTGATCATTGCTCGGTGCGTTGCTCGCACGTCGAGTTCGCTCTCTGTCCCACATCGCCACAACAACTCAGACTCAGAAGCACCTGGTGTGAATACGTGTTTGTCAAGACAGGCATGCAATGCCTTCGCCTCGGCGTTTGTCATTTCAATTACAACCTTGTGTGCCATCATCTATCCCTTTCCTGTATATCAAGTGTTTAGTCTTCGCATCGCTCATTCCACAATTACAACGACATATCCAATACCAGGAACCATTTCGACAAACGTCTCTATTAATAACAACCTGTTTACCAAACATCTGACCGGTCAACTCCAATTTAGGCGGCATGATGTTTCTCCTTTATCATACCATTTTCGATTGTTATCGCTTGATCATTACGATCTTGAACATCCGTCAAAAAATACTGTGTACTATCATCCTTCGCCATAGTATTACAGAACAAGGCATACATCTCGGAGTCGAGGCGCTCAATTCCATCAACGCAAACTATTCCAAACTTGCCGTTCAATGCCTTCGCAATAGCAAGCGAAACATCGATCTGTTCCTGTCCGCATAAATCCTCGAATGGTTTCAGGTCGAAAAAGATACCGTCGTCGTTGATGGTCATTCCCTTAACAGGAACGTTGATCTTATTCATCAACTCATTCGGGATCTCATCGGAGAGTTTCACAACCAGTTTATCCAAGGCTTCCGCCTTGTCCCGCAACTCCTTGAACTCCTGTCGCAACTCTGCCAACTTCTCAACCTTGAGCACAATCTGTCTCTTGGCGTCAAAGCCATTCAGCTCAACTTTCAAAGCGTCGATATCGACAACCTTGAGAGCAAGACGTTCCGCTTTCTTGGCCGCGACATTTTCCTTTGCACGTTTCAATTTCGATTCCAACTCAGCGATCGTAATCTCATCTGTCGAAATCTCGGACGAGAGCGTCCTTAGTCGTGCGTTGCTCTGCTCACCCTGGCTAATCTGCTGAATAAGATTCTCGAAACCGTTCACATCGAATTCCTCAACGTTGAATCCTGCCGGAATCAATTTGGCCTGTTCCTGTCCAGCGACCTTCTTCTCATCCCGGGCACGATTCGCGATGGTTCGTTCATCGTAGAAATACTTTCGCAAACTCTGAACAACTACAAGAGCATGACCCTTCATCACCGCATCATTCAAAGGATTCTTGGTCTCGCCAAGCCAACCCTGAACGACCGACTTATCCAGCTTGAGTGGAAAACTCTCGAGCAGATACTTGATCTGGTCTTTCGGTTTCAGTAGGAAGAATTCTGCCGGATTAAAAGAGAAGCCACCAACAATGGAATTGAGGTACTCCTGAGGCCGTTTCACTTCCTCGCCGTTGGTGTCACTCACCGTAAGGTTGGAACCACCGTTGCGCTGAATCTGTCTGAGAATGAACAATTCATCCATCTCAATCAGGATCTCTGCGGAGTCTTCACCAGTTCGAATCTTCGCCGTTTGATCACCCGCTAAGAAAGCACTTTCAATAGCTTTTAAGATAGAAGTCTTGCCCTGACGATTCTTCCCCTTTATGATCGTCGCCATTGTCGGAGATAAATCAACCTGTTTTATCCCCATGAAATTTCGGATGTTTAGTCTGACTATTTTCATTCGAATACCCGTCCGTTCTGCATGTCGCACATAACAGCCTCGATCATCTCTTCGCCAGCTTCGCCGAGACCATCGGATTCGACTTCGTAAACCTCTCCGCACTTGGGATTCAGGCACTTGACTTCGATCATATCATCGAAGCCTGCTGTCCCTAGAATCTCAAGAGCGCCCATTCCACATTCCCTGCACGTTGCCATCTGTCTCTCCTTTTATGAATTGTTTAACAGCCCTCTTATTGTTTTAACCAACACCTTCAAATCTCTTTCAGTCTCGATCGTAAAACATTTCGTCTTCAACTCGACAAATGGACCGGCACCATTATCCAAGACCTTGACATCCATAGTCTCAATATCCGACACTACCGGATAACTCTTGGTCAGTGTCAGTTTATCAACCTGAACCGTGATGCTCATTTTCCCTCAGTTGGATCGTAGCCCAAAATAGATTTCACCTGGTCGATGTTCGTTTGCCCACCCTCCATATACGCCACAAACTGTTTAAGTATTGGAAGCAACGCTACCTGGTGCAATCCCCGAAACCTGACCTGCATCGCTACCGTGTCATTGTCCCTAGACTTAATCGCCAGAAGTACGACACTCGGATTCATCAGGATAAATGTCAAGACACCAAAGAACGAGCGAAGCCGTCCAAATCGTCTGCCACCATAAAACTCTTCTCGTTCAATTTTCAATACAGCCTCATTCCTGTGTTTGTTTTTTGTGTAGTTTAATATAACGTATGAAAAAGATAATTGTCTAATATACTGATCGTACTGAATACAGTTTAACCTTCTTCGCGCTTCATAGGATCGATCACAGCCTCGCCAAGATTGAGCGTAGCAATAATCGATTCCTCGTTGGAACAATCACAGACCATCGTGCCGTCTGCTCTCCAAAGGCCATACTGATTCAGCTTCCAGCCCATCGACGTCGCCAAGTAACGACACCGTATGTTGAACTTGGGACTGCCGGTACAGAACAGAAGAGTTGCCCCAAAGCCCTCTGCAGGTCCGACGTAGAACTCAATCTTCATCCCGTCGAGATACGCAACTTTGATCTTGCTCGGCTTCGCCTTTGTGCCCTTCGTCTTCTCTCCACTATCCGTGATTGCAGGAATGATAAGCTGTGCGGCTTCAAACGCCTCGGTTGTCATTGCCACGTCGATGTCGCCGATGGTTAGACGCCCTCGTCGCAAGCTGCCGCATATCTGATAGTCCGTAATTCCGTACGCCAGCAGCCCCGCAGCGAACTTCTCGGCCACGATACGTGCCTGTTGGTAGGGTACTCGCTCATTCTGGCTCATTTTCTGCCCTTTATTTGTGCACCGGGTAAACAAAATCAAAACGGCGTCGGTGACTCGGTGAGTAATCACAAACGCCGTCAGCACGTGGTGGAACGGAACTGCCTTTTAGGACATCACCTTTTTCCAGCCCCGGCTGTTTAATATAATGTACGAAAAGCGTTTTGTCAATAGCAAACTGAATTTATTTTAATAATAATGTAATTATATTATGTACGTACTTATATATTGTCGGAAATTTCAAAATTTCAGTACGGGAAGCGGTTCAATGTACTAATGCAACGACGCCAGAAAGTAAATCGCAGTGGTTCGACCTATTACACATCGCCACTGCTCGATGGTTGGAAACTGAGACGCGGTCCTCTACGCGCATAACGTCAACCAACGTCTCTCCTTATCACTCACGTATTGCTCCGTGTGTGGAATGGCATAGATCGAATGACCAAGCCACGAATCAGGATATGCAAACACGCCGCTACGACACTCTTACCTTCTCAAACTCGACAAGAAAACCGTGCGTCCCTTCTCCTGTTCGGACGTGGCCTGCAGCCTCGCTGAATAACGTATATCTTGCACACTTGTCAATTCCAACGATCAAAAATTCTGTATCACGACCGGGCGTCATTTCCCACGTCACCTTGTCGCCGATCTTGTGATCAGGTTTCACGTCGTTGATTTCAACCCACGACTTCATCGCTTTCTCTGCGATCTGATAAACCTGCCAATAGAAGTTGTCGAGTATTTCACACAACCCCATACAGCCAATGATATGAAACTCATCTTCCATCGCCTTGGCTAATTCAAAGCCATCACAGTTGAACGAATGACGGAAGAACCTGACAAGATCTTCATCGTCCACGTCCAGATTGATACCTAACGTTTTCCTGATTTCTGCTTTGAAGGCAAGACTCGCCTCCAATAAGATCGAATCATCCCGTTGGCTTGGACGGGGAACCCATACATCGTTGCCCGTTTTGAATGACATTGGGCCCATAGCTTCCTCTCTCTTCATAATTGTTTACCCGGCACAACAAAATCCTCTCTTCAAATGATGCACCGGTGCAACATATTATGAGAACATGATCGGCAGAGGCTTTACACCGGTTACTCGATGTTCACCCATTCCTCTGTTCTCAGGGAGTCCCAGTCCAACTCTCGGCGTATCTCAAGTAGCGGGATGCTACCCATAGCGTTCCGAGCTAGGACATATCGCCACTCCCCTATCGGTCACTTTACCAAGTGCGGGGGGACCGACCACGTTTCTCAACCAACTTAAATGTGATGCGCCACGCTGGACGCTCTAGTGATTTCCAACCATACTTCTTCGCAAACGCTTCAAGATACTCGTTCAGATCTTTGTAACCCTGACTCTTGATCTGGCTTTTCGGAAGACAGTCTGCACGGCCTATACGTTCTATGTGCTGAATGATGATTTTCTTACCATTCCCTGGCGCGTGAAACTCACGAAGCCTGTGAACGCTGCCGATTGCATAAACTGGATAACCATTCTTCCCTATGACCCCACCATGAGTCAATGCTTGACCGGGCGCCACTGGTTTGCACATCTGCGTTTTCTTGCCTTCACCAATAGCTTTTACATTATCGAATACCATATCAAACGTTACCACTCTACTGTTTATTATTCTGAACACCCTACCCAAATAAAAACACAACCTTGAGTTGTGAATAGGATAAGATACGCAAGGAAAAAGTATTTGTCAAATGTAATCTATCGTTGCGAATAACCTTCTCGAAATCCACTAACAATCAGACCTACGATCGTGCCAAAGAAGTACGAAACAAAACCAAGTAAGCCACCGATTAGACCGGCGACCACACCAATACCATTTTTCAGATTTTCTAATGCCTTCATAATTCTGCTACTCCTATTCCCGCTTTCTCTGCGAGCTTTTTAAGTTTCTCACCATGAATGATTCTCTTCTCGATAATGAGCGCATCTTCGCGAACACGGTCGATAAGGTTCTTCGCATCCGTGACGTAGAAATTCCACGCCTTCGTGTATTCCTGCATTAAAACCCTGGCAGTTGCCGTATCAAAGACCACAACCGCTGTCGTGTCCTGATAGCAAGGTTCAATACAGATGTAAATCTTATCCGTATTCACACCGGCAAACTGCTTGAGATATTCAAGCACCATTTTCCAATAGCGATAATACTTCTCGATGATTGACTGTAACAACTCATCACCGATATCTTCATCAGGAACGCAGCCACCACACTCACGAAGAATTCCAAGCACTTCCTGAAATTCATCGGGCGTTGGATTTGTCTTGTCGACCGGATTCCAGAAATTAGAACTTTCGCAGAGACGCACTAACGTAAGCTTATCTGCGATGTCCAGTTCTTCAATTTTCATCCACGCTGTGCTCATTTCGTTTCCTCCTTTGTCAATCCCGGACTCACATCGTGAATTGCTTCTCCGATATAAGCCCAACCCGGCTCCATCGCGGAGTCACTGATCTTCCCGCAATGATCAATAACCTTTTCTATGTTCTCTGCCGTCACCGCAAAGCCCTTTTCCTCAAGGGCGTGCGCGACATCCTCTCCACACCACGATACCTCTCCGAACTTGTGCTCCATTGCTTTCTGTAAGCTGTTCATAATGCTTCCTTCCAAAATGTTGTTGAGTGCTATGAGTTTACATATATAAGATAACACGTGAATTGTTATATGTCCATTATAATCTATTACTGAACTACATCCACGTCTGTTTAGTATGCTGAATAGTGCCCGAATTTACCCTCTGGTTGTCTCAGGGATTCAATATGAGCCACGATAATCCATCCTGAGTATAAGTAGGTGGATTAGGCCATTAAATCCTCTCCTGTAAGCTCTATTTCAGGTGTCACTTCTTTGTTGTTGAGCTTTTTCTTCACCCACGTCAAGATCATCGCCGCATCTGTCAGGGACAATGCTCTCAGCTCAATCTCCACATACGGCCTCTCCTGATTACCATGAAGCGACACCTTGAAACCAATGTGTCCATCATCTGCATAGACACCGATTTCACCTGTTCTGTCAATTGGCACTCCGCCCCAACCTGAGATTTTTTCCTTCATCGTTTGCGTGTATCGTGCATGTGCCTCTCTCTTAGCAACAACCTCACGACATTTCGTGTGATGAATGACATACTCGTCCATAAAGCGACGCATGATATCCACGGCAATCTGTTCCGGAGTCTTGGTCATACCGATTCCAATGGACGGCCACGAATCGTCGTATTTCAAACCGACGCAATACTTGTCGCAGCCAAGATAATCGCCACGAACAAAATACTTCTTGTCGCGTAGGTTCAGATTGATTTCAAGCTTCATTCCAGTCTTCTGTTCGACGATGGAAAACCAATGATCGCAATTCTCGCGGTCATGCAGTTGCCACGACATTCCGGACCGATTGCTCAAATGAAGCGCAAGCGGATTCTTCAACAAGGCAACGATTTCTTTTTCAGTTTGATTGCTCATAAATTTCTCCTGTTGATAAAACAAAGTTGAATACATATCGATGAATCTCACCAACAAAGAATCGCAACGTTGGATACATCATCGAGTAGTTAGGTTCAAGATTCTTGAATACTGCGTGACCTTGATCGAAACAAAGAAACGAGACAAGGAACGGATAGCCTTCCATCGGCGACACAGCGTGGAACTTCTCGCCCACTGTCAGGTTGTCTTCCGTGAATCTATCCGCTTCGTAATGAACCCGGGACTTTTTCAAATCAGCACACAATCAAAGGTCTCACGATGCACACTGTACCGTTCAACTGTTTCGTTCTTCCCTTCTTCATTTTGCGTACCGTGACTGACGCTGACGAGGAAGCTTTCACCATCAAACTCGTCAAACTTAGCCACTGCAAAACCACCTGAGATATTCTGATACTGCCTCAGTCTGAGTGCTTCCAATTCCTCGAGAACAACAACCAGTCTGTCCATATCATCTGCAGTAGGACGCTCCACGTTTTTGATCTCAACCTTTTTGCTAGGACGGTTGATAACTTCAACATCTGTAAGCGTATAAACATCCCACCATCGAGCACCACATTTCACGCACGCGACCCTTTGTGAAATAGTGCCAGATTCATATTCCTGTTCGCCACCATTTATGTCGTTCGTATGACAGAACGGACACTGATTCGACGCACCAAGATAAATCGTTTTCTGAATCCTGTTCATATTCCTTTCCTCTCTGAATAACGATTGCCGTATGACCCGGACGTCCAAGCACTTGTCGGATACCGGAACAAGGTTGGATAACTTTTACACAACCTGTTGAAACCTGCCTCTACTTCACGCCACACCAGATACTCATTCGGTTGACTACCATTGTAGCCATTCTTACCATAACAGTGATGATCATACTCTTTCGGCTTGACAAATACACAAGACAACCCACCGCTTGAATCAATGCCCAATTCAAAACGGTTGGTCTCGCCAATGATATACGACTCCCGGCCTTCCGACCTATCGCAAGGATCTACTTTCATCAGCGTGATCAGGTCGCGAACGAAGTCCTTCCAATAAATGTCGTTCAGGTAGTAATCGTTCTCTTCCATCTCCGTGCAGATGTCGTTCTGGTCGAAGGTCATAAAGAAATCCCAACTGTAAGCACTACCGCGTCCCATATTCGTTCCCTTTCTAACCGAATGTTACGAAATGACAATAATTCAAAGACTTGTGAACTTTTTGCGCTGCAGGTGTCAGTTGTTGAACACCCTCTACCCACCAGAACGCACCATCGACATCATCGTGTCGGTCGCCACTCTCATTCTGATCGTGAAAGCCTAAGAACAACTCCAACCCATCGCCGTGTTCGGTCTGCGTCGCCTTCTCGAATGCCTTACATAAAGCATCGAACGCTTCATCAATCGGAAGATCTATTTGACTCCCCATTTCATATTCTTGCGCTATCTGCTCAAACTCGATCTCTGCTTTTTTCAGAGCATCCTGAAATGCCGTGAATTCAACCGGGCAGAGCTTCTTGATCAAATCCTCTTTCACAGTCCACAGCGAATTCGCACCATATCCACTGCTCATAACTAATCCTCCTTCTCAACACTGATACTGTCACCGTCAAAGTTGTTCTCTGACAGTTGTTCTGTGAATTGTTCAATCGCTTCTTCCTCTGTCTCTGCCTCAATCGTGAGGCATAGCGAAACACTGTATTTTGCCATTGGTCATCCTTCCTTTGGAGCTACGTTATGCCACTCTCCCTCATTGGGCAAGCGGTACTTCCCTACCTCTGAGAATGAAAAAGTGTCAGCACTCATCCGGCCAACCCATCCATTGCTATTCGACCAGTAAAGTTTGTTGTCTTTCACACACCGAATCACATACTTGTCCGACAACCCTTCCGGTTGTCCATAAATCGAATACAGATACGCATCCTTGGCATCCACAAAGAAATCATCATGCCCTTTATCGAAAGTGTAAAACCGCGCAGGGAGAGCAGCCACATCTCCAAACCCCAAAGCCACGGCGTGACAAAACCAGTCCTTGATGGATGGATACACTCGAATCGTTGTGGCATCTTCCCAAGTCACGTAGATGATCACACCGCCTTTGACGAGCTGCGCCATGATCTCGACCTCGATGCCGTTCGAACCTTTCCACGTTTCAAGCGGATGATAGGTGGTTACTTCAACATTTGCCGGATTCATTCTTCTTCCTCCGTGATTCGTGTCTTTACTAAATCTATCAACTCCATTCCCACACTTGGGAAATCGTGACAAATAAAATCATCGTTCTGAACTTCGTAAACCTGCAGGTCGATGTTGTAGGTCACACCACCTATCTTGATTGCTTGATCACCGCCAATAAGATTCAACAACTCTGCACCAGCCGGTAAACTTACCACGGCCTCGGTCATTATCGTTACCAACCTACTACCACCTTTTGCTATGCTATGCTTTCCCACGTTCTTCTCCAAGTTGTTAGATGAATGAATTATTGTAAGCGCCTGTAATCTTTCAAGGATTCGTTATGGTAGACTAAAGGCCGTGTAAGATGGTTGTGATAAAGGTAGCCCTGTTTCGACATACTTCATCAGCTTGTCGGCATAATAGCTACTCATCACTTCGTTCAGAAATTCGCTCAGTTCCCAAAACTTGGGATTCACGAACTTCTTCCTCTCAACCTCTTCGTTCGTGGAATACATTCGCCCCACAAACGTGACGCTTGGTTCGTTCGGATCGAGAATCACTTGCCACGTTCCGTAGCTTGCATATTCGCCTATCTTGAATGTCTTCTTCATACCGGCTCCTGAAATTCAAATACACAATCTTGTCAAATAGAGAATTCTAACGCGGAACGACTCACAGATCGACGTACGGCAGGATATTCTCGCCTATTGTTGTTCTGTTCCAACCTTGTCGCCCAGCGACAATTCCCCGGTTCATAGCCCCCATTGTTGTTTATTCTGTCGATCGAATGACCCTGGCTTGGTGGCTCTCCCATATCTTGTAAAAACGCCTCAAATGAATTCTTCCAACGATTACAGATAGTAATACCGCGACCACCATAATTCTTGAAAGCTCCATTCTTCGGATTCAAACATCGATCTTTTATGTGTAGCCAACATTTATATACTTTAGTACACTTTCTTTTACCGTCAGGTGTACGAAATACGTAACCATGTCTTCGTTGGGCAGAACCATCAGTCTTTATACATCCACAACTCTTTGTATGACCATTCCGAATATCTTTACCAAAGACAGAAGTATTATTTCCACATTCACACTTACAATTCCAAAAACACCGCGAACGTACAATCTTGTCAAAACCGACAACGGTTAATCGTCCGAAAGTCATTCCAGTTATATCAATTCTTCTACTCATACTATCTATCCTTAAAATTGAAAATACAATCTTCCCGATCCTTATCATCTCTCCACGCTTGGAAACTTGGGTGTTGGAGAGCGCCCGATTCATATTGATCACCGAAACACTTGCAAATCGCGACGCGACCTATCAACGGTTCCAGCTCTGCTCTTGGTCCTGTGTAACCAAGGCTACCGATAACCCTCAGCTTGCCGTGCTGGTCATATTGACCGTAATTTAGTCCTACATAGCCATCCTTCCATGATTCCGTGTGATCGCCCTCTTCAAGAACCAACCCTGTCTGTGAATCGACCGTACCAGGCTTAACGCGCCATTCGCTTGGCTTGGCATCACAGTCAGTGATCACAACGTCAATATCTTGACACCCTTTCAATTTTATCCATCCCGATCGACTTCCTGCAGACCAAACAGAATGATCATACTTCCAAACAATACCTTCTCCACCCCGAGCAAGAATCTTATCGTACTCGCTTCGATAATACCCATACGGAATTCTCTTCGACTGCGATATGCGATGTCCATCCATCTTCCTAGCATAATCGATGAAGAAATTGTCCAACTCTCCCATTCTATTCACCCAACGCATACCCGTCAAATCGTGTGTCTTGCGCTTCAATATGTCAATTACGACATATTCCAATTTCGATTCGTCGTGTGTCAACCAATGATTCACTTCCGCGTGCCCTTGCGATAATTCAAGATCTCGCCGGACAATTACCTCACCATCAATCCTGATATCGCTCGGCAATTCAATAGCTTGAAGGAACTCAATCTCTTTCTCCTTACCGTTGGCAGTGATTGATACACCACCCTCTTGCATTATTCTGTGACCGTTATACTTTTCCTCGCAGGTATGATGCGGGTCATTCCAAAGAACAGAATCCCGCTTCTCGGTGTACGGTCTTGCTTTCTGAACGACGAGGCTCATAACTCTATCACCCTTCCATCCTGACATTCTGTGTCGGCATATTCATGTGCGTCCATCTCATTTGCGAATACCAAGTTCTCGCCGGTTCCCTCTTTCACGCAAATGTTCGCACCTTGAGCATCCGGCCATGTTTCAAGAACGATGAATGGACCAGTTGCGATCGGTTCATCAGGCATTAACAAACCTTCGATACTGAAAGCGTGTTGTGTGTGTTCGCAGTATTCACACACTGCAGCTATGTCATTGTCAAGATCACCCGTCTTTTCTTTTATCCATCCATCCGCAAGTGCGGCTGCAACCAAATGTTCTTGCGCAAGCTGAGCATTGGCGAACCACAATACATCGTCAACCAACCCGCTACTCATTGTAACGAGCACACATCCCTTGTTCATATTCAGCTCCTTATTCGAATTCGGCGAACAGTTCAGTATTCTGAACATCCACCACAAATAAATGAACCACGCCCTGATTGAGAGGTGGTTTGGATTAGGTATAAGCTAACTTTGGAAAATTTGTTTGTCAATTTGTAGGTCAAGACGTATCCCATTACTCACAGCACCGGCAAGTCTTATGAGGAAAGAGAAATAGAAGCACGGTCGATATGCTCCAACTCAAGGTGCAGTTTCGTCAGAACCGCATAACTTTTTGCTAAATCTTTATTTAGGATAGTACTCAATTCAAAGTCTTTCCTGTTATATATATATTGTATCAATTTTTAAGATGATGATATATAACATAGATTTTATGTCCATTCAGATACAGTACGAGTGCTTAAAGATTAAAAGATAGGAAAACCTCACTTCGCAACTAACACCGTGAGAGCCACTTCTCGCTTGAGCGCGTCCAAGGCTGTCCGAATTGCTTCGATATCGTTGTTGCTCAAATCCCATTTCGGATTCTCTGCGACCATTTGCTCTAAGCGGTCAATCTTTTCTAGAATCGTTTCCATAACGCTCCTTTATTTCGTGAACCTGCTATTCGTTGCTCGTGCCACTGCACGGCCCTTCTGCTCTGCCTCTTTCTTGTTCTGTGCATAGAACCCTCTGACCCATTTCATACAAGGACTCAGGCAATCTATATTCTCTTCGGGTCTGCCACTGTGGATTCTTATACCCTCCTTCTTCATATCGTTGTATCGATAGCACTCTGCTGTGAAGATTCGTTCCATACAACCTCCTATGTGATTGACTCTAACAACTGTGCAAAGTCTTCCGGATTCCGTGCATCATCTCGTGCTTCAACCATATTCCTGAGCATAGTCGAGAACCGTAGGACTTCCCATACCTGAATGGACGTGTCAGAATTAAACTTGTCCGACGTCAGATATTTGCGGAACAATGCAAGGCGTTCCTGCACCGTTCCCCTCAATATCTTGTCGCACTTAACCTGCTCTGTGAGTACCATAACATCTCCTAATCGTAATCGGTGGTGTCAAGTTCAATAGGTTGTCTGGTCCAGAGTGCAGATACACAGTGGAAGAGAACAACCGTTGCGAATTTCGCCATTACCAAGATCTCAATTCCTGTTTCTATTGCCTGCTGCATATGTCCAGTCCTTTTAGGTTTGTGCCACCGGTGGCACTAATTATCCAAGCTAAACTTGGATTCTATGAGTTCATTTGGAGAATTCTGTCTCGCACGTGGGTGATTTCCTCGGAGATGGCTAAGCTCTGAGACCTTCTTCACTTCAAGGCCGGCAAACCGTTCACCAACAAATTTCAATTCCGACTTTACATATTCACGCATATCATGATTCGTAACCGGTGTTGCAGGTTCTTCACACAAGTTCTTGTAAACCTCTTCCGTTATTTCGACTTCCAAGACAACCTTGAGTTTCATAATTCCCTCTGCCTGTGGTTAGAATAGATGATTATTGCCCTGATGAGACCTTCCTATATCGCATATAAGAAACAGTTGTCCACGATAGGATAAAGGATAAGGGTTGGTCCCTGGGACATTTAATTGAGCATCGTGGACGGTGCATTTACCAATGCCAAAGGTTCGCTCTGAGAGATAGCACCAAGAGCTAGTGCTTCATGCCGACTGATAACGTAGCAACAATCAACCATTCCCTCGCCGACACTTTGAAGCTTTTCCTTGATTTCCCATCCAATTGCGAAACCATGGCGAATAGGAAAGTGGGGTTTCAGTTCATGGAGTCTACGCCTGGCCTCATCATAATCAAAAGTAACAACCTGATTGTTTTCCATGAGCAGACCAATACTCCCGTCGCCCAATACGGTGATCATAACAAACATGCCTAAGTTCATAATACTGCCCCTTTGTATGGTGTGTTTAATATACTGAATGATAATGGATAATAAAAGGGTGGCTAGTACGTTACCTAACCACCCAGGAATCAATTACGCTGCCGCACCTTTCGTGTGTGGCCGATTCATGTGAACATTGACTTCACCGAGGATCTTCCCCATCTCTTCCTTCGAGGTCCCTTTCTTTGCATCTTTCACAGCCGCAACTGCATCCTTCGCCTTGGCGAGGGTTTCAGGTGACGCAGCCAACTTCGCTGCTTTCTTCGACCAATACTCTTTCTTGAAGCAAAATACTGTTTCCGGCTTCGCAGTCTTGAATTCCGGCAACGCTTCAAATTCATTGAGCTCTTTCTCAATCAGCGGATCCGCGGCTGCCGACAGCAATCCAATCGGTTCCTTGCCTGCACTATCCTTCAATGCGAAATACAGCCAAGTCTTGGCTTTCGATGTCTCAGTCGACGCCAATCCAGAAATTGTGTAAACAGGTGTCGCTCCGACTTTCTTACCAACGGCCAGTTTCTTTGCGGCCTCGATCAGTTTCGCGCGACGTTCGTCCTTTGATTCGACCTTCACAAATTCACGCTTTGCACGACCCTTGATCTGTTCTTCCTGTGCCTGGGCTGCGACTTGTGCATCTGTGGGCAAGACCACTCCGGCTTTACGTGACGGATGTGCTGCAATCATATTTGCTGCTACGTGTTCGATTGTCATAAAGCTAACTCCTTCAAATGATAATGATAAATGATTAGTTGGTTGTTTTCATTTCACATCTACCGCGCTATCCCACTCCGTTTATCAACTCCATTTCCTCGTCAACTTCTTCCACGTTGGCGAACATTTCTGTTGCAATTTGCTTTGCGTCTTCAATCGTGTCGTAGAACTGCGGTTCACGACCAAAAACCTCTAACATTGCCCGTCCTATGTGCGGGGCCATTTTCGGATTGCAACCCTCAACGACAATCGCGATCATTGCGACCGGAACTTCATCGTCGTCGAAGAACAATCCGTGGACACCATCTTCTTCGTACCATTCCATTTACGCAATCTCCTTTTCTTCCACCTTTGTGATTGTGTACTTGTCCCAAATGTTCTGGTGGAAGAACCGTCCGGGATGCTGGCTGTTTATCAGCCGTGTCATGGTTGATTTTCTAAGATTCTTTACTGCATACACGCCACCGTGGACAAACTGAATGAAGGAAAACTTAGGCGCATACTGCACAGCCTTAATCGCTGGCGATCGTAACGGTACAAATGCCGTGATGTCAATTACTCCATACTGGTGCGCCATATTCATCCCCTTCCCATATGCGCTTCAAATTCACGGGCCTCAGCACGTTGCTGTCTCGCCCTGTTTAACTTGTTCTCTTCCTCACCACGCCATTCCTCAACTATCAGCTTCGCATCTCTCAATGCAACTTCATCACAACCAGGTGCATACTGTATCGTTCTCACAGCTAGATCTGTTACAAGAATATCAAACGGTGCAGGATATGGGTCAGGGCCATTTTCTACATCACCATCGTCTCTCATTCCAACAACTGTCAATATCACATCGAACTCTTCCGGTTCATTGGGATTCAGATACACAATGAACTTCACACTCAACACCTCGCCCATCTTCGCTGCTTCCCAGTCTACCAAATCCACAACGATCGTCCGTGCCACATCTTTCGTGATCTGCATTTCCCATCCCCTAAAATTGAGTGAAGAAATTAGTTGGTTACTTGACTGTATGCTTGTGATAAAGTATGAACCTGTGCCTGTATCATTGCCGGGATTTCAGCTCCCACGATTGGGTGACCGCCCCAAATAAAGGATGAGGGATAAATCTTGGTCTCCCGAAAATCGTTTTCCGCTATTTCCATCTCGGGAGTGAGTTCCAACCCTACCAGTGGATTCCAGCGGATTGTCTCGCCTTCCCATTTGTGAGAAATTGGAAAGGTGAAAGAGTGATTTCGAACCGCGATGAAATCGTAACCCCAATCCTCAACCGTGTCTAAGAGGTGAATTTCAGTTCCGGCTTCCCGTGCCAGGAACTTGTTGGTCTCGAACTCGTCCGAGAGGTGTCCCATATAGATTGTAAACTCAGGGGCCGCGAGATAAGGTTTAATCGCTTTCCGTGAGATCTCAACCGGCTTTTCGGGTTCCAAGAAGATTGGAATGTAGGTTTGGTCTTCTTCCGAATATTGGCCGCCAATCGCTATCCGCCCGTCCGTCTCCACTTTGATGATGCCGTAATTCTTACGCTCGTGAAATTCTTGGAACTTCATTTCCGTGGGGGTCAAAAACCTATTTTTGGAAGGTAAAGTCTTCCCGGTTTCCTTGGTCTGCTTTTTCATCCGCCTCCTCTTTGGTTTGTTATCTGTTTAGTTTGTGATGAATAATTATAATGATATAATATGCTATATAATTTAGTTATTGTCAAGTCAAAAGGGCGAAAATAGACCGTTCTAAGCGTTTTTATTCCGTTATGCCCTAATTAAGCTGAATTAGCCGAATGAGCCGTGGCTTTCCTGAAAGACTTTCATAGATGGACTGGGAACATCGATAACGGAGAACAGGGTGTATTGGTATGGTTCAGATCTTGATAATGCTGTATAAAACTTGTGGAGCTTACTGGTGCGGCCGATTGTGGCGTGAAAATGCCGTTGGTGGCCAAATTAAACTGAATTGCCCGAATTGTCATAACCTGATTGCCCTCTATTAAACTGGATTGCAATTGATTGGAGATGGAGAAAAAAATGGGCTGGCCCCTGTGGGAGAGAACCAGCCCGATTAGAACATTAACCGAAAATATAGGCGAGAACCTTATCGATACACCAAGAACAATTGCCTAAACGAAGAAGATTATAACATCGAAGAACAGGAGGCCAAACCGATGAAGACATCCGAGAGAAAGATGTAGAACAAAAAGCACAAGAATTATTCTAAAAGAAAGGAGGGATCGCTGATAGATGATTGACGACATTTATAAATCCCTTGTAACGACAATTAGAATTCCCCTCGTGTCGGCCTGAAAAAGGGTATACTATTTGACCACATTTTGAGAGAAAGGTCGAATGGTATCAGACAGGAAAGTAAG
>Ga0268276_1000697_pt1 | contig 37721 bp, 42 predicted proteins | sample saktaG_4_FD_190145 | JGI IMG/M metagenome (GOLD analysis project Ga0268276, IMG submission 190145) | Saline water microbial communities from Sakinaw Lake, British Columbia, Canada - sak_2010_1_5_45m | ecosystem: Environmental > Aquatic > Non-marine Saline and Alkaline > Saline ...
ATAATTTTAAATTAAAATTTAATATGATTATCTAATCGTACCTATATTCTGAGAACAAGTCAATGTTAAATTATTTAAAATATTCTAATAGTTTTTTTAAGGGTAGAGTGTTTATAATATCTCCTTTTCCTGCCCAACCTCTTCGCGCCATACCTACTCCGTATTCCATTAAATTAAGCTGTTCTTTTTGATGACTGTCTGTGTTTATTATCATTTTCACACCTTCTGCTTTCGCCCTTCTTATATATATGTCCCGCAAATCTAGCCTTTCTGGGCTGGAATTGATTTCTAAAATTGTTCCCGTTTCTTTGGCAACTTTTAAAACTTTATCAAAATCTAACTGATATTCATCTCTTTTTCCGATTAATCGGCCGGTGGGATGGGAAATAATGTCAATGTTTTTATTTCTCATGGCCCTTATTAAACGCGCTGTCATATGGTCTTTCGGCATTTTCAACTGCGAGTGCACTCCGCCTATTACATAATCAAGTTTTGCCAAAACTTCATCTTTAATATCTGGGGAACCATCAGCCATAATATTGCATTCACAGCCATGCAGTATTCTGAATTCTGAATTCTGCATTCTGAATTTAGAATTTAATTTATTAATTACCTCATTTTGTTTTAAAAGCTGTTTTTCATTTAATCCGGTCTCAATTTTTAAAAACTTTGTGTGGTCTGATATGCCGATATACTCGTATCCCATCTCTATTGATCTTTGCGCCATCTCTTCAATTGAATTTCTTTTTTGCAAAGGCGCTTCAAAACTCGAATGGCAGTGCAAATCTCCCTTAATGTCTTTTTGTTCAACCAGTTTTGGCAAATCGCCTTTTAAAGCAGCGTCTATTTCTCCTTCATTTTCTCTAAGCTCCGGCTCTATCCATGGAAGCCCGATTGCTTTATAAACATCTTCCTCTGTTGCACCTGCAATTTGTTTTCTACCTTTAAACACGCCATACTCTGAAAGCTTCAACCCTTTTGAGATAGCAATTTTTCTTGTAACAATGTTATGATCTTTGTTGCCAGTAAAATATTGCAAAGCAGAGCCATAACTTCTTTCCGGTACAATGCGCAAATCAATATCAAAACCATCTTTCATGTGAATTGATGCCTTAGTTCCTCCCTTGCCCCAAACTTTTTCAACTCCGTCTAATCTCACAAAAAAGTTCATAATTTTTTCCGGCTTTTGGGAAACAGCCAAAATATCAACATCTCCAATGGTTTCTTTCCTTCTGCGCACAGAGCCGGCTAAGCTTATTATTTTAACCTCTTTTAAAGTTTTCAATTTATCTAAAACATTTCTAGCTGTAGGCAAAATTTGTCCCAACAAAAATCTGCCTTTATCTCTTTTTAAAAAGTCTAATCCCTGCAAAATATTTTTTTCTGTTATTTCTCCAAAACCAAACAGGGGTGCTATTTTATGCGCTTTTGCCATTTTTTCTAAATCCTTTAGATTTTTAACGCCCAGTTTCTGATATAAAACCCTTGCTCTTTTAGCCCCCATACCCTCCACCCTAACCATCTCATCAAAATTAATCGGAAACTTTTTTTTGAATTCCTCTAACTGTTTTAATCTACCAGTTCTTAAATATTCCTCTACGGCTTTGGCAATGCCCTCTCCCACTCCGGGAATTTCTTTTAACGCCTTAACTCCGCCCCTTCTGTAAATATCTCCCACATCTTCTGAAAGCGTTTCCAAAGAAACAGCAGCTCTTTCGTAAGCATAGGGCTTAAAAGCCACATTTTCCATTCTTAGAAACCTCGCCATATCATTAAAAATTTTAGCCAATTCCTGATTTTTCATTTTTATGGACCCACAACTGGTTTTTCTCCAGAAATAATAACAACATTTTTACCTCTTATAGAAATATCATTTCTTGCAAATATCAAAAGAATTACAGAAAACATTGTAAGCCCGCTTACAAAAATAAAAAGAGTTGTAAAACCAAATATAGAAATTAAAATTCCGCTTAATCCTCCTGCAACACCGGCTCCAATTCCGATAAAAGTGCTTTCCATGCCCCATTCGAATGCTTCTTTACCTTTATCTATATGGCGAGTAAATATAGCAAGCCACGAAGGAATCACCATTGCCATACCTCCTGCATATAAAACCTGCAAAAGATAAATGTGCCAAGGAGCAGAAGACAAAAGATATCCTATTGGTATAAGCGAAGCTATAGCAGTCCCGCAAACCATAAACCAAAAATCATCTTTTTCTCCTCGATTTTTATCTAAATAGATACCAATTGGTATTTGGAAAAAAGATTTCGGTATCCAATAAAAAAGAGCTGAGAGCCCGGCAATTTGTGCTGCTTGCAGGGGACTATCTGCTATTTTCCCTAATATATATATTGCGAACACCGGCGACAAAAAACCCCATCCCAAGTTTAAGAAAAAATCACTAGTTATAAGAACTTTTATAATTTTATTTATAAGTTTTGGCATATTTTCATAGAATATTATCAATATTCATACATTATACTACAAATCCAGCGCGATCAAACCAAAAAACCCCTCTCGGGGCAAAAATTAATAAATTTATGGTTATTTAATTTTATCTTTACGAAACCAATTATATGTCCCGTAAATCCATGTACCGGCGTATATAATATTCAAAAAAAATACCCCCCATTGCTCATTCAAATAAGAGGTGACGAACCAAAATGGGCAAGAAATCATTCCTAGTACAAAGCCCTATTTATTTTTCCTTGCTACTAAAATTATAGCGCTTACACCAAAAATTGTTATTCCAACTTGAGCTATCAAATCTAAATTGCTCATTAATTTTTTGGCTTTTTATTTTTGTGAAACTCCTTATCTATCTGCTCTATAAACTCCAGTAAAGCGGGGTCATCTTGCAACTCCTCTGCTTGTATCCAATAGGGCTTTAGGGCAATTTTCTGTCCTTCCCTCCAATATTCTGACGCCTGTAAAAAATTCTCTACACGATCAGCATGCCTAAAAAATCTTCCCTCTTTGGTTGAACCGTTCACATAATCTAGCCACAGACCCATTATTTCTTTCTTTAGCTTTATTGGCAAATCTTTTATTAACGTTTTCAATCCCTTCTTTTCTCTTTTATATTTTTCTTCAGCTAATTTCTTTTTTTCTTCTTCAGAAAATCTGGGCCATGTTTTTAAAAGCTCTCTCCTCTTTTTTTTATCTTTGGGTAGAATCGAATCATATGGGGTTGTATCGCCAGCATATACCTCGCACAAATCATGTATCAGCGCCAGTTTAAAAAGCTTCTCTAAATTAAGCTTTTTATTTCTATGCTCAGATAAAACCCATGCCATAATTGCAGCCCTAAAAGTATGCTCTGCAATGGTTTCCGGATTTTTAATTTCTCTTATAACTAATCCTCTCCTGGGCATCCTTTTCAACTTACCTATTTCAGAAAAAAATTTAATTATTTTATCCATTTAGCTAATTTCGTATTTTATATTTTTTATTTTGTAAGTTATTTTCATTGGAGAATTAACAACTATCTCGTCGCCAACCCTATGCCCTAAAAGAGCGCGCCCCACGGGCGATTCATTACTGATCTTTCCTATTGCTGGATTTGCTTCAAGCGTTCCCACAAGTAAAAATTCATCGTTTTGCCCGTCAACCGCTATCTTTACCTTAGCGCCCACGCCAATCACGCTTCGTTCATTTTTCGCGGGATTTTTAATGAGTTCGTGATGGTCTATGACATTCTTTAACTCGTCAATCCTGGAACGTAAAAAGCCGACATCTTCCTGAAAACTTACAAACTCAGGATTTAAATCCTCTGACTCCAAAACTTTAGGCGCCTCCTGGCTCAAAGATTTTTTATGCTCAAAATTCAGCAACTCATCATACTCTTCTTTAAGCTCCCTTAACTTTTGCTTAGTTATGTAGAAAATTTTTTCTTCCATTACAATTTATTTTACTAGTACACAATATTTACCCCAATAAAGGTATTATAATGTTATTATCGCAAAGCTATAATGTCAAGTATCCCCAATACACAGCTTAGCTGAATAAAGTTTCCTGATCTGCAGAATTTCTTTTGATTTTTAGGATATTTTTGTCAGAAAAAATTTTAATTTTTCCGTAAACGCCGTCGTATCCCGGCTCAACAAAAACCTTGCCCTCACGCACCTTTACCACCCCGTCTGCAATTTCCGGCAGAGAGTTTTCTTCTATTTCTTTTTGCGAAGAATCTAATAAAATTTTGAATTCGTTTCCCAAATTTTTTATTAAATTATTATAGTGTTCCGGAACTTTTTTTGACGCAACAGATACGCCCAAAGATTCGGCGATTATCTCATTTAAGGGAATCAAGCTTTTAAATGGAACTGCATTTTTAGGCACAAAGCCATCCTTTCTATCGGCCAATTCTTCAACCCGGTTTAAAACTCCTATTACCAAGGGCTTTCCGCATCTTGGACATACATTATTATATTTTTTAGACTGCGCAGGACTTAAACTTAAATTGCAAAGCCGATGGCCGTCAAAATGATATCTCCCTTCTTCTGGAAAAAATTCAATAGTGTGCAAGAACCTGCTCTTATCTTTTTTCTTTAGAACTTCCACAACGCCATCATAGCTCAATTCTGTATCAAAAATATTCGCCTCTCTTCCAATTTTGGGGAGAGAGTGCGCATCGCTGTTCGAAATTAGGGTTATTTTGTCTAACTGCGATAACCGCCAATTCATCTTGGGGTCACTACTAAGTCCGGTTTCTACTGCATAAATATATTTTGAATATTCCTCGAAGCATTCTTCGATTGAATCAAAACCAGATTTTGACCCAAATACGGCAAACCAAGGTGTCCACAAATGGGCCGGAACAATTAAACAATTTTTATCTGCGTCTAAAACAATTTTTGCCAATTCTTTGGCATCCAGTCCCAAAATAGGTCTTCCGTCAGCTTTTAGATTTCCTATTTTTCCAAGCTCTGCATTTATTTTTTCTACCGCTTTTATTGACGGAGCAAAAACAATGATATGCACCTTCCTGACTTTTCCCCCTTTAGGATAAATACAGCTTATCTCTGAGGTTAAAATAAATCTTGTACCCGAATCAGACTTTTTAATCTTAAAAAGCCCGGGTTCAGCCGGCTCTAATTCTTCTTTTATTTCTTTAAACCACTTCGGGTGGGTAAAATCACCCGTGCCCAAAACCTTAATCCCTTTTATTTTTGCCCATCTATCTAGGTTTTCTAAATCCATTAGAGGAGAAGTGGCCCGGGAGTATTTTGAATGTATATGGAAATCCGCTATAAACTTCATATTAATCCTCCTTGATAATTTAACTTATAAATACTCTTTTTATTCTGAATAATCTCTTCTATGCCAGAGAATTCGGCTAAATCTCCCTGCCCATGGTCTTGATATTTTAATCCTCTTTTTTCATATTCGCAAGATTGCCCTACTCGACATTTTTCAACAAGTTTTAGCAAAGATTCTTTCAAAAAACTGGTTTCTACCTTCCCGAGGGCGTCTCCCATATAGTTCATACCCCAAACAGGTTTAGAATTTAAATAAATAATTTCCTGACCAATAAACTTTTTGTCTCCAGCAAAATATATATCTCTGTAAAAATAATCCCCTTTTTGAAACTCTAATTGCTTTGATTGCAGAAGTCGTGGATTATCAACGGCTGTGGCGTCAACCGCATAAGTATTTTGACGAGCCTGCACCAAAAATTCTTTAAAATTATCTATATTTATTTTGTCTTCTTGTTTAGCGTTTTGACCAAAATCAAACTTGCCACCGTTTTCAAGTGCACCCAACGCAAGCTTGCCAAAGTCTTTTACGTTTACTAAAAATTTTGAATATTTATTTTGTTGCTTAACATCTGTCTCGGCTTCAAACCTTAACGCATTTTCACCAGTTGTAAGTTTAACGACGTTTGCTGTGTCTTTAAACTCCAAAGAGGGAATTAGCCAAACATAATCACTGAGTTTTTGGCGGGCTTCGTTAAAGCAAACAAAAAGCAAATACAAACTTTCGTCTGCATTAAAACTTTCCTGCACAAAATCCTTTACAAAAATATTGTTCTTTGCTGGAACAATTAAACTGCTAACATTAAAATAAATTTTCGCCTCTTTATATTTTCCCCTCCTTCCTACGGCCAAATCAGCGCCCAAAATATTTTCTTCTGGCTTAAAAATTATTAACCTGCCAGCAACCACAGAGTTGATGTAGTCTATAATTTTATCTTCAATTTCTTCTTGTATATTCTCTGCCATAATCTAAATTTTGCCTCGAACAAAGGTATTAGAAATTAGAAATTAGAAATTAAAAATTAGAAATTAGAAATTTAGTTTTTAAAATCCGCTAGATTTTAAAAACCTTGTAGCCTTCGTGCACCTTTTCTTTAACTTTCATGCCCACAGAGTCTCCTTTTTTAGCTGACTTTACTTGTTCATGCTCAATCTGCATAGATTTTACCTCCTGCTCAAAATCTGTGGCCTCACCTCCGGTAATTCTAATCTTGTCTCCATCTTTCAGGGGAGCCATTAAATCCAAAACGGCCACCTCAATATTGGAAAAATAATGACTTATCCTGCCTATTAGCTTTCCTTCCTTGTCAGTCGTAGCTTTAGTAGGAGGGGATTTCTTCTTTGCAGGTTTCTTCACGGCTTTTGATTTAGGCTTTACTTTTTTGACCGGTTTTTTTGCTTTTGCCATGGTTTTTTCGCCCGCCTAATCGCTTTAGCTTTTGGCGGGTTATTTTTATTTAATAACGACCTTTATCTTATATTAGCACCCAACACTAAATTTTCCAACACAAGACTTGACATATGAAAACCACTTGTTAAACTTAATTAATGCCTTCCTTTGTGAAGGGGAAGGTACCCCTTAAAACGACATGCTGACAAAAGGAGAGCATGTCATGATTGAGAAAAGGTTGGTCGCGTAGCACCACAAGGATAGACCTGTGCAAAAGCGACCCAAAAACAGCGAGGCGGGGCATGTTCTGCCCGCCCGCTGTAAAGTCCCACTGTCCTTAAAGGGCAGAAACTATAGATCTTTGACATCAAATTTGGCTTGGCAGCCGTAACTGCGCTGACATGGAGTCGCCACCACCGGAAACCATGGGCGACCGAGCGCCATATGAAGGAACTGCGCTCGAACGCACGCGAGTCTGATCCTCGTCCAGACACGCATACTCACAAGATGTACCCCAACGGCTGCCAAGCCAATTCAACCAAAAAGAGCCACTCGGCTCTTGTCGGATAGGGACCCCTGTGTGGTCCCTTATTTTTTACAAAATTATTTATTAACTCTGCTCACTCTTATCAGGCCAGAACACGGAACGATTTCAATGCCCTGCTTTTCTAATTCGTCTAAAAATATGTTCATTCCCAAAGAGTCAGAAGAAGTGTGCCCCGCTATAACAATATTAACATGGGCTAGTTCAGCTTCTTTTTTGTGCTCTTCAGAAATATGCATTCCAACAACTGTGCCCACTCCAGCTTGCGCCATTTTTTCATAAAGTTTCGGCGAACCCTCTGTGCCTCCTGTAATTTCAGACAAAGCAATCTTTCCGCAACGATTTTCTGGAGCCCCTGCAAAAATTTTTGGGCCAACTCCAATTTTCATTGCTTCTTTATACTCTGAAATTTCTTTTAAGGCGTCTATAAGTTCTCCGACTTTTTCTATTTTTCTATTTTCAACAAAATCTTTTAAAAATTTAGCGGCCAAATTATCTGCTGGAGTATGAACATTCATTAAATTAGTGTTCATAAGCTTAGCTGCGTCAACTGTCCTTTGGTGGTTAGAAGAATTTACGCCTCTGGCAACTTCTGAAATTCTTTCTTTCATCAAACCTTCGGCCACATTTATCGGCACGCCGTAATAGTTGCAAACATCTGCCTGAAGCTCCATTACATCTGCCAGTTGAGCCAAGCCCTTGCCAATTGGGTGGTGGGCGATTACCAAATCTATTTCTCCAAGCTCTTTTGCCATTAAAATTTCTTCTGGACCAACGTCAATTCCAACTAAAACTCTTTTTATTCCTTTGTCTTCTGCAATATTATAAACCCCAGAATCCAAATAAGGATTTTCTAAAGCATCTTTGTCAAACTCTTCTTTATCTTTCTCTGACAATTTTTCAAACTTCTGCTTTTTGCCATCCAATAATTTTCGCACCCCCTCTCTACCGCGAAAGTCCGCGTCGATGCCCATTTTTATCGCTAAATTTTGGATATCTTGTATTCTCATTTACTTTTGGCTTCTTTTTTAACTTTTGGTTTTTTGTCTACTTTAATCTTCGGTGTTTTAACTTTTTTTGCGTTCTGTTTTTCTTTTGCTACCACTTCTTCTGCTAACTTCTCCTCTGGGTTTTGCTGGCCAGATATTTTTCTGTACATAGCATCAATCATTTCTTTTTGTTTTTTTATATCCCAAAACTGCCGCCTTATCTGTGCCTTTTCCAGTCGAATGAATTTTCTAACCGAGCTTGTATGTTTTTTGTTCATAAAAGTAAAAAGAGATGCCATCATCTCTTTTAAACCTTAACATAAAATCTAAAAATAAACAATGTTTTGAGTTATACGCCCATCTCCTTCTCTATTTCCTTTTTAATTTCTTCTTCGATATTTTTTGCCTCTTCCCCAAGTAGTTTTTTGATGTTAGGAATATATTTTTTGATAAACTTTTCCTTTGCTTCATCATCGTTAGAAGAAAAAACTTTATCCATATCTTTTTTTGTTTTTCCGTCAAAATCCAGGTATGCTTTTTTCAAAACTCTGCCAAGAACCAAATCAAAAATTCTAAGACTTAAACTTTTTTGTTCTTCTGATAATTCATCAAAAAATTTAGTATCTGCCATAATATTATGATGTCTTCTCTGGGTTGGCATCAAAACTAAGAGTCTTCTTCGCGTGTTCCATGCCCTTTTTTATACTATTAATTTCACCTGTTATAATTCCTTTTGCCAGCCCTAAAAGACTAATTACTATACGTCCGGCAAGCAAAACTCCAACCCTAGTGGCATCAATAGCAAATTCATGAACAGCATTTTCAGCCATTAAAAACTTTTTAGCTTTTGCAACGCTTTCTAGAGAAGCGCCCGTTGTTGCTTCTCTATTTTCGGCCGACGTTAGAGCATTGCCAAATGCCTGTTCTGGGCTGATAGCTTCTCTATTTTCAGTTCTTTGTCCTTCTATTTTAGTCATATTAATTATTAATTTTATATTTTTTGAATGCCTCCCTCGCTATCGCCCTATCGTCCCAGAGTATTTTTTTACCGTTTGCCACGCACATCCATGGTTCTGACCCTTTTCCTGTAATTATAACCGTATCTCCTTGTTTTGCAATCTTTATGGCCTTTTCTATGGCTTCTTTTCTGTCTAAAATCTTTTTCGCATTTATGCCCGCGGTATCAGCAACCTGATTTATAATCTCCATTGGCTCTTCGTCGTAGGGGTCTTCGTTGGTTATAATAATTTCCTTACAATATTTTTTTGCCAATTCTCCCAAAACTGGTCTTTTCCATTTATCCCTGCCTCCTCCACAGCTTCCCAACACACAAACTAAATTTCTACCCTCAAGCGCATTATAAACAGCCTCCAGTTGAGCTGGAGTATGCGCATAATCAACCACAATTTTAACTGGACTATCTGCCACAACTTCCATTCTCCCAGAAATACTCTTGGCTTTTTCCAGCGCTCTTTTGCATGTTTCTAAATCAATGCCGTAAGCCCGTGCCACACTAATGGCAGCCAACGCGTTATAAACATTAAATTCTCCCGGCAACTGAAGATTCAAATTCAAGCTTTCTGCATCTTTTAAGCTAAAACTTATTTTTTGCTTGGCAGGAACATCCAAAAAATATTTAGCGTTTTTGTCGTCGGCGTTTATAACATGAATATTTTTTGTGGCTTTAAATAGTTTTACTTTAGCGTTTCTATAATTTTCAAAACTTCCGTGAGATTCCACGTGCTCTAAACTCAAATTTGTAAAAACAGCTGTATCAAAATTTATAAACTTGTGCCTAAACTGCCTTATGCCCTCGGAGGTAACCTCTAGAACGACGAACCGACAACCGGCTTTTTTTGCCTGAGCCAAAAATTTCTGAATTACAAATCGCCCAGGCATTGTCATTTTGTATTTGTTTTCCCATTCTTTTTCGCCGACTTTAAACCTTATAGAGGAAATTGAAGCCACTTTGGCTCCAGATTCTTCTAGGATTCTTGTTATTAAATCAACTGTGGTTGATTTTCCACTAGTACCAGTAACTCCTATAATTTTAATATCCTTATTCTTGCCGGGGAAACCAAAAAATATAGCTCCCAAAAGCGCCAGCTTAAAATGATAAACTTGCAAAATAAATTTTGGTATAAATTTCTTAAGCAATTCTTTTACTGTCATTATTTTTTGTTATTTCTTCCAGTCTTCTATAATAATTTTCTTGCCAAATAATTTCACAACAACCTTCTGACGTTCTTTCCACTTTAACTTTTTTACCATCTCAATAGGCAGGGTCAAACCCATACTTCTGCCACCACCCATTTTGGTAAGTTTCCTTATATTTTTTTCTTTTAGTGTTCTCATTTATTGTTGCTACCTACATTGCTACTTACACGTGTAAGTAGCAAATTATTTTCCTAAAATTTTTAAAGCGGATTTAATGCGCTCCTCTGGATCTTTTACATTGCCCGGCACCCTGCTTAGCGCGTCTTTTGCTTGTTGCCTTGAAAATCCAAGCTGTACTAGAGCATTTTCTGCTTCGTCCGAGGAACCTTTTTTCTGCCCAAGCATTTTTATTTTCCCTGTAAGTTCTAAAATTATTGTGCTTGCCCTCTTTGAACCAATGCCCGGAATACCCGCAAAAACGTTTTCATCTTGTTTTAAAATCTTGTCTTTTATTTTATCTAACGGACCTACTGCAGAAATTTCTAAAGCAGCTTTTGGGCCAACACCCCTGATATCGTTTAATATCTCAAAAAATTCCAGTTCTTCGTAGCTTAAAAATCCGTATAAATCTAATGCCTCCTCTTTTACGTTTTGATAAGTAAAAATCTTGATATCCTGCCCAATCTCTGGTAGTTTGGATATGCTCAACTGAGACAAAAAAACTTTGTAGCCAACATTGTTGACCTCTAAAATTACAAACTTAACTTTCTTTAAAATAATTTTCCCGTCCAAAAATGCTATCATTAGATAATTATAATGAAATTTGAACTAAAATCAAAGTTTAAGCCAACAGGCGATCAGCCCAAAGCAATAGCCCAGCTGACAAAAAATTTGAAATCTGGGGTAAAAAACCAGGTGCTTTTGGGTGTTACCGGCTCTGGAAAAACTTTTACTTTGGCGAATGTTATACAAAAAATACAAAAACCAACATTAGTTATTTCTCCCAACAAAACTTTAGCTGCCCAACTGTATCAAGAATTTAAAGAGTTTTTCCCCAACAATGCCGTGCATTATTTTGTTTCTTATTACGACTATTACCAGCCCGAGGCATATATCCCCCAAACAAACACATATATAGAAAAGGATGCAAAAATCAACGAAGAAATCGACAGGTTGAGGCACTCAGCTGTGCAAGATGTAACCACAAGAAAAGATGTTATTGTGGTGGCCTCTGTTTCTTGCATATATAATATTGGTTCACCAGAAAACTATGAAAATATTTCTTTAGAAATTAAGCTAAAGCAGGGTATTAAAAGAAAAGATTTTTTAACTCTTTTGACAAACCTGCAATACCAAAGAAACGACGTGGAGTTTAAACCGGGCACCTTTCACGTGCGCGGAGAAATTATTGAAATATATATTGTCACGGGCGAAAAAATCTTACGCATAGAATTTGACGCTGACAAAATCTCAAAAATCTCCGAATTATCCCCCGATTTAATTAGAAGTCAGAAGTCAGAAATTATAAGTTATCGCTTATTTCCCGCTCATTTTTGGGTAACTCCGCAAGATAAAGTTAATATTGCGATAAATAATATAGGATTGGAATTAGAGCAAAGGCTAAAAATACTGAATAAACAAAATAAACTACTGGAGGCTGAAAGATTGGAGCAAAAAACAAATTATGATTTAGAAATGCTAAAAGAAACCGGTTGGTGCCATGGAGTAGAAAACTACTCGAGCCATTTGGAGTTCAGAAAGCCGGGGCAAGCGCCATTTTCTTTAGTTGATTACTTTAACTACTTTAATCCTGACGGTTCTTTAATGTTTATTGATGAGTCACACATTTCAGTTTCGCAAATACGGGCAATGTCTGTGCAAGATAAAATAAGAAAGCAAACTTTAATTGATTTTGGGTTTCGATTACCTTCTGCCATTGATAACCGGCCGTTAAATTTTGCTGAATTTGAAAAAAGGCAAAAACAAACAATTTATGTGTCTGCTACGCCAGCTGAATTTGAACAAGAAAAATCAGGCAAACACATCGTAGCACAGTTGATACGGCCTACTGGATTATTAGAGCCCGCGATTGAAATTAAAAAAACCCTCGGGCGTAGCCCTACGGGCGAGCCAGAAAATCAAATCCAAAATCTGATGAGAGAAGTAAAAAAACAAATTGTAAAAAAACAAAGAACGCTAGTTTTAACTTTAACAAAAAGGCTAGCTGAAGAAATTTCTGACTATTTAATTGAGCGCGGAATTAAAACCCAATATCTGCACTCGGAAATAAAAACAATGGAAAGGCCAGAAATTTTAAAAAATTTGCGGAAAGGAAAATATGACGTTCTCGTTGGCATCAACTTGTTAAGAGAAGGCATTGATTTGCCCGAGGTTTCTTTGGTGGCAATTTTAGATGCTGATAAAGAAGGATTTTTGAGAAACAAAACAACCTTGATACAAACAATGGGTAGAGCTGCCAGGCACGTGCAAGGCCGTGTAATTTTGTACGCAGACAAAACAACGTATTCTATGCAGTCAGCTATTGACGAAATAAACAGAAGAAGAAAAATTCAACAGGCATACAACAAAAAAAACAAAATAACTCCAAAAACAATTGTTAGCGACATACGAGAATGGGGATTTTCTAATCCTTCAACAAGCAGAGGTCGAGCAAGTATTTCAGAAGAATTTTTTGCAATTAATGACCGCAAACTTTTGGAAAAAGAAATGAAAATTGCGGCTAAAAATTTAGACTTTGAAAGAGCAGCAGAATTACGCGACCTAATCGACAAACAAGCAACCAAAAAGCCGCGCTAAGCGCGACTTTTTGGTTTAATTTTACTTTTTCTTTTTTCTGCCCCTTTTGTTTCTCGCGTTCTCCATTTTGTCCAACCTACTTTTTATCCTTCTCCTCTCTTTTTTCAATTCTCCAAAATCTCTTTCTCGAGCCAGCAGATCCTGTCCCACTAGTCCGAGCCCTGGCTGCTCTTCTTTTCTTGCATCTAATATATTTTTAATTTTATTTTCTACTTCTTTCAATTTTTTCTTTAATTCTGATTTTGTTTGGGGCGGCAAACTTTCACTTGCCACTTCTCTTACAATCTGTTCTTCGGGTTTTCTTCTCCTACCTTCTTCTTTCTTTTCTTGTTTTGCTAAACCCAGATCTCTTGCAGACTTTGGTATCGGCGCTTCCTCTAATTTGGGTCTTCTTTCTTCCTTTATCCTTGCAATAGTTCCTACAAGTATGTCTCTAGAGCATTTTTGTCTTGTTTCTCTCACTTTTTCTTGACCGCGAAAAATATTAATTTCTACATTTTTTAATGTCTCAGTTTCAACAGCATCATCAAAATCTTTTACAGATTTCTTAACTATTACGTCGACAAACTCTACCCTCGAACAATTCATAGCCACCTTTGATTTTTCCATCCGTGGAATTTCTATATCGTTTCCGCCATGAAATAATTTCCCCCAAAATCCCCTTACTTTAATATCTTCAGGACGCAACCCTCTGTCCATCATTGCATAAAACGCATTTGCGGGCAGATCAATTCCCTTTTTGGACAATTCGTTCCTTTTAGCATCCATCCTTTCCTCCATCACTCCGGTAAATTTTTTGGGGGACTGGTATTTTGCCTTTTCTTCCTCAGAAAGAATCTCCCAGCGACTCATGATTATTCTGCTTTGTTCCGACGTTTCTACCCTTCTTCTTTCTTGTGGCATATGCTTATGTCTATAATCCTCCGGGGAAACCAAATTGTATCCCTTTTCTTTAAGTTCTGCCCTTGCTTTTTCGTGGGATTTTTGCTTTAATTTCTCTCCAGTCACCGTCTCATATAATTCCCCGGCTCTTTCCATTTTCAACCTCGATACTCTCTCATCTCCCTGTTTCTCAAATTGATTCATCTCCTCTACCACTTGCAGTAATTGCTTCTCTTTTTCTTCTCTAGATTTTTTAATTTCTTCTGGCGTTGGCTCTGCATTCGGCTGTGCTTCAATTTTTGCTTCATCCCCCGCAGAATCTTTTACTTCAAAATTTTTAAGCCCCGTCTCGTCTTCGTATAATTCATCTAACTTACCAGTTGCATATGCGTCGGCAACATCAACTGCACTGTCAAAAAGAATCCTGTCGAAATCTTTTCCCTTTTCTTCTTTTATTTTTTTCAAAAGCTCTCTGGAATTTAGCCCCTTCCTGCTTATCAACTCTGAAAAAACAGCGATCTTATAGGTAGTGTCTTGAAAATCTTCTTTAGCGGCTTTTATCATTTCTGGCGACGGAGGAGGATTTTTTTTTGTAAGGACTTCCTCACTCTTTTCGTGCGTCTTATGGCATTCTTCGAGTTCATTCCGCAATAATTTTACTAATTTTGGATTTTCCGGAAAAGCAACGTCTATCTTTCTTTTTCCTTGGTCTTCTCGATTCTCTGGGCTTTCAGCCGCTGGCAATGGCGATGGTTGGATTATTTTTTTTTCTGATTCTGGCGCAACTGGCGTAGCTTCAGGCTGTATCATCGGCTCTGCTGGAGCATATTGGGGCTCTATATCATTAGCCGGGATATTATTACTCGGACTTATTTCGTCTGTATAATTTGGTGGTCTTTCTGGCATATTTTTTAAAAAATTATTAAATTTTATTTTACATTTTAATTTTACCACTCACAGAAATATAGTCAAACGCTTGCAAAAATAAAAACTATATGCTATTATTCGTTTATCAAAAAATATTTATGGCAATAACAGAATCGGCTAAAAAAGCTATCAGGCAATCTGCTAAAAGAAATAAGCAGAACAGTGTCTATAAAAACAACATAAAAAAGCTCGTAAAAGAAGCTCGCGGTTTGGTTTCAGAGAAAAAAGAAGCTGAAGCAAAAAAACTGCTCCCCCAAATTTACAAAGCCCTAGACAAAGCAGCTAAAGTTGGGGTGATCAAAAAAAATAATGCGTCTAGGCACAAATCGAGACTAACAAAGTTAATAGATAAAAAAAACTAGGCTGAGCCTAGTTTTTTCGTGTTCGCTCCTATATTTCTGAAAGCAATAAATCTAACGCCGTTTCTGGTTCGATTTCCCCGGTTTTAATATCTAAATCTATCTGAAAAATTTTTTGGTAGATTTTTTTTAATTCAGGCATTGAAAATTGACTGCACAAAGAATGGCTTTTTTGCAAGACAAATGGGTGAAGCCCGCTTTTTTTAATCAAAACGTTATAGGGTATATTTGCGTCTTGCAATTCTTTTATTATTAACAAATTTCTAAACTGGTAAGTAATCATAGAAAGTAAATAAAGAGAATTGTCCCCATCCTCAAGATGCTTATGCAATAAAGATAACGCCTGTTTTTTGTTTTTTGATGCCAGCGCATCAATGGTTTTAAAGATATCGTTTTCAATACCGGGCTTCACCAACAACTCAACGTCTTGCTTTTCCACTTTGCTCCCGAGCTTATAGTTTGCCAGCTTATCTATTTCGTTTGCCATTTTCCATAAATCATTTTTAACAAACGCCACCAGTAAATCCAAAGCATCTGGATTTATTTTTGCACCCTTTGCAGAAATTTCTTGCAACGCCCATTTTTTTAGCATAATGGGGCTTAGTGTAGAAAATTCCTGGCACTTCGCTGTTTTTTGCAAATTTTTAAACAATTTTGTCCTTTTATCAGCCGGGCAATCTTCATAAACAACAACTATATCTTTTGAGTTCTCCAAATTTTTAATGCCTCCCAAAAGCTCTTCTTGAAATTTAGCGTTGCCGAAAACATTTTTTAAAACAACTAATTTTTTTTCAGCAAACATCGAACTTATTTTAAGCTGGTTGTAAAAATCTTTAAATTCGCTTTCTTTGGCGTCGGTGTAAATTAAATTAAGCCCGGATTTATGGACTTTTTTGTATCCTTCCACTATTTCTTCCAACTTTCTTTTTGCCCTATAAGAATCCTCCCCGTAAATAAAATACATCATATTTTGTCTGGTTCCTGCCTTATTCTCTTAATTTTATCTAGCCTGTTGTTGTAATACTCGAATATATCGGAAAGAACCTTATTATGTTTGACGTGAGGCCTTCCATAACGCCTTCTCTCATCATTTGTTGATTGCTCCCTGTGCCAAACAATTTTACCCGACATAAAATAATGCATGGGATAAACAATTTTATCTAGCCCTTTAACTATTTTTGATTCCTTACTTTTTATATTTTCATAGTCTTCCCAGTATCCTTCTATTTCTTTTTTAAGATCAGATGGCAGTTTCCTAAACAGTTTTTTGGACGCCCTCCTTTCCCTTTCTTTTTTTTCCTTTTTTTCTTTTTCGTTGCTTGGCCATGTATCCCCAGTATAGATTTCAACTAAATCGTGAATAAGCGCAATTTTAATAGCCTTTTCAAGATTGAATTCGACCCCAAGCTCATCCTTTAAAAGCAAAACAATCATTGCTAAGTGCCAACTGTGTTCCGCGTCGCTTTCCCTACGAGAGCGGTCGGAAAGAGTGTTAACTCTTTCAATGTGTTTTAATTTTTCAATCTCCTCAACAAAGCGTAAAATTTTTAACAATCTTTTATTGTGTATTTCCATGTTTATAATTTTTTAGCATTTTGGGTATAAATTTTTGTGCGACATCGGGAGTCGCACAATTTTATTCTAAAAACAATTCTCTATATTTTGCAACATCTTTTTTTTGTTCTATCCAATCTTTGACGACTTCTTTCAATCCATCTACTCCGCCCATTGTTTCTAAAAGAAATTCTCTTTGAGTCACAGAGGAAAAGTTTTTAATCCCAATAGAATCTTTGTAGCTGGACCACTTATAGTTTTCTAAAAAATCTAAAATTTCTTCAGTCGAATGATTTCTGATTCCTCGTTCTTTCCAACCAACTTCAATCAAAGCAACCGGATTTGTAAATATATATGAAACAGTAGCCATAAATTGATTATCGCTCTCTATATGAACCGACTTAAAAGTATCTTGGAAAACATGTCCTTTACGTTTGTATTTTTTATTAAAATATTTGCTCAAACCAATACCAGTTTTTTGCATAAATTTCGACACGCCACCGTCTTTAATTTGCCTAACTAAAAGATGGATATGATTTGGCATAAAACAAAATGCTAAAACCTCCACAAATTTATCCCGCTGATCATCTATCAAAACTGTTCGACTCCCGATGTCGATCGGTTTTTCCCTTTTCTTTTCAATAATACGGTCTCGCCTTCTAACGGATATATTTACTGGTTTTGAATTATTAAATTCATATATACAAAAAATACCACGAAAATAATCATCGGTATCTTTAAAAATCAAATTATCATCAAGCGCCCTCACAACAATATGGTAAATCTCACCATTCAAAAATTGTTCTTTTCTGATTGGCATAATAATAAAATGTTTGACTCCCGATGTCGATCGGTTTTGTTATGGTTTTTGGCAACTAGGGCAGAAGAAGGCCGAACGCTGGGCGACTTTAATGCGTTTAATTTTTGTTCCGCATCTGCTACATTTTTGCCCTTCTCTTTTATATGCTTTTCTTTCTGAGTCAAAATCTCCCTTGGTGCCATCTGGCTTTCTATAATCAGAAAAGCTTTCTCCGCCCAGCTTAACCGCTAAACTTAAAACTTTTTTAATGTTTTGATAAAGCAATTTTAACTCTTTTTCTGTTAAACTTGCAACTGATTTTTCCGGATGTATTTTTGACTGCCACAAAATTTCTGAAGCATATATATTGCCAATGCCTGCGATTATTTCTGGGTCCATCAAAACCTGCTTGATTTTCCCCTTCTTGTTTTTTAAAATTTCTTTTAATTTTCCGGATGTAAAATCTTTTTCTAATGGCTCTGGCCCTAATTTTTTAAAATCCTTTGAGTTTACTAAATCATCTGTCTTCCATAGCTCAACTTTAGCGAACTTTCTTGCATCAGACAAAGCAATCATTTTATTATCATCTAAAAAGAAAATCAAATGCAAAAACCTATTATAAGGGTCGTTCAACGGCCCCTTGCCATTTGGCTTCCAAAACCCATTACTTGAAACCCAGGATCCAACCAAAAGATGGCCTGTCATTTTTTGATGCACCAATAGGGAGTACTCTCCAGATAAATCAAAAATTATATTTTTTGCCCGTCGCCAAACTTTTAAAATTTTTTTGTTTTTTACCTTTTTTTTAAACTCGTTGAAACTTTTTGGTTTTTTAACTGTTTTCTCCCAATCTGACCAAACATCAATAAAGGTCCTTTTAAGGACCTTTATATTAAGACCGTTAACTGTAGTTTGTACTTCCGGTAATTCCGGCATAATAATTTATATCACTTTAGACTTGTCACTTTTGGGAGCCCTCCGCTTTAAACTTTCTAGCTCTTGCCTAAACTGTTCTGTTTCCACACCTTTATTTTTCACAGATTCCTGAAGCCTGCGCGACTCTTCAACCAATCTTTCCAACTCTATTGTCCTGTTTTTTACCTTCTGCTCTAAAGCATTTATAGTTTCTTCTAGCTCTTGGGTTCTGGCCTTAACTTTTATGCCAACCGACTTTTCCGCATCTGCTTGTTGCACTTGACTTGCTTCGAGTTCTTCGGCTATTTTGTTAAAAGTATTAGCTAATTCTGAAAACTCATCTTTGGTTTCCAAATAAACTCGGCTAGACAAATTCCCCTTACTCAATTCTACTGCTCTATCCAACAACTTTTTCATAGGAGAGGAAAGGTTCTTACCAACCGAAAGCCCGAAGAAAAATACGTAAACAGCAAAAAAGAAGATAATAATATAGAACTCAATACCTAACCTTTGGGAACCCATAGCCACAAAAACAACTATTGCAAAAACGCCGACTAATATTATTGGAATAATAACTTTGGTTGCGAATTTAGCCATATTAACTAAAATTTTTAATTTTATTTATCAACGAATTAAACTCTAATTTGTAAAAAATATCTTGAACTTGTTTTTGGTCGAAGCCGCCGAATTTACAATCATCGATTTTAAAATCTATTCCAACGTCATTTTTCATTTGAGCTAAGTCGCGCGACATTAAAGCGGATTCTTTATTCTTTTTTAGTGCCTCTTTTACTTTTGGTTTCAGCACTGCTGTGTCTGTCGAAAGTTCACTGTAAAGATTTTTTATATCTCCGTATCTTTGTATTATTTCTGCAGCTGTTTTTTTACCTATGCCCTCAACCCCAGGAATGTTATCTGATACGTCGCCAGTCAAGGCCTTAAAATCCACCATTTGTTCTGGTTCTACGCCGAATCTTTCTCTTACCTTATTTATATCATAAATTACAGTATCTTTTATACCCTTGCCCAAAGTATAAACTTTTATGTCCTCGCTCACTAATTGGGTGTTGTCTAAATCACCAGAAACGATATAAATTTCCGCGTCCTTTCCGGTCAGCTTACATATAGTTGCTATTAGATCATCTGCTTCAACTCCTTCTTTTGCAAAAACAGGAATTTTAAAAGCTTCCAGCACCTCTTTTGCAATTGGTATTTGCGAAATAATTCCTTGCGGAGTTGCAGGCCTTTGGGCTTTGTAATCCTTAAACATCTCGTGGCGAAACGTCGGCATCTTTGTATCAAAACAAGCAACAACATATTCTGGTTTTAAATCATTTATAGCTTTAAACAAAGTCAAAAGATATCCATAAACAGCTCCTGTCTCCTGCCCAGATTTAGTCGTTAGCGGAGGCAAGGCGTGGAAAGACCTGTGCAACAACGCATTAGAGTCTATAATTATTAGTCGTTTCTTTTCCATAACTTATTGTATCTCAAAAATTTGCAAAAAAACAGGGCTCGCCGGGGGAGTTAGAAACTCTCGAGGCAAGCCCCGTAGGCGCCAGAGATAGCTCAGGCCACCTTGGCGACAAGCTGGTAGCCGTGCTGGCTCTTTCTGAGTTTGCCAGCGACTTCCAATTCAACCATGGCATCGTGGGCTTCCTTTTGGGTGCACCAGATGCCATCCCGATACAATCCCGCCACCATCTCGTACGCGCTCGTTTCCATGTGCGGACGAGAACGCCTCTTCATGACCCGGAGGACTGCCACCTTCATATCCTCCATACTGAGCTCAACTCTTGGCCCAAGTCCTGTTGCCACTGGATTCTCCTTCCCGAGAAAGTGGCTAATCGAAAGACCGTTTCTGTGCTACCTAAAAATTAGCACATTATTTACGCCTTGTCCATATCTCGCGTTTGTTTTTACCAACGAATTTAAAATCTATTTTGATTGAATTTTTTGGGAGAATTTTTTTGATGCGCTCGGGCCATTCTATTGCTACGATATTTTTTGGGTTTGAAATTATTTCTGCAAAACCCAACTCCAAAATATCTTTTTCGTTTTTTATTCTATAGCAATCTATATGATAAAAATTATCAAACCTTTTGATTATTACATAAGTTGGGGACAAAATTTTTTCTTTAATGCCGAGGCCTTTTGCAAAACCCTGTAAAAAAGTTGTTTTGCCTGCTCCTAAATCTCCGCGCAAAGCCAAAACCGTCGCGGATTTACGCGAATTTGAAGACGAGTTTTCACAAACAATCTGCTGAGCTAATTTTTCCCCCAGTTTTTGCGTTTGTTCAGAATTTTTTGTAATATATTTTCCCATTTGTGGATTAAAATATTTGACTAAAAAATTGAAATCGAATAGTGTGGAATAACCATGGAATTAGAAGATGCAAAACAAATAATAATTGAGGCAAAGAATATTTACCTTATAGCCTCTCAAGAGCCAGAAGCCATAGCTTCTACTCTGGCTCTTTTTTATACTTTAAAGGAACAGGGCAAAAATGTAAATGCGCTCATAGACGAGCTACCCGAATCCCTTAAGTTTTTGTCGCCGTCTTTAGATTTTATTTCTTATCCTAAAAACTTTGTTGTTTCTGTGCCCAAAAACGTTGCTGACATATCGCAAATTTATTACGAAAAAAATGACGAGGGCCTAAAAATACACTTGACCATAGACAGCGGAGTTATTAAAAAAGACAATATAGCTTTTTACTTTTCTGAAACAAAGCCAGACCTTATTATAACAATCGGCATAAAAGATTTTTCAGCAGAACTACCAACAAAATTAGACTCTTTCGGTTTTTTGATGGAATCTCCCATAATAAATATAGACAGCTCGCCAGGAAACAAAAAATTTGGTAAAATTAACTTAGTCCAAGAAAGGCCTACAGCTGAAACTATCAGCGAACTACTACAAATAAGCAACAGCGAGTCAGCCCTTTGCCTTTTGACCTCGCTGGTAATTGCTACAGAGAATTTTAAAAATAATCCCACAGCCCAAACTTTTCAACTTGCGTCAGAATTAATGAAAAAAGACGTAGATTTAAAACAAATAACGAATAATTTAAAAATATAAAAATGGAAGAAACAAAAAAATTACTTGGCTCGGTAGTTATTTCTCCAAAAATTATTGAAGAAATAGAAGAACAAGTAAAAGATGTAAGCGGATTCAACAAGAAAATCCAGGATTATCTTGTTGAAAATATCACAGAACTTTTAGATGTTATTTTGTATGGAGCAATAGCGCTCGATGTTTCTGATATCCATATAGAGCCTCAAGAGGAAGAAGCGAGATTGAGAATAAGATTAGACGGCATCTTACAGGATGTTGTTTTTTTTGACCATAATGCCTACCACCATTTGCTTTCCCGCTTAAAGCTTTTGTCAAAACTTAAATTAAATATCACAGATAAACCACAGGACGGCAGGTTTACTATAGAAATAGAAGACCAGTTAATTGAGGTTAGAACTTCTAGCTTGCCAGCAGAATATGGAGAATCAATTGTGATGAGAATTCTAAACCCAAAATCTTTGATTTCTTTGGAAGACTTAGGGTTAAGAGACGACCTTTACAAAACATTTCAAAAAGAAATCACAAAGCCAAATGGAATGATAATTGTAACGGGTCCCACGGGCTCTGGAAAAACAACTACTCTTTATGCGTTTTTAAAAAAAATACAAAACGCAGAGATTAAAATTATCACCATTGAAGACCCTATAGAATATCACCTAAAAGGAATATCCCAAACGCAGGTGGCTCCAGAGAAAGGATATGATTTTTCCGACGGCTTGAGATCTATAGTTAGACAAGACCCGGATGTTATTTTAGTAGGAGAAATCAGAGACCTTGAAACAGCCAAAATAGCCCTACAAGCGTCGTTAACAGGTCACCTGGTATTATCCACATTACACACAAACGACGCAGCTGGGACCATCCCAAGGCTTGTAGACCTTGGTGTAGACTCCTCATCAATAGCATCTGGATTGAAAATGGCCGTAGCTCAAAGATTAGTCAGAAAAGTCTGCAAAAAATGTTCAACGCTTGTAAAACCGACTGCAACAGAATTATCAGAAATTAAAAAGGGGTTAAAAAACCTTCCCAAAACTGTTCGACTCCCGATGTCGAACGAAATTAAAATCGCAAAAGTAAAAGAGGGCGGATGTCCTGCCTGCAACTTTACAGGATACAAAGGAAGACAGGGACTATTTGAAGCATTTTTGGTTGATTCTGAAATTGAGAAATTTATCTTAAAAAACCCGCCAGTTTCTGAAATCAGAGAGTTGGCTATAAAAAAAGGGATGATAACAATGTACCAGTCTGGATTAATTGACGTTGCGCTTGGTAAAACAACTTTTGAAGAAGTAGCAAGAGTAGTTGAAGAAGAGGAGAGTGCAAACTAAAACGGCTCAAGAGTTGGAGGTAATTTATGTCTGGGACATAAGTAAAGATTTACCTGAGGAATAATCGAGCCGAAGCAAGATTATCCAGAACTGAGGTAAGTCCAAGTAATACCTCCAACTCTTGAGCCGTTTATGATGTAATATCAATATTTTTGAGTATAGCATTTTTAAACCCATATGTCAAGCCCAACACCGGAAAAACCGAACATCGAAGATAAGGTATTAGACTCGACTTTAAGGCCGAGTTCTTGGCATGATTATGTGGGTCAAGACAAAATTAAAGGAAATATACAAATAATTTTAACTGCAGCCAAGCAAAGGAACCAAAGCCCCGACCATTTGTTGTTTTATGGCAACTCCGGACTTGGCAAAACTACATTAGCTTATCTTGTTGCCAATGAAATGGGCAAAACCATAAGAGTCACTTCGGGGCCAGCGTTAGAAAGAGCAGGAGATTTGGCTGCAATTTTGACTAATTTATCAGAAGGAGATGTTTTGTTTTTAGATGAAATTCACAGAATAAACAAAACCATAGAAGAATATCTGTATCCTGCGATGGAAGAGTGCAAGCTAAACTTGGTTTTAGGCAAGGGCCCAATGGCGCGCACAATGGAATTAAAACTGCCAAAATTTACTTTAATTGGAGCCACCACAAGACCTGGGCTTTTGTCAGCTCCTCTGCGAAATCGATTCGGAGCCACTTTCCAACTCAATTTTTACAATAAAGAAGACATTAAGAAAATAATTATGCGTTCATCGGGACTTTTAAAAATACAGATTGAACCGGAGGCGGTGGAAATAATCGCCCAACGCTCAAGGTTCACCCCGCGCGTGGCAAATCGGCTTTTAAAAAGGGTGAGAGATTTTGCGCAAGTTCAAAACTCGGGGATAATTACAAAAAAAATCGCAGAAAATTCCTTAAACTCTTTAGAAGTGGATTTGATGGGGCTAGAACCAAGCGACAGAAATATACTGCTGGCTTTGATAGAAAAGTTTAACGGAGGACCGGTTGGGTTGCAGTCTTTGTCAGCAGCTGCCATGGAAGAAGAGGAAACAATTTTGGATATTTATGAACCTTATTTAATGCAATGCGGACTTTTGGAAAGAACCCCCAAGGGCAGAATTGCCACAAAACTCGCTTACGAACATTTGGGGCTATCGCATCTGCGCAAACACCTTATTTAACCGCTCAAACACGTCTGAGCGGTTGGCTCTTAAACGCCTCAATGGCCACTGAGGCGTTTGTCTGTTTCAGTAAGAGCATTTTTTTGATAAAATAAAAGCATGAAAAAGTTTTTAGTTTTTCTTTTTTTAATTTCTGGGTTCTTTTGGGCGAGCGATATTTTTGCGATAGATAAAGTAGATATTAACTCTGCATCTTTGGATCAATTAGATGCGCTGACCGGGATTGGACCGAAGTATGCCCAGGCGATAATAGACGCAAGGCCGTTTTCTTCTATTGATGATTTGGTAAAAGTAAAAGGCATAGGAGAAGCAACTTTGCAAAAAATAAAAGACCAAGGGCTCGCATGTGTTGACTGCCAGCAAGGGGAGGTCCGACCTCCTGAGCCCGCCACGGCGGGCGAAACTGCGGTTTCAAGTTCGGGGGAGGTCGGACCTCCAAAAAATTACCCGGGCGGGGTTTTTATAAATGAAATTATGCCAAACCCAGAAGGGGCCGACGAAACCGATGAATGGGTTGAGCTTTATAATATAAATAATTTTGAAGTTGATTTGTCGGGCTGGAAACTGCAAGACACCGCCGGCACAATAAAAACTTTTACACTTCCTGCGGGTTCTATAATTTTGGCTAACGGATTTTTGGTTTTTAAAAGGCCTGAAACTAAAATAATGTTAAACAATGATGTAGACGGCTTAAACCTACTCTGGCCCAACGGAAAAGTAATAGATTCTGCAAGCTACCCGAAAGCTCCTCTTGGCCAGTCATATAGCAAGAAGTCGGGTGCTTGGGTATGGAGCACAGCGCCAACCCCGGGAACTACAAATGTAATTTCTAATGGTCCTTCATCGGGCTCAGAGCTTAACAGCTTGCAAAATGCAGAAAAAACTGATAACAGTAATATAGGAACAGCCAGTTTAAAAGATAGTTTAGATTTTAGCAGTAAAAATTTACCCAACAGCCAGAATCCATGGTTTTTATTTTTTACAACTTTGGCGACAGCAGTGATCTTGGCCATAGCTGTATTGGTTATTAAATTAAAAAGCAACAAAAACAATGTCGGGACATAGTCATGCAAAAACAATAGCGCACGCAAAGGGTATTGCAGATGCCAAAAGAGGCGCCACATTTTCAAAATTCGGCAGATTGATATCTATTGCCGCAAAAGACGGGGGAGACCCTGTGATGAACTCTAAGTTGAGGATAGTTTTAGAGCAGGCCAAAAAAGCCAATATGCCCAAAGAGAATATTGAAAGGGCTATTAAAAGAGGTACAGGAGAATTGGCTGGAGAAAACTTAGAAGAAGTTTCATATGAGGGCTTTGGACCGGCGGGGATAGCTTTAATTATTAATGGTATTACAGATAATACAAATAGAACGTTAGGAGAAGTAAAATCTATTTTAAGCCAGAACAATGGGAAAATGGCGGGGCAGGGAGCTGTAGCGTGGATGTTTGATAGGAAGGGTGAAATAAAAATAAGCAACGAAGATAAATCAATAAAACAAGAAGAGTTTGAATTGCAGGCAATAGATGCGGGAGCCGACGACATACAGTGGGAGGAAAATGAAGTTTATGTTTACACAAAACCCGAAGACCTTGAAACGGTTAAAAAGTTTGTTGATGAAAAGGGTCTTAACATAGAATCAGCTTCTTTGAGTTATATTGCTAAAGAAGAAGTTGAAATTTCAGACAGAGAAAAAGAGCAGGCAGAAAAACTCTTTGAAGCTTTAGACAACAATGACGCCGTAAACGATATTTACTCAAACATGAAATCATAGATTTCATGAATTTCTAAATCCTAATTTCCAATTTCTAAACACTAAAAAATCGCCCAACGGGCGATTTTTTTGTTATATTCTTTACCTAATATTTATTTTCAATCATCTTTTTTGCTTTTACTACCTCTTCATTGTCATCTGCTTCGCGCCTTATTTCAGACAGCTCAGCTAATAAATCTGCTATCGCCTTCGTAGCTTCATCTTCGTCTTTATCTTCTTTCATCTCTCCCACGCCCTCTAATGTTGTAGAATGCTCATCATTTATCATGGCGCCTTCAAAATAAACCGTAGCAGCCAACATTTGCTGATAGAAAGGTACATCCTCGTCCTTAAACATTTTTTCAAAAACCTCTTTGGGGGAAAGACCGCTCTTCTTCATAAGCAATTCTTCAACCTTTCTCACCGCCTTAAATTGTTCTGTCTGCTTTTCGTTAGCCCTTTCCACTACCCCATGAATCTCTTCTTGAGATAATTGTTTTGATTCTGGCTCTTTATTCGGAGGAATCCATTCTGTTTCCATCTCCTCACCTCTTTTATCCCCAGCTTTAAATGGCATAATTTTATAATTTAATTTTAATTTTTCTTAATAATACCCCCCCCCGAAGCTGAAAGTCAAGCGCCATATGGCCCAAATAGAAAAATTGACTTTAATGGCTTTGTAATATACAATAAAATCAAGCTAAAATTATCTCAAAAACAATGAAAAGAATCAGCAAAAAAATGTTTTCTTATACGGTAGTATACCAGGCAGTCCCCGAGGGCGGATATGTTGCTTCTGTGCCAAGCTTATCTGGCTGTCGCACACAAGGAGATAGTTTAGAGGAAGCAGAAAAAAACATTAAAGAGGCTATCCAATTATATCTGGAAAGCTTGACTGCCCACAGAGAATCGGCTCCTCGCGAAATCCGCGTTTTACAAGGCAAGGTAGAAATTTCTGCTTGCTAAATTTATTAATTACAAATGGCTATCAAAAAATTACCGTCTATTCCAGTTCACAAAGGAAAAGACATTAAAAAATCACTTTTGAAAAGCATAATAGAAGAGGACGCGGGCATCACAATCGAAGAATTTCTAAAAATTTTAAGAAAATAGGAAATCACGGGCTATGCTCGTTTTTTTCTATAAATAAAAAACATGATAATTCTTGGGGTTGACCCTGGGTCTGCAATCACGGGCTATTCTATAATAAAAAGAGACAAAGACAAAAATCTTAAAGTTATTGATTTTGGGTGCATAATAACCGACAAATTTTCAACTGACTCAGAGCGCTTGAAAAAGGTTTATAGAGACGTGACAAAATTAATACAAAAATATAAGCCAAACCTGGTCTCTGTAGAAAAACTATTCTTCTTTAAAAATCTAAAAACTGTTATGCCAGTAAGCCAAACAAGAGGAGTTATATTGCTGGCTGCAGAAGAAAAAAAGGTAAGAATTTACGAATTCACGCCACTCCAAATGAAAATGGCTATCGCAGGATATGGTAGGGCAGAAAAAAAACAGATAAAAGAGATGATTAAAAAAACAGTTGATATAAGCGGTTTTGATATGTCAAAAAATGACAGAAAAAAGGACGATGCTTTCGACGCTTTGGGGATGGCGATTTGCGCTGCGCATAAAGCATACTGATGCCTGCGCCTTCTGTGGAGAAGTTAAACTTGACAATAGTTTGTGAAAAAATATAATAAGAGCAACACAATATAAATAAATAAAAATTATTAACTATTTTGGCAAATACAGGGCTCCGGCTAGCCGGAGCAAAGAATAGCTGGATTTGCCAAAAAGGAAAATAGAAAATGGAGGAGGATTTTTTAACCAAGCTCGTTAGTGAAGATGACGATTTCGAAGATACAAGTAATTGGAGCGACGACGCAGACGATGACGGCACGAGCGACGACGCAGACGATGACGTTGCTATCGATGACGATGATAGTGATACAGATTCGCCTGTCGCAGATGATGACGCTTCAGATGACGGAGAGGCAGACGAATAATAAAGGAAAAAAGTAAAAGCAAAAAAACTCCTGCGAACGGAGTTTTTTTGCTGGGTGGGGTCTTTTAATAAAAGCATTTTTAGAGTACAATAGAAAAAACAAATGTTTAAGAGAACTACTGGTGAGACCGATAAGAGTAAAAAAAATAAAATCTTGTTTAGGGTCATAAAATACCTCGCTTTTTTGTTTTTGGCTGGATTTTTATTACTTCTAGGGGTTTTTATTTACTATACATGGAATTTACCCCGTCCCGAAAAATTTACAGAAACGCCGTTTATACAGTCGACCAAAATATACGACAGAACCGGCAAAGTGCTTTTATATGATATTTATGGAGAAGAAAAAAGAGAAATTATTTCTTTCGATAAAATTTCTGATAACTTAAAACACGCTGTTCTGGCCTCTGAGGACTCAAGATTTTACCAGCATGGTGGAATAGATTTCGAAGCAATATTAAGAGCGATATTGGTGGACTTAAAACTTCAGTCAGCCAGCCAGGGCGCATCCACTATAACCCAACAGCTAGTAAGGTCTGTTTATCTCACCAAACAAAAAAGCATAGCCAGAAAAATCAAAGAGGTCGTTTTGAGCATAGAGCTGGAAAAGAAGTATTCTAAAGACCAAATTTTTACCTGGTATTTAAACGAGGTGCCCTTCGGCGAGAATGCTTACGGCGCCGAATCGGCCAGCCAGACATATTTTAACAAACCAGCCTCTGATCTTTCGTTGGCTGAAGCCGCCATCTTAACGGCCCTGCTCCCAGCACCAAGCCATTACTCCCCTTATGGACCTTATAAATCAGAATTGCTTCAAAAAAAGGACGCGATTTTAGATAAAATGCAAAAACTAGGATATATCACAGAAGACCAACTAAAAGAAGCTAAAGATGAAAAATTAAACTTTGCCGAAGGCACAACGTCTATAAAAGCTCCCGACATGGTGATGTATGTGAAAAAATATTTAGACGAAAAGTATGGATCAGATTACTTAAAAGAAAAAGGGTTGAGGGTTTACACAACAATAAATTATGATTTGCAACAATACGCAGAGCAAGTAGTTAAAGACAACGAGGCAGTAAGCAAAAGCAAAAATGCGAACAATACCGCTATGGTTGTCCTAGACCCGAAAACAGGCGAAATTTTAGTTTTGCTCGGATCAAAAGACTATTTCGCCGACCCTTATCCTGCTGGTTGCGACGAGAAGGGGCCGGGCAATTGTTTATTCGAGCCAAAATATGACGTAGCCACTATGGGACAAAGACAGCCCGGGTCTTCTTTCAAGCCCCTCGTCTATGCAACTGCTCTAAAAAAAGGATACACTCCAGATACTGTTTTATGGGACGTAACAACCGAATTTAACCCCAGTTGCGATCCAAGTGGATACGCCACAGTTGGAGCAAACGGGAGCGCGTGCTATAACCCGCAAGACTATGATGGCAGAAATAGGGGACCCGTAACTATACGAACGGCTCTCAACTGCTCGTTAAACATACCTTCTGTGAAAATCCTTTATCTGGCCGGGATCCCAGACACTCTGCAGACCGCAAAGGATTTGGGGATCACAACCCTTACAGACACTAACAATTATGGGCTTTCCCTCGTCCTCGGTGGCGGAGATATCAATCTTCTGGAGATGGCATCGGCGTATGGAGTTTTTGCCACAGAAGGAAATTATTTGCCTCCGGTGAGCATTTTAAAAATCACCGACGCAAACGGCAACGTTATTGAACAGAACCAAAAACAAGCGACTAGGGTGTTAGACACACAGGTTGCTAGACAAATTAACAATATCCTTTCTGATAATGTTGCTAGAACTCCTGTCTTCGGATCGAATTCACCGCTATACATCCCGGGGTACCAAGTGGCAGCCAAAACAGGAACCACACAAAACCTTGTTGACGGATGGACAATGGGATACACCCCTTTTGCCGTAGTGGGTGTGTGGACTGGAAATAATAATAATTTTCCAACAAAAGACGACGGGGTAGGAATTGCAGCTCCCATGTGGAACAAAGTTATGCAAAAAATATTGGCGCTAAATCCGGTCGAGAATTTTACCCCGCCAAATCTAATCACAGACAGAAGCCCTGTTCTTCTCGGGAAATTACCATCGAACAACAACACTATTCTATATTATGTTGATAAAAATAATCCGCTTGGCCCTCACCCGCAAAATCCTGCGAACGACCCACAATATTTCTTGTGGCAAGCAGGGGTTAATAACTGGTTAATGCAAACAGGCCAATACCAAATTCCAACCGGCTTACCTGTAGGTTGCACCTCAGACTCTGGCTATAGTACTGTGACCGGGGACCCGTGCTCACCGGGGTAACAATAATCAACTTAATAAAAAAGCCCCAGATCAAAATTGGGGCTTTTTTATTAAGTATATCGCTATACCGACTTAATGGGCATTACCACATAAAGATAACTTGCGTCACCCACTGGTTTTAAAACACTCGGCCCATCTTCTTTGCTAAAATTAAATATCACTTCTGATCCTTTAATATTTAACAACCCATCTACCAAAAACTTGTGGTTAAAAGCTGCCTCTATCGACTCTCCTTCTATTTTTGCAGGCAAAACAGAATGCCCCTCTCCGATATCGGCGTCTTGAGCGGAAATTTCCATTTCCTTAGTTTCGGCTTTTACTTTTATCTTTATTTCATTTGTTTTCCCAGAAAACAATGAGGCAGCTTTTACCTGGCTTATAAACTCGTCTCTTTTTACGACAACGTGAGTTTTAAATTTTTTGGGAACTATTTCTTCATAGTTTGGATACTCACCCTCTATTAATCTGGAAATAATTTGAATTTCTGGATGCACAACTTCTTTCATCGGCGACTCAAACATTATTTGGTTTGGAGAAAAATATATTTTTATCTTTCCTTCTTTATTGCCTAAAATATTTATCAATTCTCTTGCTGGTTTTTGGGGCAGAATAAAAGAAACTTCTTTTTTAACTGGAGTTTCTAATGTAATACTTTTTTCAGCTAATCTGAAACTATCAGTTGCAACAATTTTGGCAGAATTTTTTGAAAAAACAAAACAAATACCTGAGATTTCTGGCCTAGATTGAGAAGGAGAGGCAACATCTACAACCTGCATCAACCCCTGACAAAAATTCTGGTTATCTAACAACAAAAATTCAGCGTTTTTAAATTCTGGAATCAACGGAAACTCCTCTGGATTAACTCCTTGAATCTGGTTTTTAAAATTTTTACACTCAATATATAATCCTTGTTTCTTTTCTTCCAGTACAATTTTTTCATTAGGCAATAAAGAAACAAAACTTGAAAGGAATTTGACAGGAACGGCAACTTTTCCTGGTTTTAAGATTTTCACCAAAATCCAAACCCTAATTGCTGTTTCTAGGTCGGTTGAATTCAGGTTTAAAAAATTTTCTTCTGTATTTATTAAAACATTGTCTAAAATAGGCAAGGATAGATTTTTACCACTTATTGCTTTTTCAGCAATTCCTAGACCTGTTTTTAAGTTTTCTTTTAAAACTTCTATTTTCATACTTGATTTTATTAATTATTAATTAATATTATTATTTATACTTATTGTTATTACAAAGTGATTTTTTACTGTTTTATTTTATAAAATTTATTGTTTTATATTTATAAAATTTATTTTTTGATGGTGTGGATATGTGGTGAATAAATTATACAATAAACTATTTAATTTCTTGGTGTATTTTTTGGGTTTGTTTTTTGTGCTTTGAAATGTTTACTTTTTTATTATGTTTTTCTACATATTTATCCACTATATATTCTCTGTTTTATTAGGTTCAATTCTTCAGTTAAGGTATTATTTTCTTCGTTTTCTTGCAGTATTTTTTTATATGCATAAATCGCTGTTGTGTGGTCTTTACCGCCGAATTTTCTGGCTATTGCTGGAAAAGAATATTTTAATTCTTTCCGCAATAAAAACATGGCAATTTGTCTTGGTCGCACAATTTCTTTGCGCCTTGTGGGATCGAAGAGGTGTTTTTCCTCTAGGTTGTAGAATTTAGAAACGCTTTCTATTATTTTTTTATAGCTCGCTACGTCGAAAGGAGAGAAAATGAACCCTTTCAGCAGTTTTTTAACAATTTCTAGAGTTAATTCTTGGTTGATTTTTCCATAAACTAATATTTTGTTTAAAGCGCCTTCAAGCTCTCTAATATTTTTTTTAACATTGGTTGCTATATAGTCTAAAATTTCTTCAGGAAGCTCCGTGTTTTTTTCTTGTAGTTTGGCCTTTAAAATAACTAGTCTTGTTTCGTAGTCTGGTAGACTAATGTCAGCGATCATGCCACCTTCAAACCTGGATCTTAGGCGGTCTTCCAGCTCAGCTATGGCATTTGGTGGCCTATCTGAAGAAAGGATTATCTGTTTGTTTTTTTCATATAATGAATTGAAAACATGAAAGAATTCTTCCTGACTTTTAGTTTTTCCTGCTATAAACTGTATGTCGTCCAAAACTAAAACATCTATGGGGGCCAAGCTTGCCTTGAAAGATTCCATAGTATTTGTTCTAATCGCCGAAACGATACTGGAAACAAATTTTTCCGAGGAAATATATTTTACCTTTCTTTTTTTTGGTCCGTCATTTATTTTGTTTCCTACTGCTTGTATGAGGTGGGTTTTCCCCAATCCAGTGCCACCGTAAATAAAGAGTGGATTATAGGTAAGCCCAGGATTATCTGCCACAGCTAGAGCAGCGGCATGGGCTAGCTCATTGAAAGAACCCACTATAAAACTGTCAAACGTATACCTGGGGTTAAGGTTTGTGTCTTTGTTGACTTTAAATTCGTCAAATTTTAATTGTGCATCTTCTGGCCTTTCATTCTCTGTTGTCGGTTTTACCAAAAAATTTTTAGCTGCCTGTGGTTTTATAACGAACTCCAGGTCTTTTATAGATTCGTCTATGTCGTGTAGGGTTTTTAAAATTACTTTATTGTATTTATTTGAAAGCCACTCTTTAGAAAAAGCGTTCGGAACAGAAATTGTTATTTTTCCTTCATCTTTAGCGACGATCGCAGTATTTTGGAACCACGTAGAAAAGTTTGCTTTCGAAATATGAAACTGCATTTGTGCTAAAACCGATTGCCAAAGCTCGCTGTTATCCATGCTTTTTGTGATTAGTATTAATTTACTTTAATATTGTATTTTTCACTTTTTATTGATGCTTGTCAAATAAAAACAAATGTATGGGGAGAGTTATTAACCTGTGGATAACTTGTGAAATCTATTTCTAAACAGACGCACAATATCTTTGGATCAAAAATAAAGATGCTTGTAATCTAAATTTTTTTAAGCTATACTAGTATATTATACTTAATTAGAATATATATACAACAATGAGTTTTACATATAAACCAAAAAAGAAAAAAAGGGCCAATACACACGGTTTTTTAAGAAGGAAAAAAACAAAAACTGGTAGGCAGGTGATGCAAAATAGGCGCAGGAAGGGGAGAAAAAAGATAACCGTGCAATAAAATGCTTGCGAGGGTTAACACCATAAAAAAAGCGCAGGATTTCGATGCAATTTTTAAGGGTGCGAAGAGTTTTAGAAGTGATTTTTTCAGTTTAAAAACTATAAAGAACAAGTCAGGTGCCAACAGGTTCGCGTTTATGGTCAGCCAGAAAGTTTCTAAAAAAGCAGTGCTGAGGAATAAAGTTAGGAGAAGACTGGCAGAGTCCGTACAAGGTGAAATGAAAAGGATTAAAAAAGGAACAGACCTGCTTATAATCGCCTTGCCCGGCATAGAAAAAAAGGAATTTATTGAGATAAAAACCACACTAGTCGAGGCTCTCAAAAGGGCCGGGCTAATTGCTAACGACTAATAAAATGTTTGAAGGGATAATACATTTTTTTTATATTATATTATATCAGCCCCTTTTTAATGCACTCGTGCTTTTATATAACTATGTGCCGGGGCATGATTTTGGGATTGCTATTATAGTTTTGACCTTACTTATAAGGTTTATACTTTACCCGCTTTCGGTAAAAGCAGTCAATTCGCAAAGAAGCCTCCAAAAGCTACAACCCAAAATAAAAGAGATCCAAGACAAGTATAAAACCGACAAGGAAAAGCAGGCAAAAGAAATTTTAGAGCTTTACAAAAAAGAAAAGATAAACCCGTTTTCTGGTTTGCTTTTGGCTATTATACAGCTCCCCATATTAATAGCGCTTTATAGAGTTTTTTGGAATGGGTTGAATCCAGACGAACTTTCCGCGCTTTATACTTTTGTAGCCAGCCCAGGGCAGATAAACGCATTATTTTTACATTTGATTGATCTTTCAAAGCCAAATTTTATTCTTACTATCATCGCGGGGGTAACTCAATATTTTCAGGCAAAAATGTTAATTCCACAAGCCAAGCCAAAATCATCCGGTCAGAACAAGCAGGCCGACATATCCCAGGCAATGCAAAAACAGATGATTTATTTTATGCCGGTGTTCACAGTAATAATACTTATAGGACTGCCGTCAGCTCTTGGCCTTTACTGGACAATAAGCGGTTTATTTTCTATAATCCAACAGCATTTGATTTTTAAAAAGAATAATCAGCACGAGCTCGAAAATAAGCCCGTTGCCCAATAAAATGTTAAACCAGGGTCAGCTAGACAAAATTAAAGAGACCGTTAGTGATTTTTTTGAGAAAATGACCATGCCCGCGTCTTCTGTGCAGGTGGGTTTGTCTTCTGTAAAAAAGGACGCGGAAGATTTATTGCCGGAGCAAATAGATGTTGTTGAATTGGAAATAAAATCAGACGAACCACAAATTTTAATCGGTCAGCAGGGCCAAACACTTTTTGAAATACAGCGCCTCTTAAAAATGATTTTAAACAAAAAGGTTGGTGAAATTTTTTATTTTAATTTAGATATTAACGACTACAAAAAGCAAAAAGTAGAGTATTTGAGGGATTTGGCCAAAGACCTAGCTGATCATGTTGCTTTGACAGGGGTAGAAAAAAAACTTTCGCCGATGTCATCTTATGAAAGAAGGATTGTGCACGCAGAATTGTCTTCAAGAGTCGATGTTATAACAGAAAGCCATGGCGAGGGTTTAGACCGCCACATCATTATAAAACTAAAATAAGCGAATTTATATTTGTATGGGTACAATAGTTAGGCAATTAGGAACAATCCCTTTGTTGTTCCTAATGTTTTCCCACTTTACCTGTTGTGGCCCCATTTTATTTGTATCGTCAAACGCTGGGAATTCCTGGCACGAATTATTAACCACTGATTCACAGCTTTCTCCGGGGCCAGCATAACTAAGTAAAACAAGATAATCTCCATTTATTATTATAGAGGAAATGTTTTCTCCGCCAAGGGTTGGCGCTACTGTGTAAATACACTTTCCGTTTTCATCATATTTCATACAATCTTTTTTCTCTTCAGGAACATTGATAAAATCTAACTTGTCTAGTTCTCCTAGGTAAAGTGGCCCTATATCACGATTTGTAATTTTTTTGTACCCATTGGTTTTTGAGTTGCAATAACTAATTAAATCGTTGATGCTCCCGAACGGTTGGTTTATTTTGTCGTAGCAGGGTTCTCTATAAAAATATACTCCGTCTCCTCCTGGGCTAAAATCGTATTGGTATACAGAAGCCGACGAAGGGGCAAGCCCACTTATCGGAGGACAATTTGAGTTTGGGTCCACGTATTGGCATTTTCCCCAAAAACCCGGGTTTTCATACAAGATTGATACATAATAAGTATCGTTTTCATCGTCCTGCACAATATTTACTGAGTTTATTACAGTGTCGAATTGGGATACATTCGACGTGTCTGGCTGTATCCTTGTGTTTGAGCAATTAGTTTGAGGATAGAAATAAACCCCGGGAGATTTTTTTTCTTCTGTGGGTGGTGGCGGGGCTGGCTGGTTGGGTTTATTGAGGCTGAAAATAGCAAGCTGAGGATTTATTGTGGTTACAATTAAATATGTCAACAGTAAAATCAAAAGTCCGGAAATTGCTCCTGTAACCCTGTCTTTTGCATTGGCTAAATAGTCTGGCTTGGCTGGCGACAAAAGCCACGTTGCTCCCGCGATTACCAGCCCCAAAAACACAGCAAAAAACCCGACAAACATTCCAGCGTTGAATAAATAGAACGCAAAATCAGGCAATTCTGTGGTTGCTGTTAGTGTTTTGCCCATTATTTGGGGATATTGCACCTCTAAATCCGCGGCAGAAGCTATAAGCCCGTGCAAACACCAAAAACCCGCAGACAAAAGAATAAAAAAGCATATTCCGGCAAACAAGAGTTTCTTATAATTTTTTAGCATTTAATTTCTACTTTGTGGGGATTATATAAATATCGCTGATAGAATGCCCAGTTGCTATAAATGGCTGCACGTTTAAATTGGCTGGGCTTTTGCTGAAAACCTGGCAATACCCGTCGTTGCCATCGCCACTGCTAAATAAAGCAACCAAATAATTTTCTTTAATATCTATTGATTTTGGCCTGTTTTGAAAAGTGTCATATATTTCTTGATATAACGCCGTAGTGCCACTAGAATAACCGCACCCGTAAGGAGAATTTTTCTCATTAAAAGCTAATTTGCTGGCATCTTCTATAATAAGTTTTTTTCCTATTTTATTATTACTAATTAAACAAAATCCTTCTCCCCTATTTTGCACCCCCACATTATCCCCGTGTGGTTCGCTGTAAAAGTCAACTCCAGTGCCACTCGGGGTAGACGGGTTGTCTTTGTTCCACAGAAAAATATTATCGGCAGAGGCAGAAATATTAACGCTCTCACACTTGATTCCATCCCCCTCATTTATTATGGGTAAAGAGCAGTTTCCTGCGTTTGTAAGCCCTATTTCTGTATGAAAAATAATGCCATAATTCCCCACAATTCTAACTCCTCCCACATGCTGAGCAAAAGGCTCTCCTATGTTGTCGTGGCTAGAGGTGCTAGGGCCAGACATATAACCAGAACACATATCTCCACCACATTCCCCGTAGCAATAATAAACGCCGGGGCTTTCAAACATCATACTCAAAGAGCCAAAACTACTTATGTCTGTTACATCTCCGCAACTCATTCTTTCAACAATAACTTGACCCAGGTCATTATTTGCTTCAAGGCCAGTGTCAAAAAATTCCCAAACCAAAAGTGCCGGCCCCGTTCCTCCACTGTTGGCCCCTTTGCCAGTGCAGTCGTAAAGCAAGGAATCAAATCCTGCAGGTCGGCTGGTGTTGTCTGAAACCTGCATAGCAACAGGATTTTTTTCTTCTGTGCTGGAGTTATAATAAAATATTCCCTGTACTCCGGGCAAAGGAGTTAATGTTGGAGTTATAAATATGGGGTTGATTGTACGCAAAAGCATAAAAGCAGAAACAGTTAGCACCAGCCCCAAAACAGCTCCCTTCATTCTATCAGTTGCGCTCTTATGCACTTCAACGCTCGGGCTTATTAATTGCACTGCTCCCACCACAAAAGATATTACAGCCAGAACTCCAGCTATATACACCAAAAGCCCGAACCAGTAAGCTATGTATATTGGCAGGCAAGTGTTGCCCTTACAATCTACTGATGGCGTGGTTAACCCCGGTATATTAGGGTAATCTTTTATTTCCAAAGCAGCATGGGCAAAACCAGCGCTACAAGAAAGAAATACGATCAGGAAAATTAGAAATAAAAGATATTTTTTTTTCGCCATAGTAAATGCAAACTATTTCGTGGGGATTATATAAATATCGAGTAAGTCCCTTTTTGTTGCTCCGGGTTCTAAAAATGATTTTGCGTCAAGGTTTTCGGCATTT